>Ga0193959_1000391_pt1 | contig 17542 bp, 16 predicted proteins | sample FB_2_MG_FD_140333 | JGI IMG/M metagenome (GOLD analysis project Ga0193959, IMG submission 140333) | Microbial mat bacterial communities from the Broadkill River, Lewes, Delaware, United States - FB_2_MG | ecosystem: Environmental > Aquatic > Freshwater > River > Microbial mats | place: USA... | reverse complement strand
GAAGGCATGAACAACAAGATCAAGGTGCTCAAAAGGATGGCTTACGGATACCGGGACAACGACTACTTCTTTTTAAAAATCAAAGCGGCGTTTCCCGGTAAAGTGCGATGAACCATAAAAAAGGCTGCATCACGCAGCCTTGAAGGTTCTTTTCTCTGAAGCGCTTATTCACCATGGTTAGCGCCCAACCAGTTTGACCACATCGATCAACAGCGTATGCGCCGAGGATGCGCCAGACGCCAAGACAGCTCCCACATCTTTTCCTTTGTTGCCACGCTTAGCCGGAATGCGATAGCGACTCGAATAAGTCTTGCCGTTTACTGCCAAACGAAGATCAAAGCTGACCCCTTCCGGGGCAGCGCCCCGGTAAAGGTTAACCGCCACGGTGAGGGCGTTTAAATCGACCCTCTGCGCCGGATTAAAGGCAATGGTTTCATAGCCGTTGGGGCTGTTCTTAGCACTGCTGGCGCTGGTGTGGTCTTTATACAGAGTGGCAAGCGGTGTCTTTGGATTGCCAAAATAAATTGGTTTGGCCTGTGGGAAAGGCTGAACCCACAAATCAAGATCACAAGGCTGGAGGCAAGGCGTCCAGCGAATACCGATCTCGACATTCTCGGCCTGCTTGATGGCTTGTGCGGTTAACGGCGCGGTTGAAACAGGGCGATCAAATAAGGCTTGTGTCTGCGCTTTTGTGCGAAGCTGCAAGATTTGCAGCTTCTCGGAATCAACACCGTCAATACGCTCTGGAGGTGCTGGCAAGGCCGGGGCTTTATTGGCTACGTTGTCCATCAAGGTGGTCAGATCACGCACCCAGCTATGCAACGAGCCGCCTTGCTGCTCGATATAAAGCTGATAGAAGCGCTGCACCAGATAGGCGTGACGATCCGACGCAAAGGCCGTGCTGCCCAACCCCAGATAGACGCGCATACCTTTGAATGCCTGGCTGTTGGTAGTGCTGAACGGCGATAGGTGGCGCGGCGCATTCAGATAGCCATCTGAGAACAGTTGAGCGTCGCGCATGGTCAGGGCGTGACCGTGCGCCTTGGGATCGTTAAAGAGCACATTTGCACCCAAAAAGACCACCGTCAAAGGCTCACCGTTGCTGAGATTTTGGGCAACATAACGCAATGCCGCAGGAATATTACTGATTGGCGCAGTAACGGCTTGTGCGGCTTTTTTGAAGCGTTGCAGCGCGGCTAACGGACGCAGATTGTATTTTATCCGCGCTTTGAGCGAGTGGTAGTAGGCTTCTTTTGGCAGTGTGTAGGTCGCCACTTGAGACAAGCTGTCCATGTTCACATAGATGGCTTGATCACCCGCAGGCTGTGCGCTCATATACCGCACTGACGCTTCGATCTGGGCTTTGAGCGCAGTCGCGGTTTGCTGCTGAGTGACAAAAAATACGGTGGTGTCCGCTTGGGCGTTGAGGCTCAAGGCCACGCACGCGCTCAGGAAAAGACGTTTCAACATGATGCTGTCCTCTTTTATCAGTAGTTAATGACGTTGGCTTGCGCTTGATGACCGGCGAGCACCAGATACTGGCTGGTCTTGTCGTTGATGTAGTCCTGTCGCAGGTTTTCGAGCTCGGCGATGCGGCTATTGCAGTCAGACAGTTCGGCTTCAGAGGCTTTAAAATCCGCCTTGGCAGAGGCGTGCGCGAGGCGCTGTTTAATCAGTGTGGGATTGTCTTCCTGAGACTCGCTGTCATAGCGCTGAACGATGCGATCCATCGCCAGACCGAGCGAGCTGGCGGTGAACAGCTCCAGCAAGATTTGCGTTAGCACTAGCCATTCGCTTTTACCGGAGTCCAGCTCATCCAGATCGATGGTGTTGAGATCCACACCTCCAGCGGTGTGCAGCGCGAATTGAATCGTCCAAAGCAACGCCAGCAATGCCGTAGCGCCAAAGACTGAGAAGGTATAGCGGCGCTTGGTGCTATCAAGCTGAAAGAAATGATAGATACGCTCAATAGAAAGCGATGCCAGCGGCAAAATGGCGGCGGTCAGGCCAGTTAATACCGGGCTGGAGAGATAGACAGCTTCGCCAGTGCTCATTAAGGCCAGATAGACGTTGCTGAACCCCACGCCTACCGACGTTACCAACGCGCCTGCCAGCAATGAAAACTGAACACGGTCTTTGGAACGCCAGTGCTTCCAGCGCAGCGGTTTGGGCTGGTTGTCGTCGTCTTTGATCACGGCTTCGCGGTACGGATCGGTATTGAGTAAACAAGATAGAGACAGCTTGAGATGGGCTTGGCGTGTCTCCACTTCCTCCTGCAATGCATCACGTTTGATATACAAGGCGGTCAGCTCAGCGAGATACAGCTTGTTAAACTGCACCACGGCATACTCTGAGGCCATATTCAAAGCCGTTGCGTAATCGGGGCAGTGCTTTAAACGCCGAATAAAATCATCCAAACCGTTACCCGACGGCGCGACTTGCGCCATAGGTGGAGCATCCGCAAACGGACTTTTAACCTGCGTTGCAGCAGGTAAGGTTGTGCGTTTTTTCATACAAAACTCCAAGCGTATTGATAGCGTGAAACCATGCTAAAGCGACTGAAAATGGCAGGTGGGAAACAGCCGAAAGGCTGTTTCCACAAGCGTTAATGAATCGTTGGTTTAGGTTTTGGGAAGTCTCGATAAGGCTTGGGTAAAGTGGCGGATTGAAAATGAGGGCAGCGTCGATACAAGTAAGCCAATTGGAACTCACGAGTACCCGCAGGCCATTCCACAAACTCCTCTGGAAACAGAACGCGCAGGGTTTCTACGATGTAATGCGCCATTTCAGGGTTAGGGGGGATTGGAAACCGACGTTTATAGTTGTTCAGTGTTTTCCGGCAGGCGAAGACTTCATCAACTTCCTGAAAGAAAAACGGCTGGGCTTCATCAGGCGTAAAGAAACTTCCATGAAGAGGATCGATGGTTCTTTGCATCAGATCCAAAAAATCAGCACCCGAGCAAACCCCTTTACTTTTACCTGGGGTATGTGGATTCTTTTGAGAAGGTACTTGATTCAGGAGTTTGGTGATGTGCTTTCGGAAATCCTCACAAATCAATACTTCATGTATCGTGAGAAAGCGAATCTGCTGTGTGCTTTGGTGGATACGCATACATTTCTCCAACACCGGTGACCGGATGTGTTCGTCATTGAGTGCTGTCAAATTTATGCGTCAGTTTTGTGTGTCTCCCCACCAGTTCCCCACGGCTCATTGAGGTTACAAAAGGATTTTTTTACTTTAAATAAAAGGTAAAAATACGGACAATAATTTTATTAGACAAAATTTATGGAGCGTCGACTTTTAATGGATGTTGTACACGAAGCTTTTGATATAGCGAGAGAGCATTCACACACAGACGTCACTGTTGAACATCTGTTTTTAGCTCTCTTGGATGACCCATACACATTAGAAACACTTAAACTGTGTGGAGCCAATATTAGACTTCTTAGAAAGGAACTTACTGATTTTGTAGTATCCATCACTCCTGAAATCAAAGCAGCGTACGGAAATACGATCCAACCGACATCAGAATTGCAAAGAGTGCTTCGCGAAGCTATTGACAAAGCAAGCCGTGCAAATAAAAGCGTTGATGGTAAGTATATTTTAATTCCCTTGTTGGATGAAATAGACTCACAAGTCTATCAGTACTTACAGCAACAGAACATTTCAAAAAGTGACGTAATTGCGAATACCGACAACATCGGAAATGGTGATGTTTGATGAATATGCACACTCTGAAAAACAAGAAACAAACAAGCATCTTATAGGTAAAAGTTATGATTGATCGCAGACTTGAACTTGAACGTGGACTTGAACGTATACGTGGACTTGATCTTTTGAGTAAAGCTGAATGTGAACGTTTACGTGGACTTATAAGTGAATCAAGTGAATCTGAAATTGAACATGCACTTGATGCGATGGGTGAACTTGAAGCTCAATATGAACTTAGACGTGAAAGTGAACTTGAACTTGAACTTGAACTTGAACTTGGACAATTAGTAATGGCTATTTTTCAGGAAGCTATTAATCTGGGGAAAGAAAATTCACATGAATACGTTACAATTGAACATTTATTTTTAGTTCTTTTGGATGACCCGTCCACGTTGAAAGTACTTAGACGGTGTGGAGCCAATGTTAGGCTTCTCAGAAAGGAACTGACTGATTTTATACTAGCCACCACTCCTCTGATGAAAAAAGGGAGTGGTAAAACCATACAGCCGACGTTAGGATTTCAAAGAGTAATCCATAGAACTATTTCTATAGCAAGGGATGCCAATAAAGAGGCCAATGGAACGCATATGTTGATGTCACTGTTTGATGAAAAAAATTCACAAGCTTACCAATATTTAGAAAAACATAAAGTTTCAAAAGATCAAGTGATTGAAAGCATTCAACGTATCGAGAGTGATAATATTTAGTTGAATTCTCGTGCTGTTTTATGTGCAAAAATGATACGCCAATGAAAGACTGGCTGGGATAACAACTTCATGTGGGATTCGGGTAAATAATCCTGAAAACTATGGGGGCGGAATTTGTATTTACCAAATACACCAAGGAGTCAGAATGAAGGAAATCGATAAAAAGAAAAACTCCAGTCTCGGTTTTGTTCGAGATCGGCTTCTCTATCATATCGATGGTGAGTTTGATACAGGTAACAAATCTGAGTTATATCGACAGGTCGTAAAGGATATGCGCGAAGTTATAGGACGCTCTGTCAGCAAAAAAACGATTGAACGTGCGTATACAAACCAATCCAGCGGGTCGAGTAGCAACTGGAACCCAATCTCTAAAAATTACGAAATCATTGTAGAATATCTGACTCATCCTGATATTGAAGCAATTTTACCCTCTGAACTGGTAAAAAGCCCGGTAGAGGCATTGATTGATACGTTACACATCCCTGAAAAACCCAGTCCAGACCGTACGGTTGTAGAAGGTAAGTTTATGTCGGCTATCCATATTGACCGGCACAGGGGTTATAGCCTCTTATCGTTTGAATATGATGACTTTGATAATCATGAGCATAAAACGCGATCTTACTTCTATCCTAATCTGAGTTCTATTGAAAAGGATGGCGAGAGAAAAATCCTGAATGGTCGAACACGTTATCAGCATGGCTTTTTAATATCAGTACTTCGCAACCTAGAAGATCAACTTGAAGTGACTGCTCGATCAATTAAAAAAATTAAAGGTAAAAGGTCAAGCTTTGAAGTATTAATTGAAATTGAGCATTTAGGTGGGCTGCATACCAAACTAAAACCCATATCGTCGGTTATGTTTGGCGTCGAATATTTTTCTACGGAACAAGCAAAAATCGTTATTGAGTCAGAGAAAAGAATAAGTGCTCCGCAGGAGGCGTTGCTTAAGAATTTATTAGGAAATTCCCGTTATATTGGCAGTGTGAAGCCTATCAACACTCAAGTAGAAAGGGAATTAGCTATGATGTTTGATAATTATAAGTCATTAACGAATGACTACGAAGCACGAAGGGAGGAGTTATTACAGGAACTTGAACCCCATATTCGATCTGAAAGCCTGGAATATTTCGCACGTCAGAGGCTGAGAGCCGAAGGTTACAAAGAAGCCTCGGTCAGAGCCGCAGATGAGGTTGACTGGAAGGCTGAAAAAATACTCGCTATGGCAGATTCTGGCGATCATGCACTTTTTTACCGCCTTGATGGGAAGCTAAATCAAGAAATAGTCGGTGAGTTACACGACTATATAACATCGGATGATTTCGATCCAAACTACCAGCAAGAAGAAACGGGTTACAGTATCTTTCACAAGTTTATATTAAACCCTTATCTAATAGGACTTGATAATGAGGTCGATATCAATATTAAACCCGATGAATTTTACTGTAGCGCAATATGGCAAAGCAAAGCATTAAGGAGCATCGTTGATCATCCAAACTTTGATCCTCTCGTGCCCTATACGCCAACTGAAGAAGAAAAGGTGTTATATGATGATACGGACAAGCCTATATATCCATCTCAGTTGGCAGAGATGTCTTATAATGTAGAATTAGCTCAGGAATTGAGGAAGCTCGAACTCGATAGAGCCAAAGAGCTTGGCGTTGAGTTGGAGTACGAATTTAAGGTGCCAGATCGTCATTATGAAGATGAATTTTTAGAGGAGGAATATGAAGAGAATCCCGAGAGAGCACAGCTGATTAAGGATCATTTCCTTAACTCCTATGATCCCAACTAAGCATGAAATTCGACATGATTTAAAAATAGTACCAAACAATCAGTTTTTTGATATTTGGTACTATTTCCCCCAACAGATATAAGAAGCCCAAAACATTGGATCTTCGAACGGTTTTTGATCCCCCTCATGAATGGTCTCCTGAGAGATAAATTGTTGTAAATTATCAGGGAAATCCTCCGATGAAATCTGTTGAATTTGTCGTAAACAATCTCTTAACCCATATAGCGTTAATTCACGGAGCCATTGTTGCGTGTGATTTAAAGCCATAGAAGGGGAATCTGGGTATTTTTCTTTATATAGTTTATAAAATGTATAAGTCATTAAAGCAGACGGAAGATCTTTTACCTTCCAGAGAGTACCTATAACACTGGATGCTCCTAATTTTAAAAACCGAGACGGTAGACCATCTGGTTCCTGCTGAAAATCATGAGCGCTGCGAAGCGCACTTTCGCAACTTGACAGAAACACAAGCTCGGTTTGCAAAGAAATCGGAAGTATGTGAGCCACATCGGTGCTGATGGGCGCATCCAGTTGAATGACGGATAGTGTCGGATTATCCGCATTAAATGAACTGTGTGAGGAAATATGAACGGTTTTATAATCCGAATAGTCACCATTTATGTTACTCAACACTTCGTCTTGCTGTAATGATAAATAACACTCCTCAGCTACGGACTTTTTCAATATATTTTTTTCCAAGCCGATCAGCGGCAAGTCATGATCACTGGATGAAAACTCAGTTGGATGTATATGGATTAAATTGAACTTATTATCACAAGTGTGTTTCTTTAATCGGATATAGTCAGCGTGGCGAATGCTGGGCGTATAAGAGATTGAGAATTGATCGACTATGTAGATGGGACTTTCTGTTGTGGTTTTTAATGCATTGATAGGAAAATATTGAAGCAGGGCGTTGGGGTAAATAATAAGAGGAACTTTTTGGTCGGATACCCCAATGGTGTCTATCAGCCAGTCTCCTAGTATTAAGCTGTATTTATCAATTAATTTTTTCAACGCTGCTTGTGTCTTGATGTGATTTGATCCGAACTCATCATCCGTGTCACGTAGACGAAGCATGTTGTTCCATTCGACAATATCATTAAGTTGCTCCTCTACCCCCAAAGGTACAGGTTCAGAATATATAGCCTTTTCAATTCCTTCATTAGGTGGGACTAACACGAAGATACATTCTTTGTCAGAGTCGAAAGAGAACAAAATCCATTTATCCAATGACGATAAATGTTTGAGTAGTATGTCTATCGAATCTTGATTTGAATGCTTATTCCTTTCGGTGAGGATGGATTCATAATTCCCCATGTTATCCATTAGGAATTTATAGATTATGGATTTTTGCTGGGGGGTTGCTGGTTCATGACCATCAATCAATAAGCGACTGTTATTTAACTGTTCTACAACACTGATTGTTTGATTAAATAAGTCGCTTTTAAAGGTCTCCAAATAGTGAATGGCTTGATCTAAATGGTTGTTTTTATATTCAGCGTATGCCGCAAACGATATGTCGTAATAATTGTCGTAAGTGTTGTGCCTTTCGCTGATCAACCCTCTTTTTCCTTTGGCAAGTTCAAATGTTTCCTGTGCTGCTTCCTCTGCTTCTTCGTAATTCTCGAAGTAGGTGTGATATCTTAACTTCAAATAGCAGAAGTCAAAATATAATTCTGGCTCATCAATTTCCAAGAAATATTTTTGCGCAGCATTCATACATTTAACAATGTACTCTCTGTATCGATCAGCTCCTATTGCAAACAGATCTCTGGATAAGTACACATAGATTGCCGCTAAAAATGAAGCATAGCTCTTTCTTTCATAATCCTTATCGCTGTCATTATAAAACTTCTCAAGATTTGCTATATAAGTTAGATTTTTAACGATGAAATTCGCTTCTTGAATAGTTCCTGAATCACTGAAATAACTACGAGAGGTCATCCTTGACGATTCTGTTATCAGCCGAGACGCAACTCCAGGCCTCGACTCATAAATAATGTGTTTTTTCCAGATCTGATCATATATATCAACTAGTGAATCATAATTAAAACGGCTTGCTAAATCCCCATATAACTCTCTATTTTTATGGATTTCATCATGAATGTCTGCGTTTGAAGAAAGAAAGGAGGAAACATCCAGCACTCGGAAGACTATGCTGGGATCGACTCCCCACTCTGACAAAAGAAACTCTAACATATTGATATAAAGCCTACAGCAAGCTTCAAGATTTCCTTTGTTTTTTGTGGCTTGATAAGTAGAGAAATTCATATATAAATATGCTAGGGATTTATTAAAAACCACCTTATCTCTGCTTGGAAATTTATAGTCAACAATTAAGCTTTGAATCGTTTTATTAAAATTTATAATCTCATCTTTTAGAATGCCGTGACGTTGCATTAAAAAAGCGTCAGATAATGAAATATATAGATCTATAGCTTTATTGATTTCATTGTTTAACACCCAGTATTCAATTAAATATCTTGCTTCCTTTGTCAGTATGGCAGTCATATTTAGAGTAACATAATTTTTATCTTGCATAATTCTGTCTAGGTACACTTCCGACTGCTGCATCGCTTTTTCTTTGTATTTTATGAGGAGCCGGTTCTCGTCAACGGTAAGGCCTCGCTTTTTATTAAGGTTGTCCAGAAATAAAGCAATGTGTTTGTTTATTACCTTCAACTTGACTAAGACATCTGTATTCATTTCGCCAAATGGAACATCATTCCAAAATTCACGATTCTTGATTTCGTCATTTAAAAGCCAAGTAAGATTTTGAATGTATTCCAATTCTGTCGGATCAACCGATGTTTCTTCGATCTGACTGCAGGCCTTTGGTTTATGACGGTTCATGTGAAGGTAGCATAGACTATTAATCAAATGACTGGGGAGTACTGAATCCGAGCTAAAAGCAAACTTAGTTATCGGATTTAGCAAAGTCTCATTGTCAGTATCAAAGCTATGTCTCCGCACAAGACTGAATAGAACTTCAGCTTCATCTTTGTAGATAAAGTACTTACTTATTTCCTTTTTTAGCGTCAGATAAGGGTATTGGTTTGAAAGAACAGCAAAAACACTTATTAATCTATCAAATAGCCCCGCAATATTACGAAGATCATTTCGAATAATGATGGGCTTTAAATAATTAACCACTGATTCAATGCTTGCTTGTTTGTTATAGCCTTCGAAAAGTGCGATGATTAAGAGGCATGGCATCATCTGTTTTTTGTGTAGTCGTTTTTCAGGAAGATTATTAATGATTAATTTTGCCTCCTGGATATCGTCAAGTGACTTATTCAATAATGGGTTTTTAGAATCAATACTTTTACGTAACAAAGAATAATATTCATGTTCTAATTTGTTCGACTTTATCCAAAGACCTGCATACGCTCTGATACAATAAGCCGTTGCAAGCACTTCTCTGTCTTTTGGTTTAAGCTTAGGGAGCTTTGTATATTCCTGGATAATGTCATTGCAATATAATGTTGATAACCCATGACCATTTTCCTGATCGACATTAAGCGAGGCTCTCATGTTTTTTATTCCATTGGAAAGCCGCAATCTTATTACTATAAGGTATATATAGTTTGAGTAGATTTTTTTTGCCTGTATGACGCAGTAGCGAATATTGGGAGATATACTTTTCAAATCCATTGATTAACCTCTGATGGGAATTGAGTTCATTTGAATAACATTCAAATGCACTTGATATTCAAGGACAAATACAGGCACATAGACACCAGGAAAAATGCACTGGAGTCTCAGATTCTGATTAATGAAGGCGCTTCCCAAAAAATGAAACTTTAATTGTACGCAGCCGCAACCCGATCAAAGAAGCCATCGCTAGCTTGGCTAAAGAAAGTGTATCCTATCAGCTTTCCCTGCATGTCATATACTTCAAATTTCTGATTTAAAAATCCTGTTTTTCTAATCTCTATATCAATTTCTACTCTATTGATAAGAGCTTTAGATGCTTCTAACCTATCGCTAATCTCATGGCTATGGATGTAAATTCTTAAACGGGTTTTAACTTCAAATGCAACGCAAAATCCTTTGGGTTCAAAATAGTAACTATGGGCTTTTGCATAAATAACTTTTGGTAATTTCCTGCTTTCCAACATATCATCATCCTTATATTTTCTGCTTCTATTAAAATACCATTTCAGGCAAGCATTATCTAAGTGATAACGTGTGATTTTTAATATTTTTTTGAATTAAAAAGTTTAATTTCAGAACGTGATGGTATTTGAGCAATTGATATAATTAACGTTTTAGCAATCTTTTTCCGATACAATTCAACTATGAGTATGAATTTACATTGGAGTGGTGGGACATCGGGGCGAGCTATGCGCAATGTCTTTGAGATCAGCGCAGGCTTTTTCAAAGCCTGCGCTCTTGGCAATGCGGTAGCGTTGCGCGATTTGCCCCAGATTGGCGGCAAATCATGACCACTCAAGCTGATACAAACGCAGCAGTTTGTGAGCGTGAAGAACGCCGTGAGGATGAACGCGCTTTTAATGATGCGCTGTGTGGTCGGGATTCTGGCAGTGACCGATACAGCGCTATCAGGCGGCGCAACGCGGACGATCAACAGCGAAAGCAAGCAGCCGAAAAACACCGTCTCACCGCATTGGAAATGCTGCTACTGGATGCCGAGTATCGCGCCGCTTGGCAAAACGCGATGAATGCCATCAACCGCGCCAGAGAAGCGGTCAATGAAGCCATGGCAAGAGCGGAAATAGAATTCAAAGCCGCCCAGAAAGCCCATAACCAGCTACTGGAAAACGCCGCCACTTTTGGTGATGAACGTGTCTTTTTAGACACAGACGGATATTTCTACACCATGGACGGAGAGCGGCTTTCTGATGATGACATGCTGCTGGTGAATGTTCCTGAAAACCCAACCATGAGAGCCGCAATTGAAGCAAGCGCCGACAGGCTCGCCAGTGCTCAAAAACGTTATGCGTTTGTGAGCGGTAAAGATCAAGAACTGATTACCGTTGAGCAGAAAGCGCATGATCCCGATAAACCGATAGCATCAATTCAAGGGCTTGCAAAAATAGAAGAAGAGATCAAAGCTATCAACCATTCTGTCAGTGAATTTGCTCAGCGAAATAGCAAGATTCAACTATCCCAAAGCCCAGTTCTTGTACCGGAGCTTACTTTCTAAATGTTCCGCAGGATTGTTCAACAAGAGCCAGCATCAAGGCGCTAGGGTGTTCATTTGAATATTTTTTCATGCTAGCCAGAATTAGGCTATTGCGTTCAGCTCTTTTCTCACTGTAGTACCAATTTGCAACGCATTGACCTTTTTCCTTACCTTTAGCAGCAGCAACTTGAATCAGCGTATCCATAGCTCCCTGTATCCAAAATTTTTGATGGGCTTCTTGTAGCGTCAGAAAATCACGGTTTAAAAATTCGTCTGCCTGTACCCCTGATACACACGCCCATACCAGTGTATTTAATAACAAAAAGTTCTTTAACTTATCTTTGAAAGTTGATAAAGATATAATCTCTGCGTAGAGGCAAGGCGCTCGGTTTACTTCCCTGTTCCCCAAGCGCCTTGCTAACGCATTGATAACACTAGAGGAATGGAATTGTGTCAACTTTCAAAGAGAAGTTGGGAGAGTTCTAATGCCCCTCACGCTGCGTAACCACCATGATGGCGAAAGGCCAGAACTCTAATCACCCCAAGAAAGGGGCGTCTATTAAGGTGCAGCCGATCCGCTCACTGGAGGCGATCCAGCACATCAAACGCCAGCTTCACGATCAACCGCGCAATCTGTGTTTATTTACCCTTGGCATCAACACCGCCTACCGCGCCAATGAGCTTCTATCTTTGAAGGTGGGGCAGGTCATTGGTTTACAGGCGGGGGATGTGCTCGACATCAAACAATCTAAAACCCAGCAATACCGCCAGACAGTGCTGAATAGATCAGCAGCCAAGACGCTTCATGCATGGTTGTGTGATCACCCAAAACGCTTGGAGCTAAATGCGCCGCTATTTTTATCACAGCGCCGAAACGATGCTTTAACAGTCGCTGCCGTGAACAGGCTGGTAAAGCTGTGGTGCAGAACCGCCAAGCTGACGGGGAATTTTGGCTCTCATTCCCTGCGCAAGACGTGGGGCTATCAGCAGCGCATTCGTAACAAGGCGTCGGTGGCTTTGCTGATGAAAGCCTTTGGTCATTCCAGCGAAGCCCAGACGCTGGATTATCTATGCATCTTACCCGATGAAATCAGGAAGCTGTATCTGGCGTTGGAGTTGTGAAAGGCGAACGAAACGCTTAAATCAAATCGTCCACATCTACGTTGAGTGCGTCGGCTAGTGCCTTGAAGTTATCGACAGTGCCACGGCGTTTGCCGTTTTCGATAGAGGAAATCACCGCCTGAGACAATCCGGTTTGCTGCGCTAATGCACTTTGCGATAGGCCGCGATAGTCGCGGAAGACTTTGACTGGGTGTTCCTGGTCGATCACCAAGCGGCGGGTCACATCAGAGGGGAAGGATTCTTCTTCGCGGGTGCGGTAATAGGTGCGTAAGTCCAGCAGTTCTTCTTGCAAGCGGGCGTTTTCTGTTTCCAGTTCGCTCACGACCTTGTCGTATTTTTTGCCCAGGTTGATAAATTCCTGAACCAGAGATGGGTGCTCGTAAGATGTTGTCATTTATACACGTCTCCTCTCGATCCGATTTTAAAAACCTCTAATATCTGGATGCCATCATCCACTGTGATTTCATATTGATACGTTTCTGGTCAAATTGATATTGCAAAATGCAATATCGGTCTAGCTGCTTTATCGCTCCAATCCGAAGCCTCTGTCTCCTGTTTGAAGTTGCTGCTGGCGCTCTTGATGGCGCTGATCCACTTGATCAAAAGCATCTTTGACGGAGTGCTGTTGGGTCTCGTTGATCTGGCGGTAGAGCTGTTCTTTGAATTGCTGAGTGTCAGCCTGTTGTTGCTGGTCGATCTGGTTGATTTCGTGCTGTACGGCTTGGCGTTCTTGCAGTTGCGCGAATATCAGCTCATCGCGTTCTTGTTGGTCACGCTGTAAGGCTGCCAAGGCTTCCTGTTCATTGCGCTGGATGGTGTCTCGATGTTTGCCGGTGAAACGATGCCATAAGCCTTTCATGCCTTTAGCGAAGCGTTGTTGTCTGCGCTGGCTGTCTTGTTCCCAGCGTTGTTGCTGGCGTTGTTTTTGCTCTGCGCGTTCGGCTTGGTGCTGCTTTGCAAGGTGTTTACGCTCTTGAGTCAGGTGGTCAATGCGGGGCTGGTATTGTTGCTGCAAGGCGGCAAGGTGCTTGTGTACCGAGTCTGTCAGTTTCGCGTTAATGCGCTGCGTGGTGTCTTTGACGCTGGGCAGTTGATCGCGCTCGCCCAGTTTGGTTTTTAGATCGTTGGTCTTGACGTTCAGCCAGCGCGTGAGGGAATAGACTTCCCCTTGCCAGTCAACGGCGACATAGCCGCGCCGGTCGCCTTTGGCCAGATAGTAGCCTTGGCGCTCCAGTGCTTGAGTGAAACCTTTCACGGTTGGGTTGTTCGCCCAGCTTTCTTTAAGCGCGGCTTTGATGGCTTTGGGCGATTGCCCCAAGCGTTTGGCCTGTTGCCATTCTTCTAGTGTGAAGTTCAGCGGGTTGCGCTGGCTGCGGTCGATTAAGCCATTTGGCATTCGCCAGCCGTGATCAAGATACAGCTCCCGCGACAGTTCGGTGAGCTTGTGTTTGTAGTGCGCCATATTGATGGCTTTCATCTGCTGGGTGTCGATCCGGCTCCAAACGCAGTGCGCATGACAGCGACCGTCTTTTTCATGAAAGACCATGACTCTGGGCTGGCCTTGCAGCTTTAGGGCTGCTTCTGCCCGGTTGGCGGCTTCTTCAAAGTCTTTCACGCTGGCGCGTTCATTCGGTGGAGGTGACAAGCTCATGGAGAACAAAGGCTGCTGACAGCGCGTGCCTTTAGAGACGGCTTCGATTTCAGCAAACGCGCCCGCAACGTCATTGCTCAGAAAGCCAGACACCTCATGGACTTCTACCAGGTCGTTATCACGTTCATTGAGTAGATGGGCGGTGAGCTGTGCGCCATGGCTGCGCTGTGAGGCTTTCAGGATCATGAATTGCCTTTCTTACCCAGTGCGATGAGCAACAGGTCTCTGATTTCTTCGACCATCTCGCAGGCTTCCAGAATCGTGGCTTCAGAATCCTTGGACGGCATGACGATCCACCCGGCATTAATTGCGTGGGCAATCTGATTGAGATTATTGGGAATGCGGGTGCGGCCAAACTCCCCCATAAACTGAGCGAGCAGTATTTCATCGTGCAGCGGTGTGGTCTTGCTGCGTCTGCGGGGGGAGACCTGTTCATCCAAAGCGCGGCGGCGAATGTAACTCGCCAAACTGGAGCCTGCTGCCAAGCGCACAAGCAAAGCTCGCTCTTCTGGGGTGAAGCGGATCGACAGGGATTTGTCTTTGCGGTTGGCAGCAGGCAAGGCAGCGGTCTCCAAGGTTTGGAAACAGCCTATCGGGTTGAAACCGGGGAATCGGGAAAGAGAAGGGGGAATGGATGCGCTCCACTCCCCCATTCTTCATCTATTGTCAGATCGACTTAAAAGGGCTGATGTTTGGGAACGATCTTCCGTTCCTCCCCATCGTGAAACTCATAATAATTAAGCCAACCATCCAGCGTTTCGATCACATCACCGGGGTTGATGTCCTGCTGTTGCTGGTTGAATTGGTCGGAACAGGACGTTGTATTTTGGGCTTCAAAATCGGGAGAATCAGCGTAAAAATAGTTCGATGCATCTCCTGCTCGTTCCACCAAACAAGAAACCCCAAGCGATTTAATCGGTTGGGGTTTTTTTATGCTTGGGGTTTGAGAGTAGACATGATGTCTACATTTTGACTGCACCTGATTAACCCGCTGATCTCATACAGAGAAAGCCCGATAACCTCCGCTGGCAAAAGACTCCAGGCTTGCAAAAAACACAAGCCTGTAAATCGCCAAACTCAATCATACGTTTCCCGAATCAAACGCAGCGAAGGCGCAACCCACTCCCCGCCTTGTGAGCCTTTGGGCAATTCCCGTTGATCAATAGCCCGACGTTTCCGCTCCCGCCATTGCTCATATTCCCCGGCGGCATCACCTGTATACAATTTCACCTGCTGCTGTTTTTCTTCCACTTCAAGCTGCTGGAAATGCTCGGCAAAGACATCATCCAGCGTGGAATCATCCGCGACTGGAACAGGAGGTTGCTGACGTTTGATCTGAGCGGCCACTTTATCCTGAATATGTCGATTCAGTTTATGCATGGCATAACTGGATTTCAGCATTCTGCCTGAATATTTCAGATACGCATGGCTAATATCTTTATCAGCACGATATTCGACATGATTAAAATAAAAAGAATCGGATTGCTTTTTATTCATTGTATTTTTGAGTGATTGATAGGTTTTACGCGCCTGCTCTTCGTTTAGCCAATATAAAGCGTGCGTGGAGTAACTTCTGGCGTATTGGTTCCCCTGAGTATTGTCATGCGTCAGGAATATCTTGTCCCAGTCCCGGCTTCCCGGTGAATCAAAGCTATTTTTGCCTGCTTTTTTCGACAACACGCCAGGGTCACACACCACATACAGGTCATCTCTCAAAGGCAGTAGAATCTCGACATCATAAGGGCGCATGGTTTGAGCAAAATCTGCTTTGCTAACAGTATGGCTCTTATCGGTCTGCTCAAGATACACCTCGGTATGATCCAGCACCGGCTGCCACTTGGCATGACAGATAAAGACCGGGTCTCCGAACAGCGTCCAGAGTTCATACGCAACATCGTAACGCATAAACCCACGATTTTCGGCATCACCACGAGGCAAAGATATATAGCTGTTGTCAAATGACTGATCAACTGCATGGCCACTAAAGACCAGTCGTGAGGCAAAGCTGTTCATGCTGAAAGAAAGACCCAGAACAGCCGCCACCCATACCCATATTGAACGACGCATATCACTTACCACCTGCTTCAATAGTGCGAATATTTTCCAATAGTTTGAGCGCGGCCTGATAATATTTCACCTGGCCAGCCATCATTGTATACAGCTTCAAATTGTTTTTGGCTTCCTGATATCTGCCCAGCTTGTACAGCAAGAAACCGCTTTGGTAGCTGTAATCCATATTGATAAAGCCCGACGAATTGGAATAATTATTGAAGTACTTATAAGCACTTGGATAATCCTTGTCTTTCATCGCCTGCCGGAATTTGGCTTTATATTTTTTCAGTAATTGGTTACCAGTCAGTTCGTATTTTTCCCACTCGAAACGCGACAGCCCGGCCGTATCCAGACTCTCAATCTGATAGCGAGTCGGTTCCACTTTCTGATGACCGCCCCTGACGTAAATGTTCAATTGCTTGGGGCGCTTGTTGAATGTCAGCAGGTACGATCTCAAGTCCAGAGACAATTTGCTTTCACTGCGCTCCAGATTCTGGGTTGCACCTACCTGCTGCCCGGTTGCCGGGTCTTCCAGCATCACAACAAGAAAATCCCAGTACTCATCGTAGCGGTATTCCACTTTATCGTGCTCAGGGTAATACGTGTTATCAACCACTTCCTGGGTCTTTGCCGATTCACTGGTAAAGCAGAAGGGAATCAATGGGATGGTCACAATCAGCAGCACGCGCGCGATGATGCAGTCAGAGACATCGCCACCGTCTGTTCCCTCGGTATAGGTCTGAACAAAGTAAGGATGAACAACGCGCTCCTTGGTAAAGGCCTGGCCTTTGAGGTGCATATCCTGAATGCGCAGATCCTTGATAATGACGCCTTCGTCCGAGTGCACGCTATCGTCATAATACGCTTGTTGAAGCGGTTGATTGCTGGCACAGGCAGCCAGATTCAGAATGGTGAGTATCAGAACAATACTTAAGGCACGCTGTTTCATCATATTCACTGCAATGACTAATTAATAAACCGCAGTATAAAACAGCTAATGATATTTTATTCAACGACAAATCTGACAGACATTCTGCTTCATTTCGTTCACATATCTTCTGGCTCGAACAACCCCACATTGTTCACAGCGATCAGGCAGGAAGCCTGGCTTATCAAGACTGAAAAGCCAGAGGACAGGAAGAACCCTAACGATTATTCACCGTGCGAACACCGTCGATCTGCTGACACAGGGCGTCAATCTCCGGCAAGGTGCGGGCTGTCATGCGATGTACCTTGTCGGCATCGGGGTGAAATATTGCCTGATTTTTTACCGCTGGAATCAGTGGCCACTTTTGCCAGTTGATCGCATCCGGGCTGTCCTGACTGTGTTTGGAAGGCTGCACAATCGCTTGCGGTT
>Ga0193959_1000385_pt1 | contig 17723 bp, 17 predicted proteins | sample FB_2_MG_FD_140333 | JGI IMG/M metagenome (GOLD analysis project Ga0193959, IMG submission 140333) | Microbial mat bacterial communities from the Broadkill River, Lewes, Delaware, United States - FB_2_MG | ecosystem: Environmental > Aquatic > Freshwater > River > Microbial mats | place: USA... | reverse complement strand
GGAGCGCAATGAACCGGCTCAGGCTGCTCGGGTTGCCGAGCTGCTGGCGGAGTTGAGAGGGATCAGCTTGGCACAGGTGGCTGAACAGACCTGTGCCAATGCGCGTGCCTTGCTCGCGCTGGACGCTTAGCGGTAGAGGCCGCCAATCCCGTTATCCAGTGTTTGCCACACCTTGTTGGTGTGAGCATTGGCCGGCAGGCGACGGAAGCGGCCTTCGCCATCGAGTACAGAGCTGGCGTAGCTGCCGTCGGGCGGTGATATCAGCATCTGGGTCAGGTCCAGTGGGTAGTTGGGCCCCTTGATACGGCGTCCATACATTGTTTCGATCGGACCCAGCTGGGTGCGCATGGACACGATATAGGTCAGGTCCAGGCAGGTGCGTGAACTGCCGCGACACAGATGAAAATAACGCGTATCCAGGGTGTAGAAGGCCTCGTCCGAAGCATTGTTCACGGCAGACTGACCAACACAGCCGCTCAGAGTGAGTACGGCAGCCAACAGGCTCAAGCGCTTCATGGCAACATCCTGTAATCGGTAATAGAAAGTGCGTGCGAGTGTAGCAGAAAACGGCTGTGAGGCTCAGTCGCTGCGCACCTTGCCGCCGCCGTAGATCTGGTTTTCTTCCAGTTCTAGATAATGAAACACCGCATCGGTTGCCCGGTTGGATGGCAACCGGTACAGCCCTTCACCTTGTGGCTGCGCTTCATACAGCTGCCCGGGTGGTGTCAGCATCAATTGGGTCAGCTCGGCGACCGACCAGCCACGACTGCCGGCACTGATGCCATAGGCTTCGGCAATGCGAGGCTCGTTGTAGGATGGCCCAATCAGTTCCAGGTTGTGGCAGTAGCCGGTTGCGCCTCGGCACAGGCGAGTCTGTTCGAGGTCAAGGGTATAGAAGTGGGCAGGCTCAAGCGCTGCGCATCCGCCCAGTGCAAGCAGCAGGGCGGATATGGGCAGGATTTTCATGGTTCAGGTCTCCAGGTAGAAGACCTGATGTCAGCACAGGTCTTCGTAGGGGTTTTTGACCTGCAGTGAAATGGGCTTGGCATAGCCGGGCAGACGGATTTCGTCCGCACTGATCTGCAGGTCTTCACCGGTGAGTACATTATAGTCGTAGCGGTAGATCGGGCGTGCTTCACCCTTGACCGCAGACTGGTTGTAGGCCTCGGCCTGCTCGCGTACCTGTTCACGGCGCTGACGCCAGAGGTTCATGGCGCTTTCACCGTGGCGCTTGCTCAACAGCTGCTCGGCCACATGTGGAGCCAGCACGGCGGCGCTGGCATTGTTGCCGCCAAACCCCTTGGCGTTGATCAGCACAGAATCCATGCCCTGAGCGCCTACGTTCAGGTGCTGCAATGGCAGGTTCAGGTTGGAGGTGTGTACATCGTCGGCGATTTCGGGCGTTGTCACCAGACCCGGCAGGATACCGTATTTCCATACACCCAGAGACGCAAACAGCTGGTCACCACCGGCAGTACCCTGAGAGTGGCCCAGGTAGGCCTTGACCGCACTGACATTCCAGGCCGGAATATCAAAGGCCTTGGCGATTTCGTTGATGACGTGGGATTCGGTGACACGGTTCTGCGGTGTGCTGGTGCCATGGGCCTGCACGAAGCTGCGCTGACGCAGGGACTCCTCGCCCAGCATCGAGCTTACCAGCGAAGCCGCCTTGCCCAGGGTCATGTAGTTGCCGATGCCCGGTGCCGAGATGGACTTCTTATGGCCGTCGGCATGCACGAACACATCGGCCACCGCGCCATGGATATCGGCGCCCAGTTCCAGTGCCAGGTCGTCACTCATCAGCACCAGGAACTGGCTCGACTCGCCCATGGTAAAGCCGCAGTTGTTACCGAACGGACGGCAGGCACGACGATAGTGTTCTTCGGCCAGCTCGGTCAGCTCATCCAGTGCCATTAGCTGCTTGTCTTCCGCCAGTGCACCCATGGCGCGGAAGCCTTCGATGATCTCCGGCGTTACCGGGGCGTCGCTGCCACCGACCAGTACCAGCTTGCACTTGCCGCTGCGAATCGCATCGACACCGTTCTTGAGGTTGTACAGGAAAGTGGCACAGGCACCCAGAGCGCCGCCGGTAGTACCCACGTTACCCAGCAGGTAGGCGTTGATAAAGTCGGCCGGCATCTGGGCATAGCCCAGTGGCATCTGCTTGGAGGTGGTGCGCTTGCCCAGCGCCGGGAATTTGGTCAGGCCGCCGAACCCCAGATCATCCAGCTGGCCGATGGAGTTGCTGGCAAAGACCGCGATCTGATCCGGTGCCAGACGTTCCAGTAGGCTGTCGTAATCGATACCGACCGAACGCAGCGCGTCGGAGGCGGCGTAGACGGCCATCTGCAAGCCACGCGGATGGTTGCGGGACTGGTACAGCTTGCCCGGCTCAAAGCCGGTTGGCAGCATACCGGCACTTTGCACCAGCGCGGTCTTGCTGTCCGGGAAAATCAGGTCACAGCTGCCGTCGATGGTCACTTCCGATTGGCCGGCGCCCAGGTCACGGACCTGCCAATTGGAGGGGATCACCTGAGGCAGGTGGCGGTTGCGCAGGCGAAAGGTCAGTGCCTGCTCGGTTGGCTTGACGGTGGCGGGGCGGTTGAACAGCACTGCATTGACGTCAAACCAGTCCGGGTGAATGCGTCGAATCAGGGTGTTCTGGCATACCTGTTGTTCGACTGCAGCCGCCAGTGCATCTTTTTCCAGCAGAGCTTCGCCCAGCTGATAACGCCCGCTGTCGTCATACTGCGCCAGGCCCGTAAGTGTGGCCAGATCAATCAGTGTTTCCTGTCGACTGATCGAATCCAGTTGATCCAGGATCAGACGACGATAGCCTTGATGAGACGATGTTCGACCAGCGGGGCTGATACCACCAAAACCGACAATGACAGGCAGTTGAGACAAGAGAAACTCCTCGGGGTGGTGACGCGGATGACGATAAGGGATAACAGTGCATTTTATCGCCTGAAGTCATGGGTGGCCAGCATTGTGACGCTCTTTCACGGCAGCACTTAGGGGTCTTTTTTCACGCCTGATTCAGCTAAGCTGGTGTACATACTCGTCGGCGCGGCCGGGTGGACAGGCTCCCGGCGCGGGGCATTCACGCAGTTCAGGAGATAAAGGATGAAAAAGCTTATTCTGGCAACAGCCGTTGCGACCATGATGCTGGGGGGCTGTACGACCCTGGACCCTTACACCCAGGAATCAAAAACCTCCAATGCAACCAAGGGTGCCGGCTTTGGTGCGCTTGCAGGTGCTGTGCTGGGGGCTGCCGTGAACGAGGATGATCGTGGCAAGGGAGCGCTGGCCGGCGCGGCTATTGGCGGTGCTGTCGGGGGCGGTATCGGCTACTACATGGATCAGCAGGAGATGCTGCTGCGACAGGAGCTGGAAGGCACCGGGGTACGGGTTGAGCGCATGGGTGACAGCATTCGTTTGATCATGCCGGGCAATATCACCTTTGCGACCGACAGTGATCGCGTTGCACCCTCGTTCTACCCGGTACTGGATTCAGTGGCCAAGGTGTTGATGAAGTTTGATCGTACCCAGGTGGCCGTTGAAGGCTATACCGACTCCACCGGTTCGTTTGAATATAACCAGCAGCTGTCGGAACGACGTGCCAACAGTGTGGCGCGTTACCTGAATTCGATGGGTGTTGGCGGTCTGCGTCTGGATGCACGCGGACTGGGTGAGCGTTATCCCGTGGCCAGCAATGACAGTGCTTCAGGGCGGGCACTCAACCGTCGTGTGGAAATCAAGATTCGCGGCATGCAATCCTGAAACCGTTGCTGATAGCCGTTTGCGGGGGCGTTTGGCTGCCGTGAACGGACTGGCGCCCGCGTACAGATTGCGGGCGCCAATTCCGATCAGAGGTCGGCACTGTCCTGCAGACGGTCGAACTTGCCCAGCATGCGCTTGAGCTGATCTTCGGTCTGGGACTGGCCATCTTCCAGTGCCGCCTTGGTCTGGCGCAATTCGCTGATTTCGAGGCGCAGCAGTTCGACCTCTTCAATCAATCCCTCAATCTTGCCTTCCAGTTCTGCAAAGAGTTCGCTCTGCATGGTTGTCACACTCCTTTCGCGTCGAGTAAAACAGCAAGCCTAAGCGGCCTAGTGGGCAATTACAATATCATCCCGCTGAATGTTGAGCCCGGCGGCCGGCAGTTCCAGAGCACCACGGGCCAGATCGGGCTGCAGCTCGCGCAGTGTCAGGCTGTAACCGGTATTTTCCAGCTCGTAGCGTAAACGGTTATCCAGGCCGTAGTGGGTAAAGCGGCGATAGACACTCAGCTGGTCGCCAGCCTTCAGTCCGTCCAGGTGGCCGGCGTTGATCCAGACATCTCGGTCCCGGGTGCGAGTGATGCGAGCCTTGAACGGCTCGCAGGTCAACTGGAGCTGAATGTCATTACTGATGGCGCGAATCAGGGAGCGGGTCTGCTTGCCATAGGGCTGGTTCCAGTATTCCGGGGTGCCAAAGCCTACCTTGGCATGACTGTCAGCGGTCCAGTCTGCGGTCATGTGGTAACGCTGCTGGTGCTGCAGGGTGCCGGTGAAGGCATCGTGAATGAACAGGTCCAGCACGAAATCGCGCTTGTGGTAACGTTCTTCGTAATCGACCTGACGGTACAGATCCAACAATACATTGGATTCACGCGGTCCGGTTGCATGGTGGGGGGCCAGGCTGCGGATCACGCCGCTGACCAGATATTGCACATTATGCTGCTCCGAGTGTTCCAGGGCGGTGGTCAGAGCGCCTTCGGGCAGTATGCGCACAGGAGCCTGATCGGGTGCGCCAATGATATTGAGTTCTCCGACATCCAGCGCATTGAAGGTGCTGCTGCGTTTCAACTCATAGGCCAGCAGGGTGGCCAGTGACTGCTGGACCCCCTCCAGCTGACCATGGCGGGCATCGCCGGGGCGCTCCAGGGGGAAGTGCGTGACGGCGACCGATTTGTGGTAGGCGGTCTCCGGTCGGCTGTCCTTGCAGCCTTGAGCAATGTCCACATCGGCCAGAATACTGACGCTGATATGGCCATCGGCTACTTTCTCGTCGATAACGCGGACATTGCTGACCTGCCCCAGGCTGCGTAATCTGAGCGTATCGATTTCCAACACACCATCACGCACCTGGCGGGTTGAGCTGAGCCAGGACGCTGCCTGGATGGAGGCCTGCTGCATGGCACGTTTCAAGGCCTGTTGGCGGGACTGTCCCGGGTCGGCGGCGGAATAGGGGGCCTGCCCCGTGGCTTCAATGGCAACGGCAGATGCCTGAATGGGGAGCAGCAGAAGAAACAGCAGGGCCGAGACAAGAGATTTCATGCGATCGGGGCTCACGTTGAACAACGGGGTTTGCCACGATTGTAGCGGGGAAGGCGTGAGGGTAACAGGCACAGGTTCAGGCGAAGAGGTGGCAGGTGCTGCAACGGTGGATAATGGTGTGGATGCTGGTCTGGTCTGGAGTCATCTGGGCAGACTCGATGGCTGAGGGAGTGCGTGCCCAGATCAATGCACATGCGAGCGATCTCTCCCGTGATCAGCTGGCAGGGATATGGCGCACGCTGCAGCGGCTGCCCACATCCCGTTTACTGGCCCTGGGTGAAGATGGGCAGAACAACTACTACGAGCAGGGCTGGTTTGAACTGGCACGGGCCTATCGGCTGGACGTGCCGGCCAGGCGCAGTGCAGTGCTGGAGCAATGGCGTCATGACTGGTTTCATCATCCGGCTGCGTCCCTGATACCGCATCTGCTCCAGGAGCAGGGTGCGGCACTGGCACTGCCTGAACGTGTGGCGCGTCTGGGCGTATTACTGCCGTTGAGTGGGCCGTTGGCGGAACAGGGGCAGGCCGTGCTGGAGGGGATCAGGACCGCGCAGGAGTTGGATCGACGGCAGGGGTTTGAGCTGCCCGAGCTGGAAGTGTTCAACAGTGCGGACATGCGGGACCCGAGCCTGCAGATTACCCGTCTGGCCCAGGCACATGCGCTGGATATGCTGGTGGGACCGATGCAGCTTGAGTTGAGTCGCCGTCTGGACCAGCCCCTGCCAATCCCTGTGTTGGCGTTGAATCGCAGCGGTGATGGTGGATTCAATGGCTACCAGCTGGATCTGGCTTCCGATCAGGAGCTGCGCCAGCTGGTCGAGCTGATGCATGGCGACGGCCACCGACGCCTGTTATTGCTGGCGCCTGCCGAAGAGCGCTGGGTTGAACCGTTGGTGCTTTGGGTGCAGCAGCAGGTGCAGTTGCGTGGCATGAAACTGGCCGGCCTGCTGCGGTACAGTTCAAATCCCGCCCGGTTGAAACAACAGCTTGGGCAGATACTGGGTGTTCGCGCCAGCCAGCAGCGTGCGAATGCGGTGCGCACTTTGATGGCCGATCGACACGTATTCAGTCCGCGTCGGCGTCAGGATCTGGATGCCGTTGTGCTGATTGCACGTCCTGAACAGGGACGGCTGCTTAAGCCGCTGCTGGCGTTTGAGCAGGCAGAAGATATGCCGGTATATGCCAGTTCGCATTTGTACAGCGGAACGCCTGATGCGGTGCTGGACCGGGATCTGGACGGGGTCCGTTTTTGCGATATGCCCTGGCGGTTACGTCAGCGGCAAGGCCTCGCCAGCTCCAGTGTGTTTTTTGCACTGGGGATGGACGCGGGGTCGGTGTACCGCGCCTTGCCGCAGATGAGGGCCGGAGTACCGGGCTATTTCGAGGGGGAAACGGGCCATTTGAGGCTGGAGGGTGGTCGTCGTCTGGTGCGCACGCTGTTATGTGCTCAATTCAATCAGGGGGTGCCGAAACCCTATGCGTGGAGCGACGGTCGGCGGTACCCCTGATGAGACATGGCGGTTAGTGTAGCCGGTCGCCAATGGCGGGAACGCGGCTGGCGCTCATGACCAGTGCCAGGCTGGTCTCTCGGCTGGTGTCGACAACGATTGCCCAACCCGCGCGATGGCCCGGGAAGTCCAGTGCCTGGCCGGTAGTGGATTCCACAGGGTTACGCTGCTCCAGTCCAAGCAGTTGCCCCGGTTCCAATCCCTGCCGGCTCCCTTTGTCCAGTATCAGCAGGTAGCCATCCGGCTGTTCGTACAAAGCCTTGATAATGCGCGCGCTGACATCCTGGCTCGGGTAATGTGGTTTGAGCCTGGCGGGCTCCAGCGTGAGCGGCAGCAACAGTGACTGCTCGGTAGGCGTCTGGCGGCTGGCGGTCACTCGAAAACCGGCCATGTTGCCCTGTCGCATTACCGGTTCGGCGAGGCCGATACGCGTCAGCTCAAGCGTTGATTGGGTAGCAGGTTCAACACTGGTCTGAAAAATACCATACTCAGGCTGTTTCAGCGGGCGCTGTCCCAGGCTGTTCGAGTAGAGGTACAGACCGTCCTGCTCGTGGCGCACCGCATGCAGGCGAATGCTCGGCTGGCTGGAGTCGAGCAGGCGATAGGCACGGCGTACACGGTCCACCAGGCCGCCGTTGATCAGCTCCTCGGCCATCAGTGTCACGGCGTCGGGTGTCTCGGCCTGAGGCGTGTGTGAGGCGGGCTGGCTGGGCGTGGCGGCGGCAATAGGCTTCCCCACCTCAGGCAGGCGCAGGCGCATGCCCACCGCCAGCTGCTCCGGACGGCGGATACGGGGGTTGAGTGCCCAGATTTCGCGCCAGCGCTCGCTGTTACCCAGCTGTTGAGCGGCGATAGAGGACAGGCTGTCGCCGCGGCGTACCTCGTAGGCCTGTTCGGCGGCTGCCTGGGTGGTTATGCCCAGTGTCAGCAGCAGAGACAGAAGGGTACAGGAACGGAACTTCGGCATACCGGCTCCTTGGACACAGGGGTAAGCCGGCCAGCTGGCCGGCCTGGTTCTCAGTAGCGCGGTGCGAACAGACCGTGCTCGCTGTAGGCCGCACCGGACGGCAGGTGCTTACCCTGCGTGTGCCAGTGGCTATCCTGCTCCAGTCGGCGGCGCATCTGGCTGCGGCTGACCTTCAGTGACATGGTCGTGACGGCCATGCCGTCCGCCTCAAATTCCTGGCTGGTAATGGTAGCGCCCTGTACGAAGCTATTGACGTAGGAGCGCAGTCGGTCGCGGTCGGCAACATAGTCCTGCACGCGGGTATCGCCCACAATATGCAGTCCGGAAATCTGTTCGGCAATCTTGCGGTAGGCATCCAGCTCGGATGCGCGCATGGCCATCAGACGGCGCTGGGCCAGATTTTCAAAGGTGCTTTTGGGAGCACCATAGCCGGTGACATTAATGATCAGAATATCGTCGATGCAGGCCGGTTCTCCACAGCCACGCACCTTGTGTTCAGGGTACTGGTAGGGAGCCGGCTGGGTAACCGTGTAAGAACCAGGTGCGCCGCAGCAGGGGTTGTAATGCTGCGCACATCCGCTGATCGCCAGTGCCAGGCCGGCAACTGCAGAAACCTTGAAAACGCTGTTCATAGCCGGGTCTTCCTTAATCTTGATGCGTCAGGAGGCTTGTGGGTAAGAGTATCTTACTGATTTATCGGTATATGAAACGACTACTTTAACAAAAAAAGCAGCGTAACAATAAAGCGACACTTACCCGGATGCTATTTGGGTTATCAGTGTACATGCTGATCCAGCTGTTCACAGATCGCCTGCTGTAGCTGATGACACAGCTCGGGATCACTGATCGGCTGGTTGCTGGCATCGGTAATGAAGAAAAAGTCCTCCACCCGCTCGCCGATGCTGGAAATCTTGGCCTTGCGTACCGAAATATCGAACTGGACAAAAATACGGCCGATGCGGGCCAGCAGCCCCGGGCGGTCCGGTGTGATCACTTCCAGTACGGTCTGCAGTGCCGCCGGGTCGTTGCTGATGGTGACACGGGTTGGCGTGGTAAACAGCTTGAACTGGCGTGGCACATGGCGCTGGATGATGTCCGGGTAGTCTTCCGGGTCGTCCAGCTCCTCGGTGAGATGCCGCTGAATCTGGGCCAGGTAATCGGGGTTTTCGGACAGCGGCAAGTTGTCTTCCGTCAGTACCGTGTAGGTGTTCAGGGTGCGACCATGATCGGTCAGAATGATGCGGGCATCCTGAATATTCAAATTGAGCTGGTCCATGGCGGCAACCGTAGCCGGGAACAGGGTTGGCAGGTCTTCGCTGTAGATGAAGATCTCGGTAGCGCCTTCGAAAATGCGGTAGGACGTCTTGCGAATCAGTACCAGAGGCAGCGGGTCATCGCCATGCTCCAGAATGGCCTGGGTATGCCAGGCGATATTGTGCGCATCCTCACGCAGGAAATAATCGTCCCCCAGCAGTTCCCAGTAGTCGAGCACTTCCTGTTCCGGCATGCCCTTGCGTGACAGCAGCAGCATCGCTTCGTGCTGGACCTGCTCAATCCGATCCTCCTTGTTGATCGGGCTTTCCAGGCCGCGACGCAGGGCGCGCTTGGTTTCCATGTAGAGCTGACGCAGCAGGGTGGCGCGCCAGTTGTTCCACAGCGTGTTGTTGGTGGCGTTAATATCGGCCACGGTCAACACATAGAGGTAGTCCAGGTGGACCAGATCGCGCACTTCCATGGCAAAGCTGTGGATAACCTCGGGGTCGGAAATATCACGCCGCTGGGCAGTCATCGACATTTTCAGATGGTTACGCACCAGCCAGGCGACCAGGTGAGTATCCCACTTGCCAAGATGATGGCGACGGCAGAAATTGACCACATCCTCGGCGCCCAGCTCGGAATGGTCGCCGCCACGCCCCTTGGCAATATCGTGGTAGAGGCCGGCGACATACAGCAGTTCTATCTTGGGCAGCTGGTTGACGATCCGGTGTGCAATGGAAAATTTCTCCCGGTACTCGCGGTGGCGGAACTGGCGCATGCGCTGAATCACTTTCAGCGTGTGGGCATCCACGGTGTAGATGTGGAACAGGTCATGCTGCATCTGGCCGACGATCATGCCGAATTCCGGCAGGTAGCGGCCCAGAATGCCGTAGCGGTTCATGCGCTTGAGCTCGGTGGAGACCCCTTCGGGGGAGCGCAGCAGTTCCATGAACAGAGAGGTGTTGCGGATATCACTGCGGAAGTCGTCATCGATCAGGTGACGGTGGTCGCGGATCAGGCGGATGGTAGAGGCGCGCACGCCCTCGAGTTCCGGGTGTTGGGCCATCAGGACGAACAGTTCCATGATCGCGAACGGATGGTGTTCAAACACCTTGTCGTAGACGGCTTCAAGGAAGTCGTTGCGGATCTGGAAGCGGTTATTGAGCGGGCGAATGCTCTGCTCATCGTCAAGGCGCAGAATCGCCTCATCAAAATGCTGCAGCAGCATATCATTGAACTCCGACATGGCCATGGCCACACGGTAGTATTTGCTCATGAACTGCTCCACCGCCAGTGAGCCTTCCTGGTCTTCATAGCCGAAGAAGGCGGCCAGGGAGCGCTGGTGGTCGAACAGCAGGCGATCTTCGCGCCGCTTGCACAGCATATGCAGGGCGTAGCGCACGGTCCAGAGGTAGAGTTCGCCCTTGTTCAGCGTATCCAGTTCAGATTCGGTGACGAAACCATGGTCTACCAAGTCACGAATATAGGTGGCACCAAAGTGGCGCTTGGCGACCCAGCCAACGGTCTGAATATCTCTCAGGCCACCCGGCGACGTCTTCAGGTTGGGCTCAAGGTTGTATTCGGTGTTGTTGGTTTTCTCGTGGCGTTCCTTCTGCTCGGCCAATTTGGCCTTGAAGAACTCCTTGTCGGTCCAGGCGCCTTCCGAGGTGACGCGCTCGTACATCTGCTCCTGCAGGAAGGGGGCACCGGTAATGGTGCGGGACTCGATCAGGTTGGTGGCAATGGTGATATCGTTGCGGGCTTCGTTGTAGCATTCGTCTAGGGTGCGCACGCTGGAGCCCAGGTCCAGGCGTATATCCCACAGCAGGGTAAGGAAACCGCTGATGCTGTCATGCCAGTCCTGAGGATCGGTATCCTTGAACAGCAGCAGAATATCCACATCGGAATAGGGGTGCAGTTCGCCGCGACCGTAGCCGCCGACGGCGACCAGCGAAGCCTGGTTGTTGGCAGGCCAGTCAAACTCATTCCAGGCCAGATTGAGAATACAGTCGAGCACCCAGGCGCGGCCGTAGATCAGGCGGCGGATATCCTCGCCCGATTTGAAGGCTTCATCCATGCGTGCCTGGGCGTCATGCAGTGCCTGTTTGAGGACTTTCATGACCGGCTGCTCACCGGATTTAAGCTGGTTTTCCAGGGTTCCCGGATCAAGGATTTCGGGAACGGCTGCAAGCGGTTGAGCAGAACGGGTCATGGTAATGTACTCGCTGGTATCAGGAGGCTTTCTCTTCGTTGCGCAGGGTCAGGATCTCGTAGCCATCGGCGGTCACCAGCACTTCGTGTTCCCACTGTGCGGACAGGCGGCGGTCTGTGGTTTCCACGGTCCAGCCATCACGCTTGTTCAGTTTCACGTGACGCTTGCCGGCATTGATCATCGGTTCGATGGTGAAGATCATGCCTTCCTTGAGTTCCTCGCCGGTGCCGGCCTTGCCGTAGTGCAGCACCTGGGGGTCTTCGTGGAATTCGGCGCCAATGCCGTGACCGCAGTATTCACGCACGACCGAGTAATGATTGCTTTCCGCATGCTGCTGGATCACGGCAGCGATGTCGCCCAGTCGAGCGCCCGGCCGTACCTGCTCGATACCCTTGAACATGCACTCGCGGGTGATTTCGCACAGGCGCTTGGCATGGGGTGCCACATCACCGACATAAAACATCTTGCTGGTATCGCCGTGGTAGCCATCCTTGATCACGGTGATATCGATATTGATGATGTCGCCGTTTTTCAGCTTCTTGTCGTTGGGAATACCATGACAGACGACCTGATTGACCGAGGTGCAGATCGATTTCGGGAAGCCGTGGTAGTTGAGTGGAGCCGGGATGCAGCCCTGTTCGTTGACAATATAGTCGTGGCAGATCTGATTCAGCTCGTTGGTGGTGACGCCCGGTTTGACATGGGGTTCGATCATTTCCAGCACTTCAGCGGCCAGGCGGCCGGCAATGCGCATTTTTTCGATCTCTTCGGGGGTCTTGATCTTGATAGTCATAGGATCTCGCGTCTTGGCAAAGCGGGTGGACAGGTGCCCGGAGGCACTGGCTGCATAAGTTGAACATTGTACCTAAAGCGCAGGCCTTGCGCCAAAGAGTACTTCAAAAACACCCTGGTCTATGCTATAAATCGCGCTCCCGAAAGAGGTGCTTGAGCAACTCTGAAATTCAACCAACAAAACACACACATATCGACACATGCGTCCTGGGTGCCGTGCTGCGGTTGGGCGATGGGGTATGTGGAGGTTATAACCCGTTAGAGGAAATACCACAATGGCTAAAGTATCCATGCGTGACCTGCTGAAGGCAGGCGTTCACTTCGGTCACCAGACTCGTTACTGGAACCCGAAAATGTCCAAGTTCATCTTCGGCGCACGCAACAAGATCCATATCATCAACCTGGAGCACACCCTGCCGGCGCTGAACAACGCCCTGGATGTGGTTCAGAACATGGCCAGCAACAAGAACAAGATCCTGTTCGTCGGCACCAAGCGTGCAGCGAGCAAGGTGATCAAAGAGGAAGCCGCTCGCGCTGGCATGCCTTACGTTAACCACCGCTGGTTGGGTGGTATGCTGACCAACTACAAAACCATCCGTCAGTCTATCCGTCGTCTGCGTGACCTGGAAGCCCAGGCTCAGGACGGTACTTTCGAGAAGCTGACCAAGAAAGAAGCCCTGATGCGCACTCGCGAAATGGAAAAGCTGGAGCTGTCCATCGGTGGTATCAAGGAAATGGGTGGTCTGCCTGACGCACTGTTCGTGATCGACGTTGAGCACGAGCGCATTGCTATCAACGAAGCCAACAAACTGGGTATCCCGGTTATCGGCGTGGTTGATACCAACAGCAACCCGGATGGCGTTGATCACGTAATCCCGGGTAACGACGACGCTCTGCGTGCGATCCAGATCTACGTGCAGTCTGTTGCCAATGCGTGCCTGGAAGGTAATGCTGCCAATGCTGGCGACAAGGGCGAATTCGTAGAGGTTGCTGCTGAGGAAGCGGCCCAGTAATCGGGCTGACAACTTAAGCCGCTAATCTTGATTGGATTTCGAAAGGGGGGCCTGGCTCCCCTTTTTTGGATTTGAATATAAGCGATTTAAAAGAGAGGAATGCGACATGGCAAATATCTCTGCAGCGATGGTTAAAGAACTGCGTGAGCGCACTGGCCTGGGCATGATGGAGTGCAAAAAAGCACTGGTTGAAGCCGAAGGTGATATCGAAAAAGCGATCGACGATCTGCGCAAGTCTTCCGGTATGAAGGCTGCCAAGAAAGCAGACCGTACTGCTGCTGACGGTGTGGTTGCCGTTAAAGTTGCAGACGACAACAGCTACGCGCTGGCTATTGAAGTCAACTCCGAAACCGATTTCGTTGCGCGTGATGACAACTTCCTGGGCTTCGTTAACACTGTGCTGGACAAGGCGTTTGCCGACAAGGCGACCGACGTTGCTGCGCTGATGGCGGGTGAGCTGGAATCTGCACGTGAAGCGCTGGTTCAGAAAATCGGCGAAAACATCTCCGTGCGCCGTCTGGTGCTGGTTGAAGGTGATGTGGTTGATGCCTACGTGCACAGCAACAACCGCCTAGCCGCTGTCGTTGCCCTGAAGGGTGGTAACTCTGAAGTGGCACGCGATACTGCCATGCACGTAACTGCGGTAAACCCGCGTGTTACCCGTCCGGAAGATATGCCGGAAGAAGAGCTGCAGCGTGAGAAAGAGATCATCATGGCTCAGCCGGACATGGAAGGCAAACCGCAGGAAATCAAGGAAAAGATGGCTGGCGGTCGTATCAAGAAGTACCTGGCCGAGAACAGCCTGGTTGAGCAGGCGTTCGTCAAGAACCCTGAGCAGACTGTTGGTCAGATGGCCGCTGCTGCGGGTGCGGAAGTGGTATCTTTCGTACGTGTAGCCGTTGGCGAAGGTATCGAAGTTGAACATAAAGACTTCGCTGCCGAAGTTGCAGAACAGCTGAACAAGTAACAGCTGCTGCCCTTTCGACTGGGCATCTTCCTATGCCCAGTCGCCTGCATTCCTGCTACACTTTTTGCCATTTCGTCCGTGCGGAGACAGAACATGCCTGCCACTGAAAAACAATCCAGATATAAGCGTTTGCTGCTGAAGTTGAGCGGTGAGGCGTTGATGGGTGATGAAAACTTCGGGATTGATCCCAAGGTGCTCAATCGTATGGCGCTCGAGATCGGGCAGCTGGTGGGTATCGGGGTCCAGGTGGGTATGGTGATCGGCGGCGGAAACCTGTTTCGCGGCGCGGCGCTGAGTGCAGCCGGGCTGGATCGGGTAACCGGTGATCACATGGGCATGCTGGCCACGGTGATGAACGCCCTGGCAATGCGTGATGCGCTAGAGCGCTGCAATATTGCGACGCGTGTGATGTCCGCGATTCCGATGAGTGGGGTTGTGGATCAGTATGATCGCCGCAATGCCTTGCGTTACCTGAATCAGGGTGACGTGGTGATTTTCTCTGCCGGCACCGGTAATCCGTTCTTTACGACTGACTCTGCTGCCTGTCTGCGCGGCATCGAGATTCAGGCGGATGTGGTGCTGAAGGCCACCAAGGTCGATGGCGTATATACTGCAGACCCGATGAAAGACCCCCAGGCAACCCGCTACTCGCGCCTGTCATTCGACGAAGTGCTGGAGAAGCAACTGGGTGTCATGGATATGACGGCCATCTGCCTGACTCGTGATCACAACATGCCGGTGCGCGTGTTCAACATGAACAAGCCCGGTGCGCTGGTCAACCTCGTGGTGGGTGGTGATGAAGGAACACTGATTGATAGCGGCTCAACTGCTGGAGAGAACAATGATTAATGATATTACGAGCGATGCGGCTAGCCGCATGCAGAAAAGTGTCGAGTCCCTGGTGGAGAACTTCAAGAAGATTCGTACCGGGCGTGCGCACCCCAGCCTGCTGGATGCGATCACTGTTTCTTACTACGGTTCTGATGTGCCGATTCAGCAGGTTGCCAACGTATCGGTTGAAGATGCGCGCACGCTGACCATCATCCCCTGGGAGAAGAAGGTCGTGGGCGATATCGAGAAAGCGATTTACAAGTCTGACCTGGGCTTGAACCCGAGCACCAATGGTGACGTGATTCGTGTGCCCATGCCGCCGCTGACCGAAGAAACCCGTAAGGGCTATATCCGTCAGGCGCGTACCGAAGCGGAAAACGCCCGTGTTGCCGTGCGCAACATTCGTCGTGACGCCAACGGTGATATCAAGGATCTGCTGAAAGAAAAAGAGATCACCGAAGATGATAGCCGTCGCGCTGAAGACCAGGTCCAGAAGCTGACCGACAAGTATGTGGCCGAGGTGGATGAGCTGCTGGCACAGAAAGAAAAGGACCTGATGGAAATCTAACCGGCTGTTGCATGCGCTGGCCAACGTGCTGGCGCCTGACAGAAACCGACAAGGCAGCTTAATCTGGCTTCACAGGTCTCGGGCTGGCCCGGTTTCTGACGCAGCAAGAGTAACGCAGGTGGTTCGGCCTGCTAACTGATGCGGGGCGTGACCCCGCTACGGATCTGCATGGCTTCTGATCAGCAATTGACCATACCGCCGGGGCGCAGCATGCCTCGTCATATCGCGATTATCATGGATGGTAACAACCGTTGGGCCAAGGCAAGGCATTTGCCGGGCCTGGCGGGGCACAAGGCGGGGGTGGACAGTGTCCGTGCCGTTATCGAGTGTTGTGCCGAGCAGGGGGTTGAAGCACTGACCCTGTTTGCATTCAGCAGTGAAAACTGGAAACGTCCGGCGCTTGAAGTGAAGGGGCTGATGCAGCTGTTCATGCGAGCCCTCAGTCATGAGGTGCGTAAGTTGCATCGACATGGCATTCGCCTGCGTGTGATCGGCGATCTGACGCGCTTTGGGCCTGATTTGCAGGCCAAGATCCGCGAGGCAGAAGCGCTGACGGCAGGTAATACCGGGCTGGCGCTGAATATAGCGGCCAATTACGGTGGTCGCTGGGATATTACTCAGGCGGCGCGGCAGCTTGCCGAGCGTTGCCTGGCCGGTGAGCTGAAGCCGGATGAAATCACGGAAGAGATGTTGAATGCACACACGGCGCTTGCTGACTTGCCGCCTCCAGACCTGTGTATCCGCACCGGGGGGGAGCAGCGCATCAGTAACTTCCTGATCTGGCAGATGGCGTATACCGAATTCTATTTTACGGATTGCTTCTGGCCTGAATTCGACAAGGTCGAAATGCTGGCCGCGATCCAGTCCTTCCTGACCCGCGAGCGTCGTTTTGGTCGCACCAGCGAACAGCTGGAGGCCGACAAACCGTGTTGAAACAGCGAATCCTGACTGCTGTCGTGCTGGCACCGCTGGCACTGATTGCTCTGTTCGGCCTGCCTCAAGCCTGGTTTGTCTGGGTATTGGCAGCCGTTTTTCTCTATGGGGGTCTGGAGTGGGCCAACCTGTGTCAGCTGTCAAAGATGGGTACGGCGCTGCTGCTGGCGGCCATGAGTGGTCTGATGTGGGGGCTGCTGGCCCTGCCGCAACTGGCGCAGTTGTCCGTCTGGTTGGCCGTGGTGTTCTGGGGTGTAGCCCTGGCGCTGGTGTTGGGCTATCCCGGTACGGCACAGTGGTGCCGCAAGCCGGCACGTATCCTGATGGGGCTGGTGGTGCTGGTGCCGGCCTGGTACGCGATGCTGGATATTCGCGCCGGTGAAGGCGGTCTGGCAATGCTGCTGATGTTGCTGCTGCTGGTCTGGGGGGCCGATATTGGTGCCTATGCCGCCGGCAAGAATTTCGGTCGCAACAAGCTGCTGCCGGCCGTGAGCCCGGGTAAAACCCGAGAGGGTCTTTGGGGCGGTCTGCTGACCTGTGCATTGATCGGGCTGGGTTTTGCAGTATGGCTGGAACTCTCACTCTGGGTTGGCGTCCAATTGGCAGTGCTGGCACTGCTGACGGGGATGGCCTCCGTATTGGGGGATCTGCTGGAAAGCATGCTGAAACGTGAACGAGGCATCAAGGATAGTGGGCGTATTCTGCCGGGCCACGGTGGAATATTGGACCGTATCGACAGCCTGACAGCCGCCGCACCCGTGTTTGCGGTGGGGCTCGCATTGATTTGGGGTTACTGACACGCCGATGGCTTTGCTGCAGACATTGCTGGCGACACTGGTCGCATTGGGAGTTCTGGTTACCATTCATGAGTGGGGACACTTTTGGGTGGCGCGGCGCTGTGGCGTCAAGGTACTGCGCTTCTCGGTCGGTTTTGGCCGCCCCATCTGGATGCGCACTGGTCGGGATGGCACCGAATATGCGGTAGCAGCCATTCCGCTCGGCGGTTATGTTCGTATGCTGGACGAGCGCGAAGGTGAGGTGCCTGAGTCATTGCGTGACCAGGCCTTCAACAACAAGTCCGTGTATCAGCGTATTGCCATCGTTGCGGCGGGCCCTCTGGTCAATCTGATCTTCGCTGTATTCGCATATGCCTGCCTGTTCCTGTCGGGCGTCAATGTGGTGGTGCCGGTGATTGGGCAAATTGTGCCCGGCTCACCGGCTGCCCAGGCGTCTCTGCCGGTGGAGCAGGAGGTGCTGGCTGTTGACGGGCATCAGGTGCAGTCATGGAACGAGGTAAATCTGCGTCTGGCGTCGCGTGTCGGCGAAAGTGGCGATATTGAAATAACCGTTGGGG
>Ga0193959_1000383_pt1 | contig 17747 bp, 34 predicted proteins | sample FB_2_MG_FD_140333 | JGI IMG/M metagenome (GOLD analysis project Ga0193959, IMG submission 140333) | Microbial mat bacterial communities from the Broadkill River, Lewes, Delaware, United States - FB_2_MG | ecosystem: Environmental > Aquatic > Freshwater > River > Microbial mats | place: USA... | reverse complement strand
TTGCACTTTTGAACCGTATCTTTTAGAAGCTGTCAATGTATCGCTACCTCTAATCTTCCACGACCAAAGTTCACACCATCCAAAAAAGCCTGGTACAATTCTTCAACTGCAACATCTAGCTTCTTTTTGTCTTTGATATACTGTTTTAGCTGCTGTCTTAGGTATAGTTTATATTCACTAAGTGCAGTTACCCTAAAATCCATCAGAAAGCCATCCTTACCAAATCAACAACCACATACCAAAAACAAACTTCACCAAGAACAAAACTAATATTGCGAATATGAATAGTCTTTTTTGAAAACATCCATGTCAAAGTTCTTTCAGTCATTTAGCCATTCCTTTTTGATTTTTCTAGCGTCATAAACAAATCCAAATCTAGTGCACCTTGTATGTTTATCTATACCCTTGTAAACTATCTTTATTTTCCCTGGGGAAATTTTCTTTTTTCGTTTCACTTCCTAGCCTTGTATTCACTTTTTAAAAGTTTTCTGTCATTTTGTGTGATACTCATACAACAAGGCTCTATAGGTTCATCACTTTCAAACTTGTTACCACAGTATGTACATGCAGCAAAGAAGCGTTTTTTTACTTGTTCTACTTCCTTTGCCTTTTTCACTAGATATTTCCTCGTAGGCTCTCACCAGTCAAAGCAACCGTTATCACTTTGTTGTCTTTGAGTCTATCAACTATCCTATCACCTACAAACTCTTTAAACTTTTCTTTGTTTCTGTTTGTTATCAAGATTGTTGGTAGCTGCTCGTTGTATCTGTAACTAAGCAGTTCTTCTATCTGTATCATTTGCCAGTCTTGTAAATCTCTCTTACCAAGTTCATCTATCACAAGAACATCAGTAGATTTAAACTGATTGAACTTGTCATATTTTTTCATAAAGTAAAGATTTAAAAGGTCATATTCAGTTGAGTATCTACAGTAGATATTTGCTTCAAGAAGTTTATTTAAAAGTCCTATCGTTATATACGTCTTTCCAGTTCCTACAGTACCAACTATCAGCATATCGCTAACATCATGTATGTTTTTTCCATTAAAATTACTTCTAAACTTGTCTATGAGCTTTTGTTGTTCATCAGTTTTTGCTTCAAACAGTGCAGCTTTATATCTGCGTGGTATGTTTGATATGGATTTTTTAAAAAGTATGTCATTGTTCAGAGTAGGTGTGTAAACTTCATCTTTACTGCTCTTATCAGTTCCTATGGCTTGTTTCATTATGTCAGGTGTTACAGCTTTCATCAAAACTCACCTTTTTCATCAGCTGAATAGTCAGTATCTAATATTTGGAAAGTATTTTGTCCTGGTGCTTGTCTTGATGGGTAAAAATCTCGCCAATTTCCACTTATCGCATTTTTGATTACTTCTATATTTTTTCCATATTCAAAATATTTTTTTAAAAGTCTTTTCTGGATAGATAGAGTAGTTTGTAATTTCATTTTTTTTCTAAGAGAACAATATTCTAAAAATAAATCCTTTTCTTCCTTATTTAATTTGCTAAAAAGTTCAGATGTAAAAAGCTTTTTTTCTTTTTCTTTTTTTTCTTTTTTATTATGATGGTTAATATATATTGATGGTTTAGGTAAACCCTCTTTACTTTGGATACCCTTTTGTGGTAAAGCTGCTTTACTTTGGGTGGGTGGTAAACCCTCTTTACTTTGGCTCTCTTTTAAATCAAATCTTTTAAGAATTTCTTTGTCTAAAAGAGATACAAAAATTTGTGGATATATAATATAAATTGTTGTATATCTTCCACCAGTTTCTTTGCTTCTTTTTTTAGATAAAAGTAGGTTGATGTCTTCTAGCTCTTTAACATGTTTTATAACAGTAGGCTTAGATAAAGAAGTTTTTTTAACTATCGTGCTTAAAGATGGATAACAAAAGCCCTCATCATTGGCATTATCACCCAAGGCTAACATAATAAGCTTTTTGTTTGGTTCTAGGTTTTCGTCTTTGAAAACCATATCCATGATTTTTATACTCACTACAAAAGTTCCTTTTGAACCCCATAATGAAACTGGCTGAAGCTAGTTGTAATTAAGGAACTGATAAAATCACAACCAGCTTCATTATGGAGTTACATTTATATGGTTTGAGTAAGTAGAAACTTTGGTCGGTTTGGCTACTTACTCATTTTTGGGTCTATCCACAACCCAAAGCCTGTATAGACTTTATAGAACCTACAGCTTTTACATGTAAGCTCTAAAAACCTATTTCTCTTGTATGACTATATTTATCACCATATCTTTAAGTGCAGCATTTGCCTTTTGTGCTTCATCTATCTCTTTTAGTATTCTTTCTCTTTCAGGTTTGTCTATAACACCATCAGCCATAGCACTTTTGACTTCTTTAAAGACATCACCATTTTCTATATTTGCAACATCTACAAGTAGGTTCAAATCAGATATTTTTGCTTTTTCATGTTTCTTCGGTATGACAACCAGGTCAAAATCACTTGCTATGACTTCCAGTATCCTGATATCACCAGTTAGACGAGTGATAGCCATAATCCTATCTATACTCATTGGCATAAAAGTATCTTTTGGGTTTAGTTGCCTATAAAGTGTTCCAGTCGTAGTTTCTAGTTCAGCTGCTACAACATCTATCTTACATCTGTGTTTTTCCATGTAGTCACTTACTACTTTTTGTGCTGCTTCATAGACTTTGTGATTTGGCATTTCATCAGCACTAAATATATCATTTAGCATGTTTACTCCTATATTTTTTCTCTAAGATGTAGTTGTGCTACATTTTGTATTTTTTGTATCATTCGATAGATAGGATTTAATATCCAACCATATGTTAAAAGGTATTTTATGTTTACTTTGTAGTTTACAGATGATTTCATAAGATGGTTTTCTATCACCTCTTAATATCATATCAGCCATAGCTACAGAATAAAAAGTTAAAAGGATTTGTTTAAGTTTTTTTCTTTTCATAATGAAATACTACATTTTGTGTTCTTTGTAAAAGCTTAAACAAATAAAAAAATAATTCATTTTGTGTTCTAAAGAATGATACAATATGTATTATTAAAAGGGATTTTATGAAAAGTTTTGCCAACAATTTAAGAAAAATAATGGATAGCAAAAATCTTACTGGTGAAAAGCTTGGTGAATTGATAGGTGTAGGAAAATCAACGGTTATTAATTGGGCTAATGGTTCAAGATTTCCAAAAGAGCAGCACATAAGAGATATAGCAAAAGTACTACATGTAAATTATGATGATTTGTTTTCAAATGGTAGTGAAGTGTCTACAAAAGTTATACCACTTATTGGTAAGTCTTCATGTGGCATACCAAAAGAATATGACTTGAACGGATATGAACCAGTGGCTATACCAACAGATATGTATGTAGATGGTATGTATGCTATAGAAGCAGAGGGTAACAGCATGTCACCAAAGATAAATGATGGTGATATAGTGTACTGCTGTCCTGATATGTATGTTGACAATGGCAAGATAGTTCACTACTTTTTAAACGGTGAAAGTGGTATCAAAAGATACAAGATAAATGAAAGTGGAACTATCATATCTCTTATTCCTTTAAACAGCGATTATGACATTATTACTATACACTGTGATGATGATGTAGAATTGAGAATGGCTAGAGTAGTCGGAAAAATAGACAAGGATTTTTAGAAGTGAGTAGATTGCTTTTTCTCTTTTTATTTATAGCTAATACACTTTTTGCTGCACAGCAATATGGAAATGTTTTTGTAGATGAAGTCACAAGTATTTATGATGGTGATACATTTAGAGTGAGCATAAAAGATTATCCAGCAATTATTGGTAATAGAGTGGCTATAAGAGTAAATGGAATTGATACACCTGAAATAAGAGCTAAGTGTAAGAAAGAAAAACTACTAGCACGGAAAGCAAAGCAATTTACTGTAAATTTTTTAAGAACTTCAAAAGTTATAGAACTTCGCAACATACAAAGAGGTAAATACTTTAGAATAGTAGCAGATGTGTATGGTGATGGAGTTAATTTAACTACTGAACTTATAAAACATAAGCTAGGTGTTGCTTATGATGGTGGTAAAAAATCAAAGAACTGGTGTAATTAATGAAGACAATAAAAATCATAGCAGATGATGGATATTTTGATACTAAGTCAAACAAAAAAGCAGCTAAAAGAGTTAAAAAAATCATAAATCAACTAAAAGGAAAAAAGTAAATTGACAGTCCTAGATATAAAGTCACTAAGTGATATAGAAAGAGTTGAAAAAGCCATTTTAAACAATGAGGATTTTAGTATTGGCGAGATAAAACCGATACCATTCAAATTAAAGCTAGATGGTGGTAGGTTTAAAGACTATGACCCAAAATTCGTAGATAAATTTGTTGCAAGGGTGATACTCTCACAACAGGCAAACTATGAGAAAATGCTTAAAGTCATAGAAAAGAAATATAATGTTAAAATTCCAGATGAAGCAAAAATATTAAAGTTTGAACTAGAAAAAGGTTCACTTGAATTACTTGCTGATTTAATAGCTCTTGGGGAGATTTTTAAAAACATGGAAAGCTTACATCAATTATATTCTGTTCTTGGTATTGCTGGTGGTTGGTTTTCATATTTGGGCTTTTCAAAATATTTTGATAGCAAAAAAAATGAACTTGAAATACAATCAAAAGACAAATTAAACCAACTTAATGGTGAAGAAAAAGAAAAGTATTTGGAAACTATAAACAAAGCTATTGAAGCTATGAAAGAGATTTCAAATAACACAACTTTACAAAAAGCTATAAATACTCCTAAAAAAGATTTGGCTTCTATGTTAGAAGATGGGGAAGAACTGACTATCAATGATAACACTAGCTATAAAATCATAAATACTTCAGAAAAAGACTTTGAATACACTCCACCAGTTGTGGATGATATAGAGGAAGAAGTTGAAGAAGTTTATACTGTTAGCAATTACTATTTTAGAAGTAAAGAAAAGTATTTTAAACTAGATGGTATTTCTGTTACTGCAAGTTCTATAGCAATGCCAGTTGCAAAGAGAATAAAAATGATTTCACAAGCTGAAGCGATGAAACCGGTTACACTAAAGTTAAAACTTATAAAAGATGGACTTACTCATAGAATTAAAGATGTGTATATTTTAGATTATATAGAGTAGAAGTTGAGCCCTTGGCTGGTTTATCCAGTCAGGGGCTTTTTTTATGCCTAATTTTTTGGCGTTTTAGGTAGTAGCTCTATTGTTGGTTCAGAATACTTGTTTCTTTCATTATTGCCAATTTCATAAATAACTTTATAATTCTCGCCATTTGAACAACTTAAAATACTCACCTTTTCATTTAGCATTGTTTCTGTACACTTTGGTTTTTCTTGTGCTTGTGCAAAAAGCACACCACTTAACAACATGCAGCCTATTAAAATCTTCTTCATATATCACCTTTGTTCAAAATTTGCATAATTATATCACATCCATATTATCTATTTTAGACACATAGTGTATTTTTTTATTTCAAAACAAATATAAAATTTTACAAAAGAACACAAAATGAATTATTTTTAAGTAGGCATTAAGAACACAAAATGTATTATTTCAGTATCACATTTCAAAAAGGAACTGAAAATGTTTAACGTCTTACTTAAAAAAGGAAACAGAAGCTGGTATGCTTTTGTAAATCCACAAACCTACGAAACATGTTCGGATTTTTGTAAAAGACATTTCAAAAATTCTAATCTTCTTTGTGTTTATTCTATAAAGAGTTTCCTATGATAATCCCAATAGCACACACCAAAGGTGGTGTAGGAAAATCAACTCTTGCATGGCACTTAGCACACTCATTAAGACAAGATGGGAAAAAAGTCAAGATAGTTGACTTGGACTTTCAACAAACTTTGTACTTTATAAACTCACTAAGTGAGGATAACAACATAGAAGTTATCCAGCCACAAACTGGCGATGAACTCATAGATCTATTTGAAAACTATGAAGAAAACACTTATCTTATAGTTGATGTAGGTGGTTTTGACAATGACATAAACCGTATAGCTATATCCTGGGCTGATAGGGTTGTTGTTCCTATCTCAAACAGTGCTACTGAAGTTTTAGGCTTTAAAACATTTGAAGCGATACTAAAAGAGATAGACAATCCTTTTATAAGTGTAGTGTTAAACAACATCCACCCACTTACTAAAAACTTTGATGTTATCACTGAAGCCATAGGAAACAATGAAAATATAAATCTTCTATCTTCAATCATCAGAAATAGAAAGGTTTTCAAAGAAACTTTGGGATATGGAAAGTCAGTGTTTGACACAAAAGATACTGAAGCACAAAACGAAATAAAAAGGCTGAAAGATGAACTTATCAGCTATAAATAATGCAACACAAGGAAAGGTAAAAACAACTGGTGTAAGCCCTTTCCTTGAACTGGAACTAGACAAGGTTTATCCAAATCCAAACCAACCTAGAAAGAGTTTTGAAGACCTGGAAGAACTAGCAGCTTCTATAAAAACAAATGGACTTATACAACCTATAGCAGTTGTAAGTGACGGTGCTGGTAAGTATATGATTATCAGTGGTGAGAGAAGATATAGAGCTAGTGAACTCAATAAAGCTAGAACCATCAAAGCACACATCATCAAAGCTGATAGCAGTCAAGTAGAAGAACTAGCCTTGGTTGAAAACATCCAAAGAAGTGATTTGACTGATTTGGAAGTGGCTAAGTATATCAGCATACTTTGGGGAAGTGGTAAATACAAAAAGAAGTCTGATTTGGCAGCTGCTATAGGAAAAAGTCCTAGTTATATCAGTAAAGCTTTTAGCTGCTTAAAACTTGATAGTTCTATCCTGGAAGACTTGGAAGAAAGTAAACATGATGTGCCACTCACTGTACTTGAAGAAATAAGCAGAGTAAAAGACAAAGACACTCAAAAAGAAGTGTATGACAAGTATGTAGCTGGTGAGATTGTAAGGGATGATATTAAGAGTTTTAAATCATCTGCTAAGAGTGAAGAAATTTCCCTGGGGAAAAAACAATCAAAAAAAAGAGTTATTAAGTGCTGTGGTCATAAAAATAGTAAAAATGAACCTCTTACTTTTTATATGCCAAATAATGGTGATCATCAAAAGTTAAATGGATATTTAGAAATTGATGGGGTCAAAGATTTTAAAACATACATAATAACCATAGAGGAATTATAAAATGGATTTAAACAAAGAAATCAACAATGCAATGGAAAACTATATCAAAAGTGATAAGTTTATAGAAGATATTAATAAAAAAGCTGAAGACATGATAAGTAAAATCATGGATGATACTTTTGGATTCTTTGGTGGTGTTAAAAAGCAAATGGAAGAACTAATCAAAGAGCAAATTAGTATCAACACAAGAGAACTGGATTTTTCAGGTCATAATAAATTTATTACAGAAGTAGTTGAAAAGCACTTGAAAAAATGTTTAAGAAGTGATACTGAAAAACAAATAGTAGAACAGTTGTCTAAAATTGTTCAACCAGTTGAAAAAGTTATATCTATGGAAAAAATCAAAGATGAACTTTTAAAAGCAGCTGATTTAAGTGACTTTATGAATGGTTGTTATGATGTTGACTTAGACTATGTTCAAGAACATTATTCACTAGATGAATTAGTTACATTAATTGTAGAAACACATGAAAATGATAGATGGGTAAATATTTACTTAGATAAAGAACCAAATAAAAGCACTTATCAATGTGAATTTAATCTTACAGTGCATGAAACATTTACTACATTTAGAATTAAGGAAAGAGATATTAAGGCAAGAGATAAAGTGATGAATTATCAATTTGATTTTGAAGACTTTATTTATCAATTATTTTTAAATGGCAGCACTATTGACTTTAATGAAGCTAAGGAATGGAATTAATATGTTTGGTTTATTTTCAACTCCAAAGTGTCCTAGATGTGGAAGAAAAGCAACTATAGATACTGATGGGTTAAGAGATTTTTGGACTTGTGTTCCTTGTAGAAACAAACTTCAAAAAGAAAAAAAAGAAAAACAAGATTTACTCAAAAGAGTTAAAGAATTAGAAGAAAAAATAAAGGATAAATAAAAATGCAAATAGGATTTATAAAATAAGAGAGCATGAGTGTAAAGGACAATGCAGCTACTGAAAGTAAAGTGGTCAAATGGTTAGAGTGTCATTTTAGGATTGCTGGTATTAGACCATTTAGTGCAAAGATGACACCAAACAAAAGAAAAGAGAAACCAAACCAGCCTGATTACATCATATATCTAAGAGTTAACATCAATAAAGGTGATAGTTTCAGAGATATTGCTATAGGTTCTTTATGGCTAGGCGAAAAGGTTATAGATGGGGTAAACAGAAAGTTTATGACTGGTTCACTTGAAGTAGCTTTTAAAAAGATAAACATAGCAGTTTGGAAAGCAGAACCAAGATTTGATGGTGAAGTTATCAATTATCTGTATGACATCAAAACTATGGAAGACACAACCGACTATGGCACATATCAACCACCTATGGATAATGATATGCCACCGATAGATGAAGATGAAATTCCATTTTAGCAAGGGGTAAAGTATGGAACTAGAACAAGGGAAAGAGGTTTTTATAAGGGGTCAGAAAAAAACAGAAATGTTTATAGTTAGCAAAGTAAAAAAGAACGGATATGTATATCTACATGAATATGCCCTGTACAAAAATGGGGGGGTAAAAGACCAAAACGAGCAAAGAAAGTGATAGTCCCACTAGAAGATGTACTAGGTATGCAAACAACGATAAATTTTTAAAGGGAGTATATGGGTAATTTAATGGATAACCATCCTGAACTATTTTTTAAAGAAAAGGAAAATGAAGTGTTAAATGAAGTAAAAAGATTGACTGGTGGTGACTTTTCAAATGTAGCCACTATACAAATACATGATAATAAAACAGATGAACTGTTTAAAAAACTAGAAGATACTAGCTTAAATTTAGCAGCATATATAAACGGTATCAGATCAAATAGAAATATCTATGTAAATGATGAACAGATGAAAAAAGATTTAGAAGATTTTATCAGAATATTTACAGTTGTGACAGATGTTTTCTACGATAAAAATATATTAGATATAGATAGTGTCTTTGGAACTGAAAAGATGGATGAATTAAAAACTGTTTTACTCAAAGAGCTTAGTGTATGAATGACTTTGAATATACATCATGTAACAATGATAAGTGCTGCAAAAAAAGAGAGTGTAAAAGGTATCAGATGTATCTAATGGGTGCAGATGATTTTAAAACAAATGGTGGAACAGAAAAGAAACCATGTAAGAGATTTTTGGCTATGAAAGGGTAGAAAATGAAGCGTGAACAAGCAAAAGAAAAAGCAGTATTTGAAGCAATAGACTATTTTGCAAATAGTAGTGAAGAAAAATTAGAGCTACTACAAAAACATATAGACAAAATATATGACTACTTTGAGAACAAAGACATATTAAAAAGACTTGATAGCCTAATACGTGACTACTATGTAGCTAAAGGATATAAGCTTGATGGTACTTGGGGTTTTCAAGTAATTATTAGTACCAAGTGGGAAAAAAATATTTAACAGTTTATTTTTTCAAGGGAACAGATGCAATAACAAATGTTCCTTTTTCAGTTAAGAAAAAAACTACTAAAGAAATGTTTGATAAAACATTTGATTTTTTTACATGTAAGGATAAAAAATGAAAGTTAGAGAAGCAGAAAATTTATTGTGTCCATTTATGAGTAGTACACAATTTGAAGTTAGTGAACAAGGGACTATTTATAATGAAATATATTGTCAAACTTCAAGATGTATGGCATGGGAAAAAACAAAAATAACTAAGAAAGAAGCAAGGTGGTTTCCTACTTCTGAAGTATCGTGGAATGATGAAGAATGTGAATATCAAGACAAAACAAAAGAGTGGGGAAATGATGAAAAAGACACAGCAAAAAATGGGAAAGAAATTCTTTTGTATAAAACAGTTTATTTAAAACACAAGGATTGTAGTGGATATTGTAAAAGGTTAGGAAACAGTGAAAACAATTTCTAAACAGTGGATAAAAAGAAAATACTGGGATGAACAAAAAACAGCTGAAGAAATGGCAGCACTAAGAGGTGTTTCAAGACACACTATAAACAGTTTGATAAGACAGTATGGACTTCAAAAAAAGAAAAATGGTCTAAAACCAAAAGGAAAGATAGGCTATACAATGCCTGAAGATGAAAGAGCTAAACATAGAGTACAAAAACACTCAAAGGCTATTTTGGTCTTCAAAGGTAAATCCAAAAAACCTATATATGAATTTACTTCTATAACAGCAGCTGCTAATGAACTAAATTTGAGAAGGGAACATATCAGAGATTGTTTAAATGAAAACAAACAAAGATGGAGTGCAAAAGGATTTAGCTTTGAGTACAAAAGATACAGAGGTGAAATTTTGTATGAAAGAAGAAGTAAGCTTGATTTTTCACAAGACTGTGAAAATATACTAAAAGGGCTTACAGCAAATCTTCCAAACTATCCACTTGAAGAACGGATGGAACACTATAACAGAAAGGTTGGTAGAGTTCTTGAAGACTTGGGATATATAAAGGGATAAATATGGGTTCTAATGAATACATGGAAATAAAATCATTACTGTTAGAACAAAAAGCTATGCTACAAATGTTGATACCAAATAAATCAACTGTATCATACATCAGTGAAGTTACTGGACGTTCAAGACAAACTATAACATCATTTATAAAAAGCAACTTTGAACCAGGTGTAGATTTTTGGGTAGAAAATGGTAAAATATGCCTTTCAAAAATAGCCACTGTTAAATTATTAAGGAAATACAATAATGAAAGGTAACGGTGGATATAAGGTCAGAAACAACATCATATATGTTTATGGTGCTGTTGATGGCAAAAGACGTAGAATATCAACTGGTAAAGAAGCTAATCCAACTAATATAAATTGGATTAAAAAAAATTACTGGTCAGTTCTTTTAAAACTCATTGATAAAAAAAGTGATGAAAACAAGCTATCTGTAGATCTACATAACTTTTCAAAAGAAGTTCTTGAGTTAACATCCCATAAAAGGGATGAATTAACCCAAAAAGACTATATATCTAAACTTGACAGAATGATTATACCTTATTTTAAGTCATATAATCTTGAAGATATAAAGCCTTTTGATATTGAAAAGTGGCAAAATTCACTTTTGGAAAAATATTCTACGACAACAGTGCGTAGAGCTAGAAATATATTTAGCATGATACTTAAAAAAGCAATAGCTAATGATATGATTTCTAAAAATCCAATAGAATTTGCTGACAATATACAAGTGCAACACGAAAAGCAAGAACCATACACAGTAAATGAAATGACAAGCATTATGAAAAATGCTACTGGATGGTTAAGGGTTTTTGTGTATCTTGCATTTACTACTGGTATGCGTCCTGGTGAACTTATAGGTTTACAATGGAAAGATATAGATTTTGAAAGAAAAATCATATATCTAAAAAGGTCTATCACCAAAGGTGTTGTGAAAACAAAAACAGCAACAAAGAACCACAATAGGATAATCCCAGTAGCTGATTTTGTACTCGATATGCTGCTAGAACACAAAGAAACAAATATGACTGATTGGGTGTTTGTTTCCAGGCTAAAAAAACCTTACACAGAAAGTAAAGGGATAGCAAATAGACACTTTAAACCTCTCCTGGATAAGACAGGTGTAAAATACAAAGGTTTAAAGGCAACAAGGCACACTTATATATCTATCATGCGAAATGATGGTGTAAATATTGAGTGGATATTAGAGATAGCTGGTCACTCTAAAGAAGTATCAGATAAGCACTATTATACAGCTTCTATAAATGAACAAAAACTAGAAGCTATCAATAATGTGTTTGGTGGATTTAACTTCAAAGAGGGCACACTTAGGGCACACTAGCAAAAAAGGTGTGCTTAAAGTACCTAAAATACGAGGTTTGAAGCACTTTGTGCCAAATTCTCATAAGCCGGAGGTCGAGGGTTCAAGTCCCTCTCTTGACACCATCTTCAAACCCCCTTAAATACGGACTTTAAAGCACTTTTTAAAATATAAATGTGGCTATTTTTGAAACCATTTTTTTGTCAAAATGACAAGTTTTTGACAAGTTTTAGGGCACACTTAGGGCACACTTCTTTTTTCACTATCAACTAACGTATTTATGCTATGTATCTTTTTTCTACATTTATCTGCAAATTTATAAAGCTTTACTGTGTATTCAGCAGCTTCACTTTGCATTGTTATTTTTGGAACTTGTGGCATATCATCACACCTTAAAAGTTCACCAGGGATTTTATACTTTTCAATCTTTATTTTTGTTATTATCTGTGGCTTTGGTTTGTAACTGCTGCAACCTATCAAAAGCATTGACAAGAACAGTAGCTGCAACACCATCATCATCTTTTTTAACATCTTCTATATCCTTAAGTATTTTTGTATATGCTATCTCTTTTTCTAGTTCCTCTTTATGTTGCTTTTTCATAAGCTCTAATGTTTTTTGAGTATCCATCTTATATAGTTCAAATGTTTTTATATTTGCTTTGTTCGTTTTGATAGTTTCGTCAAGTTTTACATGTAAACTTGTATTTTTTTCTATAAGAGATACTATCTCTTTTTTCTGCTCTTTGATTTTGTAGTCTTGGTAGTAGATATATCCACACACTGAAGATATAAATAATCCTATAGCTATATAAATATATGTTTTACCACTTCCTAATACAAAGTTTTTCAGTACATTAAGCCATACCATTTCTTTATCTTCCTTACATAGTCTATTGTTTCTTTAGAGTGTCTTCCTGTTACTCCTGGTAAGCACTCTATAATGTCATCATAAAGAAGTGCATTGTCACACCTCTTTTGAGATTTTAAGATATTTCCTAGTCCAGCGTTGTAACTCGCTAGTGCTAGATAGTGTTTATCTAAAAGTGGTCTTTTCCAATTCCATGAGTTTCTTAGTTTTCTCATATAGTAAGCACCAGCATAGATAGAATATCTTGGTACAAAAGCTTTTGCATGTACTGGATATTTTAATTCTTTGCTAATCTGTTTCCATGTTCCTGGCATAAATTGAGCCAAGCCCATAGCACCTACTGGGCTAACTGCATTTGTTTTAAATCTACTTTCTTGGTATAGTTGAGCTTTCCAGTATTTCCAGTAGTTAAAATCAGTCCAGTATAGCTTAGTGGCTTTTTTTATCTGTTCATCGTATTTATTGCTAAAAGAAGCTGCTAACAATGATTGAGATAGCAATAAGCCTACCAGCAAAATATAAGCCAAGTGCTTTTGCGTCATTTCTTACCTTTTCAAATTCTTTTTCAAAATCAATCTTTATCAGCTTATCTGACAACCTGGCAATCATCCATATAAAACTAAGTGTTATTAGTGCGTAAAATAGTTTTATAAAAAAATCAAATATTAAAAATTCGTCCATCGTTTCCCCTTAACTAAAAAGTGCAAATATCTTTTCTATAAATTTTCTTATCTTGTGAGCTATCATATTTATAAGGTCAGGTTTTGCTATATCTTCACCACTTCTTATTGATATAATATTCAGCAAGACACTCATGGCTTCAGCTATAATCAAAAGGCTTATAACTGTGTTTACATAACTATCAAAGTGATCTAGCATTTTGATACCTTTAAACATAAAGGCAAGTGTAATAGGTATAACTAATATAAGTGACTTTGCAACTACACCACTTACTAAAATCTGATACCTAAATGTATTTAGCTTTATTGCTTTTATTGACCCTACAAAATAATCTAGCATGAGTAAATAACAAAGTATCTGCACTGCTTCTTTATCAAGCTGCAACCAAGCAAGTAAAGATAAAAAAGGTATATATAAAAAGTTCAATGCAAGTGCTTTATGTTCCAAGTCTATTCTCCTAATTTTCTTACTGTTCAAAAGTCAAATTTGTTTTCCAGCCACTACTGTCTAAAACATGTTCTACAGATGTAAGCTGATATTTACCGTCATCTTCAAGTGAATTTACTATATTTAAGATACCACCAGCAAACATCACTTCACCTGGTATAGATAAAGTACCACTGATTATTCCCTGGTTTGCTATCTGTAGTTTTGCTTCAGCTTTTGTTTTTGCTTCAGCTGGAGTTTTAAAACTACATTTATAAACATACACAGGGCTACCACTACCAGCTAATATTTCCATAGCTTTGTTTTCCTTGGTATCGTGCCAAATAGCTTTACATGCTTTATATAGTGTTTTGTTGGAGTGTTTTATATTTAGAGTTTCATTGTCTTTTACATCTATAGTATAGGTTGGGAGTTTATCATTCTTTTTACTGTTTTTTATCTTTTTTCTAAAAACTAGCGTGTTGTTTTTTATATTAAATATAGCGTTAAATTCTTTTGCCAGTCTGTTTAAAAAGTGTAGATCACTTTCATTTTGTTGTGCTTGACTTACAAAATAAACATCATCCATATCACAGTTTGCTTTCAAATCATTTCTTTTAGCTATTTGATTGCAAATATCTTTCATAGACACCTTTTCATAGGTGATATATCTTTTTTCTTTGAGTGTAGCACTAAAGTTTACACCAGTAGCACTTATGTTAAGTCCATAGTTGTTTTCCCTGGTAGTATCATGTACTGAAAATGTGCCAAAATATGAAAGCTGGTTATCATACCCAAGATATATTTTTAGTTCATCTTCATACTTTGGTCTAGCAACTGCACCAGTGACCTTTATAGTAAGGTCATCAGCTTGGTCATTTGCTTCATCTTTGATAGTGATAGATACAAAATTTTCTTGTATAGTTTTAGTTACGTCAGTATCATTTGCGATAAGCTTAAATGTTGGAGTTCTTACCATAAGGCTTGAACCTCTTGTATAGTTTCTTTTTGTATGGTTATAACTGGTATGTTAACCACATCACCATCTTCTAAAATTACTTTGTTGTTTAGGTGTGTATTGGCTTCAAGAACTTTATCTAGCACGTCCAGTGTTTCATATTCTTGGTACACTATTTGGTCTAATCTATCGCCATTTTGAGCTATAACAGTTTTCATAGACCATTCCCATCAACTGCTAATGATATTTTAAAAGCTTGTTTCAAAAAAGCACCGTCTTTTAAAAAGTTTGATTGTTCTAGCTCTAGGTTTAAAATGATGATTGTTTTACATGTACCATTTGAAAATGCAAGTGTTCTTGTTTTCTTTTCTTCAGCCATTTTTTCAAATGCTTTTAGTTGTTCCTGGCTTTTTGCTAGTAGTACACCATCTATCTCTATGCTTTCTTCGTGTTTCCCTACGTTTTGCCAGTCATCAAAGTTTCCTATTCTTTGTGTTTGACTAAACTTGTAACTTATACTTCTTTTTAAAGTATCATAGGCAGTATCATTGATTTCAAAAATAAAATCTTCTATCTGTGCTAACACTAAAAAGCCTTTGTTAATTTTAAAAGATTTTATAAAAAATAGTAGTTGATTTAATAGGGGACAAAAACCTTGTTTATAGGTTTTCGTCACTTAATCCTCTGTTATTTGCCATAGCATTTACCACAGCTTTTTGAACATCCACATTACTTGTAGGGTTGTTCACAGTTACTTGAATATTGTTATTTTGCTGTGGTCTTCTAGCTCTTGGCATATGCACTTTTGGCATTTGTGAAGAATATTTTATATTTTTATTCATTGTTGCATTGGTTGTAGCTTCTTTATCATCAAAACCAAAAAAGCTTTTTACAGAGGAACCTATGCTTTTTACTTTCTCTATAGCTTTTCCAACCCATTCAAATTTTTTAGCAATTCCATCAAAGAAGTCACTAAACCACTGTTTTAAAAATCCCCAGTTATCATATATAAGATAAGCAGCACCAGCTATAGCAGTGACAACAAGACCTATAGGGTTCATTAAAAACATTTTACCTACTGTGCCAATGACTGTTCCAAGAAATGTAAATGATGTGCTAGTAACAGCTAAAGCAGCTGATAATGCTGGTAAAGCCATAGTAATAGCACCAACTGTTATACCAACCGTACCAAGAACAGTAAGTAATACACCAGCACCAGCAGCCACATATCCTATGACTTTTGCAGTTTCTTCATTTTCATTTATCCATGTTTGGGCTTTTGAAACCACATCACCTATAATATTTCCCAATTCTAAAGCTACTGGTGCAAATGTTTGTCCTATAAGGGATGATAGATTTCCAATTTTTTGACCAAGTAATTCAAATTCTTTTCCTTTGTTGATAGCTTTAGCCATTTCTTTTGTTTTGGCTGTTCCACCTTGTAAACTTGTCCCCATTTCATTTATACTGGCTGTTAAAGTGTCAGTTTGACCATAAAGCTGTGTTATCAAAGCTACAGCTTCTTCAGTTCCAAAAGCTTTTTTAAGTTCAGCTGCTTCAAGTGCGTCTATAGTATCGCCATATTTGTCTTTGATTTGACCTATGATTTCAGGCATTGAAAGTAGCTGGTTGTTACTATCCATAAAAGATAGACCTAGTTTGTCACTAGCCTGTGTTGCACTACTTAAAAAAGCCCTATATTTTGTAGCTGCTTCACTACCACTCATTGTTTTTTGAAGCATACCCAAGATTGAAAGCTGTTCACCAAATGGAACATTTGCTGTAGTAGCAGCTGCACCAAGATTTGATATTGCAGCACTCATGTTAGCACCATCAGTTTTAAAAGTTTGAACAGCTGAAGATATACCAGCACTAAAGTATTCGCCAAACTTTACATCTTTTTCTTCATCACTTAGTTTGTTCCATCCATCTATAGTAGAAGCACCAAAGCTTTCAAACTGTTGTCTATAGATACCAAAACCACTAGCAAACAATGAAGTCATTTCACCAGTTGTTGATTTTGTAGCTGCACCAGTCATAGCTGCTAGTTTAGTAAACTCACCAACAGCTGTATCACTTAGACTGGCAATACCACTTTTTATATCATAACTAGCTCTTACAAAGTCAGGTGCAGTAGTCCCAGCAAATTGGTTTGAAAATTGCATAGCTGATTTTGTGATAGCATTGATACCATTGTCACCAATCCCTAGTGAAGCTATTTCACCTTGTGCTTTTGCCAAGTCCTGGTAACTGTTAAGTGCTGCACCAAGTGGTGTTGTTATCGCTGTGCCTAAAGCAAGTGAAGCAGTACCTAGCTTTGTAAGACCACTACCAAGTGCTTTAGTCTTTTTTTCCATTTCACTTAAGTCTTTATTTGCTTTACCAAATACTGGTGAAAATTTATCAGCAGCACTTAAAACAACACCAAGTGCCAACATCTTTTCCATCATTTGCCCCTTATCTTTAAATATGGTAAAATAAAACTATGAAAGAATTTATTTATTATCTAAAGACTTTAATAGGTTTACTTTTATTATCTGTTATCGCTGGTATAAGCGTAGGTGTCATATTTGATAACAACACCTATGCTATCTACACAGTTTCATCAATCCTTACACTAGGATTTATTGGGATTGTGGTTCAGCTATATCATTCGCAATTTTCACAAACTCCACAAAATCATTAGTGTACATTTCCATCATATCGCTATAGCCAAAATGCAAAGTAGCACCGATAAGTGCCATGCCTTGCATAATGTCACTATAGCTTAAGATAAAAAATCTTTTAGCCCTTTCTGAAGTAAATTATAGTCACCAAGTGACATTTCATCTATTTCATTTGTAGTTAGACCAGTTAGATTTGCTGTCAGGTTGATTTCTTTTTCTACTTCATCAGTGTACTTTGAAACTATCCTCAT
>Ga0193959_1000382_pt1 | contig 17747 bp, 17 predicted proteins | sample FB_2_MG_FD_140333 | JGI IMG/M metagenome (GOLD analysis project Ga0193959, IMG submission 140333) | Microbial mat bacterial communities from the Broadkill River, Lewes, Delaware, United States - FB_2_MG | ecosystem: Environmental > Aquatic > Freshwater > River > Microbial mats | place: USA... | reverse complement strand
ATCTAGCGTACCAAGTGTAAACACAGGCTGGAAAGTTGTCGGTAGCCGTTCTCACCAGTCAGATGAATTTAAACAGTTCATGGAAAAACTACCAGAAGCTGAAATCATCGCAATGGGTAGCTCGCTAAAACTATGCCTAGTTGCAGAAGGTAAAGCAGACCTTTACCCACGCCTTGGCCTAACAAGCGAATGGGATACAGCCGCTGCACACGCAGTTGTTCTAGCAGCCGGTGGACAAGTGCTTAGCATGGAAGATATGAAGCCACTTATCTACAACAGCCGCAAAGACACCCTACTAAACCCACACTTCATCGTATGCCCAGAAACAAGCAGCTTCTGGACTGAATAAGAACCATCTCGCACAAAGGGCGGACTCCCTACAAAGCAAATAGATTGTAGGAGCTCAGCCCTCTGAGCAAATGACAAGCAATCAGCTAAAGACTATTCGAAACGGCGCAAAGGTTGGCTTGATATCAAAAAAGGCCTAAAACCAAAACCTCGCGCACGGGGTGGCTTCCTACAGGGTGATTTCGTAGCACCGATCTCCATTATGGAGTTCAGCCCTCTGAGCGAATGACAAGCAACCGGCTAAAGACTATCCGAAGCATTCCGGAACCTGAATTGCAAAAAACAAACAAAACTCGCGCATGGGGTGGCTTCCTACAACGAAACCTTAAAACCAAAACCTCGCGCAGTCGCAGCCTGCGGGCATAAAGACTGTCTTCCTACAAACAGAACTAAAACCTAAAAACCACACCCGCCCATAGAGATCTTCATAACGAACAATGTCATCTTCACCTAGATAACCCCCCTGATGGGACCTCAATCATAACTAACTCGTCATTGCCAGAATTTACCAAAGAGTGAATCTGACCTAAAGGAATAAATGTTGACTGGTTTTGTTCGACCGTAAACCGTTCATCACCTCTCTGAATATCCGCCACACCTTTAACAACAACCCAATGTTCAGCTCGATACTGATGTTTTTGCAATGATAGTTTAGCTCCAGGATTCACTGTAATTTGCTTAACTTGAAATCCGTCACCGTGCCCAATCAGATCGTAATTACCCCAGGGACGATAAACTTCCCGATGCTTAATATATTCATCACGCTGCGATTGCTTAAGCTTATCCACTATATGCTTCACATCTTGGACTCGGTCCTTACTCGCGACCAATAGAGCATCCGGTGTATCAACAATAACCATATTCTCAACACCAACAGCAGCCACCAAGCGATCCCGTGAAAGTACTAATAAATTCTCGGTATTGCTTAGCAATACATCGCCCCCAACAACGTTATCGCATTGATCTTTGTCTCTATGTTCCCACAGAGATAGCCAACTCCCAAGATCGCTCCATTCAAGCGCCAATGGTAGAACAACCGCTGCTGATTTGGACACACCACATAGGGGTTCCATGATTGCATGATCAATTGAAAGACTAGGGCAATTTTCAAAAGGCTCGGCAGCAACACGGATAAAATCCATATCACTCACTGCATTTTGATAGGCTTGAGTGCAAGCATGATAAATTTCAGGGCAAAACTCCTGAAGCAGTTCAAGGTACCGATCAGCTCTTATTGAATAAATACCACTATTCCAAAGAAAATCCCCACTAGCGACATATTGTTCGGCAAGATCTATCTCCGGTTTCTCCGTAAACTGAAGGATATCGAAAGAACAATCAGCTCCCTTCCGAACAGTAGAGCTATCAACTTTAATATATCCGTATCCGGTTTCAGCTCTCGTGGGGACAATACCAAACAATACCACCTTACCCTGCTGGGCTAATGCCTCCGCTTGCTGAACTTTCATGCGGAAAAGCCCTATATCAACAATAGAGTGATCTGAAGGTAATATCGTCATGACCTCATCACCTTTACCCTGACTTACAGCTGTAAAAGCAGCCAGAGCAATAGCTGGTGCAGTATTACGCCCACACGGCTCGATAATAATATCCACAGAAGAATCAATATCGCGTAACTATTCCGCGACTAAAAATCGATGATTTTGATTACTAGCCACAATAGCGGAATCAAAATTATCTAACCTTTAAACTGCATTTTGCAGCAATGAAAAGGAATTATCTAAAGGAATAAACTGCTTAGGAAAATGTGTACGCGATAAAGGCCACAACCGAGTGGTAAGGTCCCAGTTCTCTAGACACCTCATAGATATTTAATCGACGAAAATAATGAGGTTTACGATGCGCGGAAAACGTTACCCAGAAGAGTTTAAAATCCAAGCCGTTAAGCAGGTCACCGATAAGGGCTATACGATTACTGATGTCGCTGAGCGACTCGGCGTAACTTATAAAAGCCTTTACGCGTGGGTGCAAAAATACAGCCAGCCCGATAGCTACCGTCAAGCGGATGATGCACAGTCCGCTGAAATCAAAAAATTCAAAGCTGAATTACGCCGAGTCACTGAAGAACGTGACATTTTAAAGGAAGCGGCGGTGTACTTCGCAGGGGAGTCAAAGAAAAGTACACGTTCATAAAGTCGCGACTCCAGAAATTTCGTGTAGCCGTCATGTGTCGTGTGCTGGCTGTTCATCGCAGCGGTTTTTACGCATGGTTGAAGCAACCTTTTAGCCCTCGAGCACGAGAAGATCAACGCTTAGCAGCAAAGATAAAACAGTTTTGGCTCGAAAGCGGCGGTGTGTATGGCTACCGCAATATCACTATCGATTTAAAACACGATGGTGAGCTGTGCGGAAAGAACAGAGTGCATCGTATTATGCGTAGCGAAGACTTGTCGGCTGTCCGTGGTTATCGTCGTCACCCTGGTTTCAAAGGAGGAAAGCGACACCCTGCTGCCGAAAACATCCTTAATCGAGCATTCGAGGTCACTCAGCCTGATCAAGTGTGGGTAACTGATTTCACATACATTAGAACCTACGAAGGTTGGTTATATCTCACGGTAGTGATTGATCTGCTCTCACGTAAAGTCATCGGTTGGACAATGAAAAACTCACCCAAAACAGACCTCGTTATCGATGCGTTACTGATGGCTATTTGGGGTCGAAGACCAACAACAAAGGTTCTTGTTAATTCAGATCAAGGGGTTCATATACCTCAGGTGACTGGCGTAGATTCCTTAAGGATCATAATCTGGAAGCCAGTATGAGTCGTCGTGGTAATTGCCATGATAATGCTGTTGCGGAGTCGTTTTTTTTCGTTACTCAAAAAGGATCGAGTACAACGTAAGATTTATAGAACACGTGATGAGGCTAGAGCTGAGATATTTGATTACATAGAAGGTTTCTATAACCCTCGAAGAAATCATGGTACTAATGATGGTCTGTCACCCGCTGAGGCTGAAAGACAGTTTTTTAAGAAACTAGAAAGTGTCTAGAATTTTGCGGGCTTACCAATTCCTAAAAATATTAATAAAAACAACAGACCACCAACCAATACAAACGTACGTTTAAAAAATACCCGCTACAACGGTACAAAAAACAGCCAAAAAAGCTAGATAGATAAAATTTTATCTATATAATCTACTAACAGTTAAATCGAATACTATTTAGCGGTAGAGGATGTCACAGCTAAATATTTAAACTTAGCCAATAACCACAAATTACTGGGATAGCGACAATGACAACTACACAAACAATTTTAACCACTCTTGATGACGAATTTACTGGTACAGCAGATAATGAAACTATCATAGGATTAGGTGGCAACGATTATATAAACGGGCAAAAAGGCGACGACATCATTAAAGGTGGAGCCGGAAATGACGAATTAGATGGCGGCCTAGGTAATGACAATGCGTTCGGCGGGGAAGGTGATGACACCATATTTGGTCGCGCAGGAGACGACGAGCTAAAAGGTGAATCTGGTGATGACTATTTAAATGGCGGCCGCGGCGACGACATAGTTAAAGCTGGCGAAGGAAATGATGAAGCTGTAGGCGGTGCCGGTGATGATTCAATATATGGCTATACAGGCGATGATATCCTGAAGGGTCACTCTGGGGATGACTATATTGAAGGCGGCGCAGGTGCCGACACGCTAAAAGGCGGCAAAGGGAATGATACGTTAATTGCAGATGAAGATGATGTGTTTGTTGGCGGTGGTAAAGGCTTCGATACTGTAACAGTGAATGACAGCGACGGAGACGGTGTTGTTGACGTAGACTTCACTGATCCGAACATGAGAAGCATCGAAGCGATAATTGGTGATGGCCAAGATAGAGGAGACACTGTTAATGCGACTGTTAACCTTAATAAGATCATGTTCCAATCACAAGATGACGGTGATGCTGCTACCCCAGACACAGATAATACGTTTATAGCTGTAGGTATCGATTCATTAATTATCGAAGCGAACAAAAGATGGCTTGATGATGGTGAAATGTCGATGACCAGTACTGATCTTGATAGCGCTGCAGAAGCTGAATACCTCCAAATGGTTGGAATTACAGATTCTGTCGATCTATTCTCTTACACGTTTACTAAGTCAACTGGGCAGACTGTAAGTATAGTTACGGACCTTACTATCGACGAAATTTTCGACAGCAGAGATAACGAAAGTTTAGCAGATCTAGTTCCTGACGTAGTTTAACCTTTTAGCTACCAACTAATAACCCATTAATTCTGAGAGTTTTAATGGGTTTTTCTATACTAAGCATTACATAATCATCACACCATTTCCGGTGAGGAGGTATACCTTATCTCCCAAAATTAGAATATTAAAATGCCAAATAATACAGATGAAACAAGAGATAATCTTTTTGAAATACTTAAAGCATCTAATAAGAAAATAAAAAACAGCATTTACTGGGCACTTTTTTATTCATTATTTATAAACCTCCTACTATTATCAATCCCCATATATTCACTACAAGTTTTTGACAGAGTACTCTCATCACAAAGCGAAGCAACCTTATTATATTTAACAATATTAATAGGTTGGTTTATCATTATTTATACACTTTTAGATTGGGTTCGCAGCAGATTACTATCTTATGCAGCTACAACCTGGCAAGAAGAAATTTCGAAAAGTACAATACTTTATAGCTTACATCTAAGCACCAGAGAACAGAGAAAAGAACTTATACAACTAACCGAAAATATCAAAACAGCCATAAGTCACAATTTGAATGCCGCAATAGATGTCCCTTGGGCTCCGTTATTCATCCTCATACTTACACTACTGCACCCACTCTACGGAATAATATCTCTTATTTCAGTAATAGCTCTTTTTATCATAGGAGGGATTTATTACCAGAAAAATAAATCCATAACTGCAATCCCTACTGCAAATTTAAGCCCGCTAAATGACTCAACAACAATCCGCTCCTTAGGCATGACATCTGCAATCACGAATAAAATATCCAAAGAAGCCAAAGCTTACCGAGATAGTGCATACAAAAAAAGAAACAGAAGCATAAATGCATCATCCATCACGAAAAGCATAAGGCTTGTAACTCAAATATCTATTATAGGAACGGGTGCAATCTTAGTGATAGACAAGGAGTTAACAGCAGGAGCAATGATTGCTGCGACGATGATTTCGGGAAGAGCTTTAGCACCATTTGAAAGCCTAGCTCTCAACCTAACCGATTGGCTAAAGACCAAAGCAACCTGGGAAAAACTTATTGAAATAAGTTCTACTTCACCCTTAAGCCATCCAAACACAACACTTCCTAAACCTTCAGGAAAAATTTCTGCCAAAGGCATAATGCTGCTCTACCCGAATAGCCAAACACCATTTTTATCAAGTATAAACATCGAGATAAACAGAGGCTCCTGTTTTGCAATAATAGGCTCCTCAGGAAGCGGTAAAAGCTCTTTGTTATCAGTTTTAGCTGGTCTAAAAACACCTAACCTAGGGAGCGTAAGGCTTGACGGTGCGACATACACACAATGGGAACAGGATTTACTTGGTAAAAATATAGGTTATTATACCGCAGAATCCTGCTTTTATACGGGTACAATCAAAGAGAATATATCGCGCTTTGCAAATACAAAAGCTGACACAGAGGTTATAGCAGCATGCCAAGCAATTGGAATGCATGAGACAATACTTTCATGGCCTAATGGTTATGATACCGATATAGTAAACGATTTCGAACCAAGCCAGAGTGAGCGACAACGCCTATTAATAGCCAGGGCATTATATAGCAGCCCCAACATTATCTTCTTCGATGAACCGGATAGTTTCCTTGACCCTACGAGTCTGAAAGACTTAGAAGAAATATTCAAAAAAAGGCGGCGTTCAAATCAAACTACGGTATTTACCACGAATCGATCTGAGCTATTGTCAACATCAAATAGTTTAGTGGTGTTAAACAAAGGCAGAATAATTAAAACTGGTTCACCTCAAGCGCTACAAGCCCCAGAAGAACCACATACACCAAAAGAGCTAACAAACAATTAAATATGAAAAAACATAATCGCTGGATAAACACAGGTTTATTCATATTAGTTGCGGGCTTAGGAGCAACGCTCATCTGGTTGGTAACAGCACCAATAGAGAGTGCTGCAATCGCGCCAGGAATAGTCACTGTAGAAGGGTATAGAAAGAAAATTCAGCACCTTGAAGGAGGTATAGTTCACTCGATAACCGTGAAGGAAGGTGAAGAGGTCTCAATGAATCAAACACTAATTCAACTAAAGAAAACAAAGCCAAGAACTCGTTTCCTTCAGCTAAAAACACAATATATTAACGCATTAGCAAAGTTATCTAGATTAGAAGCAGAACTTAACGGTAATAGTAAGATAGAATTCCCAAACGAAATCAAAAAAACGGAAAATATAAATTTAATCGCAATTAAAAATCAAGAGTTACTTTTTCGAAATCAAAAGAAAGTAATAGACGGGAAATTAGAAGTAGCACGAACAAAAGAAAAACAAGCTACAGAAGCCAAAAAAGCATACACTGCTACGAGCGAATTAGATAGACGGTCAGTTGCACTTATCAATAAACAATTAGCAATGACAAACAAACTACTGCAACGCGGCTATGCTTCTAGAAACCAGCATTTAGAGTTAGAAAAAGACAAACTGGATATAGAAAGAAAGCTAAGCGACTTCGAAGCTAGAATAAGCAAGTTTGATTTAGATATAAACGAAGCTACACAAGAGCAAGCGAATATAGAGCTATCCTATATTAATGAGACAAATAAAGAGCTAGAAAAAACAGAAGCTCTCAAAATTGAATTAAGAGAACAGCTAATCGAGGCAGAAGACACTCTAGCTAGAACCGCGATAAAGAGCCCTATTGATGGAAAAGTGGTTGGCTTAAGTGTACATACAATTGGTGGAGTTATATCAGCAGGCCAAGTACTCATGGAGGTTGTGCCAAAAAATGATAAACTAATTGTAGAGGCCTTGCTGAAAACTGAAGATATTGACGTTGTCAAAAAAGGGCAAAAATCAGAGGTCCGTTTGACAGCATACAATAGACGTAGAACTCTGCCGATAACAGGTACAGTAATAAATATATCTGCTGATAGAGTAAGCAATGAAAGCACTAAAACATCCGCTTACTCAATAAAAATAGAACTAGATGAAGGCTCAATCGCTGAAAATAGCGAAATAGAACTATATCCAGGGATGCCTGCAGAGGTAATTATCATCCTAGGAGAAAGGACTGTTCTAGATTATTTACTTAGCCCTATCTACCAGTCATTCAATCGAGCTTTTAGGGATAGTGATTAGATAAAAAGCATTCCCTTTTTTTAATCCTGAACAGCACTAATACTTAAATTATGTTTATAAAAAAAGGTGGCCGAAAAAAAGACATAAAACATATAATGAGTAAAAGCCTGATGTCTGAACAAGTTATGCTGCATTAGACTCCAAAAAAACATCATAGCAAAAAAGACAAATAACACCTTACCGAATGATTTCAAATCAGCGCTATTTAAATAGAATATAGATAATTTAAAAACAGATAGAAAAAAAACCATAAACAAAACAAAGCCTATACCCCCAAGCTGAAGTAGTATTTCAAACCAACCATTATGCATACTAGTTGGGCCCCAAAACAAAACCCACTGTATAAATTCACCTCCGTATAAAGCACTACTACTCCAGAAAGAGTTATAACCATAACCAAGGAATGGACTATCTATAAATGCATAATAACCTAATTCCCAAATATCAGTTCTACCCGTCAAAGTTGGATCTTTTCCCAAGAAGTTTAATATATCGTAATAATTAACAAGAAAAACAGAAAAGAACAATAAAAACAGCACTGATATAGCGACACTATTAATATAAATATTGCTTTTATTTCCTATATAATATCTAGAAAACAACAACACACAAGGAATAGACAGAGTTAATAAAAGTGCCGTCATGGATTTATTACCGGCTAATAAAAAAACAGCGATAATAAAAACACCTATAGGTAGCAGCCTTAATTTAACAAAAAAAACCGAAAGCAAGAAATAATATGTCAATATTTGGCCTAACTTATTTTTTTCAACAAAAACCCCCCTAAAAGCACTTTCACCATTATAAAGATCAACACCATAGTCTGGAAAGAAAACAACAAACACAAATGAAGAAAGTATAATAAAAGAGAAAACCATATAAATTAAATTAAATAAATACTTTATAGAAAATAAGCTAGAACAAGCAACAGCAAAAAGGCTTATCAAAATAAGCTGCATAGCACTATATAAAGTAACAAAAGGTGAAGCAGACCATATAGCTGATAAAACAATGTAAAAAAGCAAGGCAAGAGCAACAGGGTAATAACGAAAAAGTAAAAGAATACTTTTACTTCTAAATACCACGAACAAAGCCATTACTAAATATAGAGGGAACCAAAGCATAAATCGATACCCCCCGTCATCTGAAGCTTTTGTAAAGCGCCCCTCCACACCTAGTATTAAAATATCAACAAAAGCACCCGTCGATAACAAAAAAGACAGCACAAAGACTAAGGATACTGCAAAAAATAAAGCCTTACTTTTATTTACATTTTGCATACATTAACCTAACAAAAAAGACTGGTATTCCAATGACATAACGTTTAAAAAGCCTTACAGGTTCCGCTAAAAGACGATAGAACCACTCAATGTTAAGCATGCGAAAGAACTTTGGCGCTCGACTAAAACGTCCAGCCATGAAATCAAAAATCGCGCCACCGTTAATAACAGAAAGCGACCCTTGGTAGTTATCTTTAAGAAAAAGAGAAAAAGCTTCCTGTCTAGGCATCCCCATCCCTAAAACAATAATATCTGGCTTTTCAAGCTCAACCTTTCTTAAATAGCATTCAAAATCCTGAAAACCATCAGCATAAAAAATAATCTTGAAGCCAGCTTCCTTATAATTCTGATAAGCGGTGCTAATATATGGCTCTTGAGTACCTATAAATGCGTAAGTTGCATTAGGATTAGATTCGATAATTTTCGGAATAAGATCAGTACCATTCGTATTTATGCCTGCCTTCAAGCCGAATGAACTCAACAAAATTTTGGCTCCGATGCCATCACGTAACAATAAATCTGAATTATCTAGCGCATTATAGAAACAGGGAGATTTGGCAGAAAGGTTACAAGCATGCGCATTCAAAAAGGAGATAACTTTTATACCTTCAAAAGAAAATAAGCGATTGATGTAGCTAATGACATCAGATTGCTCATCAAAGGCCTGGATTTTTTCGGCTAAATTTCTCATGACTTATAAACTCGTCTAATTTTCCCAATAATAGAACTACCCAATATCGATTTAATACAAGACCATGTAACCCCTGTAATAGAAGATGAGTAATACCTTAAAGAAAAATAGAAATTCTTTAAGAAAAAAATAGGGCTGTCATAGAAATGATAAGGAGCAACAAATCGATTTATAAAAAAACATGCATGCTTTTTAGAGAAATCCATCTTAATTCTTTCATAGAAAATCAACGCACGTTTAAACTCCTTCATTCCACTTAAACGGTCCTTACTATCTCTATCATCCCAAATTACTAACGGCTCATTTATATAAATAAAATTGTCACACTGATTAAATGCATGCATAAAAAAAAGATAATCTTCATACTGGGATAATTCGTTATCAAAGCCAATACTCGACGCTAACTCCTTAGAAATAAGGAAGGAGCTGACTTGTGCAAAACCACCATTAGATAAGATATAATCCTGACCGGATGCTGTAATATCTGGGGAGTGGCTTGGTAAGTATTCAACATAACCATTTCTAAGCACTTGGCTTTGGGTCATAGAAAACACTGTACCTTCACAATCCAAGCATTTACTAAGCTGCTTCTCCAGCTTAGCTTCGCTCCAAAGGTCGTCAGAGTCCAGAAAAGCTAAATACTCTCCCCTAGATGCATTGATGCCAGCATTTCTAGAAAATGAAACCCCTCTATTCTGCTCATTAACCACTAAAGTATATTGAAAATCAGCCTTAAATGTATGCAGTGAAGCAGCTATTGGCTCCGCTGAGGCATCATCAACAAAAACAACTTCAAAGTTTTTAAATGTTTGTTTATTAAGGCTTTCAAACAAAGATTCTAATACATGACCTCTATTAAAAATAGGAATAACTATTGAAACCCTAGGAAGCATCATAAAATCACCTAAGCCCGAATAAGAGTTTTATAAATATTCAGAAGTCTTTTTGAATAAACATTCAATGAAAAAGAACTTTCATACTTTTCGAATGCATTACTAACAAGAGAATCCCTTAAGATTTTATCATTGCCAATTTCTAACATTGCGTTTGATAGTGACTTGAAATTTCCAACTTCAATAAATAAACAATCCTCCCTATCCATAAATACTTCTGGTATCGACCCAACGGGTGTACACACAACAGGGATTTTTTGCGCCATCGCTTCCAGTATAACCATTGGAAGCCCCTCATCATAAGAGGGAAGTATCATAAGATCGGAAGAAGCTAAGTATTGAAGAGCTACCTCACTTCGAACCCAGCCATGAAATGTGCAATAACTTTTTACACCATGCTCTTCAGCAAGAGCGGTGTATTTATCTACATCTCCGCCGCCAATAAAGTGTATATGAGCATCAAGGCCTTTACCTTTGAGCTCCCTAAGTGCTTTTAAAGCAATTACAACTCCCTTTCTTTCACAAAGGTTTGCAAGCATTGATATTACAAACTTATCATTTTTCGTAGAAGCTGCATGCAGCTCATGAATTGGCACGGCATTATGTAAAACCTCTACATTACAATTCCTACAAATACTTTTAAGAAAACATTCCCATTTGGTACCTAATACCAAATTTAATGATGAATGATCTACTGAGTATCTAACTAGAAATCTAGATAAGGAAGACGCGTTTTCATAAAATGAAATCACCTCAGCGCCATGATGGTGTAAAACACAAGGAACATTAAATATGTTAGATACACCGACGAAACATGCTTTTCGAAAAAAACTTAATCTTTCAGATACATTAATATGTACAACTAAATCATCACTTTTTTTTATGCATATGAGTAAATACTTCATTAATGAAATAATAAAATAATAGAAAGAAAAAATAATATTAGACTCGCCTCTTGAATCTAATATTTCAACGGAATCATCAGCGAGCAAAGAATTCAAGCCGATTTTAATATTTCTAGATACAGTACCCATCCCTCCACCAAGAAACTCCCCCCCTGGTGAAACTATAACAACTTTCATTTTACAAACCTCCTAAACAATCCTTTTCTAAGATTTAATATTAGCTCGTCATAGTTTTCTATGGATGTGACTTTACTTTCGGTTTTGGTTTTTTTCCATTTTGTCAGGCTACTATCAAGAGAAATATCATTCCCCTTAAAACTACTCTTTAATTGGGTCTCCAACGGCATAATGTCTGGAACTATTTTTTCATACTCATAGAAATAATAATTACGTGATAGCAGTTTCAAAATAAAAGGGCATACTAGATTTTTAACTAATTCTTTACACATCATTATTTTGAGTGTTGACAGCTTAATATAAATAGATCCTTCTAGAGTACTATTTTCCCTATGATAAATACCTGTGCCACGAGCAATTAATTTAGAAAGCGCTATATCTAATACATTTCGCCTGATCAAATTAATAAGTAATACATTCTTTTTTGTAAGAAAGCGTATAAGTTCAGGGTTTTTATTAATTTGATCATACATCAACTTAACTACAACTACTTTATCGCCATCTCTTAACTTCTCTATATAGCTCTGCACACTGCCATCATGCTCAGTATAAAATAGAGGAGGCTTAAGCTCTGGATCACCCCGAAATTCTGTTGATGTAATTTCCCTAAAAACCTCACCATAAACACGAAACTCGGGAGTTTGTGCTAAAACCTGCATTAGCCATGTACTACCACTTCTTTGCGAACTAACAATAACTATAGTTTTAAACATTCATTTATTCCCATGGTAGTGCAGAGAGACCCAATATAACTTTCAATTCAGCGTCACTTTCACTGATTTTAAGCCTTAACTTTGACTTAGTTTCAGACATCATAGGTTTAACAACGTCCTTTAAATGAGTCTTATTTCCTTTATAAAGCCGACTAATCAATCCCCTTCTCTTAAGAGTATCAACTGCGCTTTTCAATCCCAATCGCCTGAGAAAAACGCCACCAAGCTCAAATACCATACCAATAAAAGGATTCTTTTTAACAGTGCTATCATTAACATGAAAATCACCCATGAAGTTTTCATCTTCGGTGATATTTAAAAACCTACAAACCTGTTTATAAACCTCAATTGGGTTATTATTTATATCTTCCTGAAAGACAACTAATATCTGATCCTTTTCAAAATACTTTAACCATCGTTTTAGGTGCTTTGCATACAGTGACTGTTCCAGGTATAGAGGGTTATTATTCAAGGCATTTTCAAAAATGGTATTTTCACCTGTAACATTACCGGCACGCACCTCATGCAAATGATTTGAGAACATTCTCTTTACAGGGTCTCTTAGGCATAACAGTATTTTGATATCTTTATTGTAACGCTTTACTCTCGCAGGAACGTCTTGGTCATAAAAATATGAAGGCGATATTTCACCAGACATAAGATTACCATTTGAATAAAAATTTCGATGGTACCACTCATATCCTTTATCGTAATAATATGAAAAGAAATCCAATTCCTTAGTATCACTCATATAAGCTTGACTGTGAGAGTTCAGCACTTCATATAACCACGAAGATGCGCATTTTTGAGCACCAATACCTATAAAATCATTCATTGATAAGACCTTTTAAATAAAATATGCTTATTAATACAGCAACAAAACTTACAGAAACCGTACTATAAACAACGTGGTATACATCATAATAATTAGCTGAAACTCCATACATAACAATTAAAAAAATGAATAGAAAAACACTAGAGAGAAGCACTACCATGTGAGAATAAACTACTGAATAAATTCTAAAGACAGGTTGATATATCCCCATAAATACTTGAGAAAAACTTAATAAAACCATAAGTTCTATTGACTCAGATGAAACCTTCCCGCCAGAAAAAAAGATTATTTCATCACTCAAAAGCAGTAAAATAGCAATAAATATCAGTATCGGTACAATACTAAATAAAAAACACTTAACCAAGGAAACCATATCTAGGAATTTACTTTTACTGTATTCCCTTATGACATTTGGCAAAAACAATGCAATTCCAATTTCTTTAAACATTGCTAAATTTGCCACAATTAGCACAGCTAAACCTACATCGCCTAACGCTGCTTCACTAAAATAAAATCCTGAGAAAACCACAACACCTTGAGTTAAAAATGCTGGTAAAAACCCTGACAACCACATTGATATAGAAACACTAAACCAACCCTTTATTTTTTCTATATTAATATTAATCAGAGCATGGAAAAAGCTGTACTCTTTATTGATAAAATATAAACATACAAAAAACACAGCAATAACTGAACACCCATAAAGTAGAATTATGGCATATAAATCATTGTACCCAAAATAATAAAGCATCATCAACGCTATAACGAATAACATTGGTATTAGCATACTAATAAAGAAACCTTTAGATGGATCACCTATAACTTTACAAACGACCGAGTAAAATGTGGTTACTGTATAAATAGCTACTACACCCTGCATAAGATAGACCAATTCAACATCTACAGGAAACGAGTTTATTATAAAAAAAGAAAATACAAACAAAAAAACCAACAATAGTAAATTAATGGCCATCGAAAATAAAACAACAAACCATACATAGCTACTTTTAGAACCTTCCCCCCTACCCTCATCCACAAGTAAGAACTTATACGACGCAGCCTGAAGCCCTAACAAAGATAAAGCTCCTAAAATCAGTATATAACTTCTAATAAATGAATAATCTCCTAACTGTTCTTTATTTAATATAAAAATAATAATAAATGTGGACAGCAAGCCGAAGATTTTAGCTGAACCCTCCCACACATAAGAGAAATATTTATTATAAAACATACAGTTTAATGCCCATTAGAATCTACCTTTATAAACAGGACATATGCTTAAAACGTCATAAAGCTCTTTTCCTATTAAACCATAAGAGCCATTATCATAAAAAACTGAACAATTATTAGCATCACAAAAACGGCTTTCTCTTTTTCTTGCATAGGAATATTCATCTCGCATACCCCAAACAATAACATCCTTAACATTTGAGTATTCTAAGGTATCTTCCAAATACCCCCTCAGCCTTTTTTTAACCAAGCCAACATCTCTAGTTTCAATTCTTTTTTGCTCAGGTGTTGTTATATCAAGTTCAGTAATTTTAATTTCAAACCCTAAATCCTTACATTCTTTACAAAAAAGCTGCCATTCTCTTTTACTATAACTTTCAGTTAAAAACAGCATATGACTCTGTATACCAATCGTATCTATTTCGATATTCTGTTTCTTTAAAAATTCTAACATTCTTAAAATAGAATACCTTTTGCTCTTAAAATAACGATTGTCATAGGGACCAATCCATTCATTAACGACTAGCTCTGAATTTGGGGATAGCACTCTCATCAATTCTGTATATTGCTTGACATAGTTAACACCTACGGCATTAAAAACTTCATCCTTATTCAACCAACCGTTTTCCCCCTTCGAGCTAACTATTTCATTAAATAAATCCCAAGATATAACGCCTTCATACCTTGAAACCATTATCTTTATATAATTTTCAAGTTCTTGCTCATAATCACAACTACAGCTCTTAAACCAATCGCGCATTGACTTACTAAAGATTAACGCATGCCCTCTGATATCCATACCATTATGTTTGCACCATTCATATATGCGATCACTCCCTTCAAAATCATAATACTTATTATCGCGTACAACCCTTTTCCATTTAAATTGATTCTCGGGCGTTATGATTGAACAGTGCTTCGACACTAGATTTTTATATTTTGAATTTCTATATATATTATTATCAACTGACGAACCAAAGCGCATTCGTTTTTTGAACGCTAAATCCTTCAAATAATCGTCATCAACCGCAACACTTTTATTTGCAGCTAAAAGCAAGCCAGCAATAATAAAGTTTCTTCGTTTCATTTATCTAGCTCTGACTATATTACGACTAGCGGTAACTACCAAGTTGGCCTTCTCATACCTTTTAGATATAATCGCCCCTGCCCCGGTTACTGTATGATCCGATATACCCGAGCCTGGGCAAAATATACAAGAAGATCCTATATAACAATGCGAACCAATATCTATATCAATATCATCAGCGCTATTCCCATGAGTCCAGAACTGACTACATACTCCAGCTATAACAGTTTTTTCTCCAATAACAATCTCACCTGCAACATCAAAATGATGCCCGTTTGTAATAAGAACATTTTCTTCTATTTTGATTAATCGCTTATAATTACTTTTGTTAGCCACCCACTTACCACAATTAAACCTGTTTCTAAAACCTATTCTCACCCCACTTTCAACAACAACAGACATAGGCCCTGTAAAGATAGTTAGCTTACCGATTGTTGAATTTTCAACTTTAAAATTTTCCACATCAATTATAACCATCCATCCGATATAACTTTCCTTTATATTATATCCAAATAAAAAATTATAGAAAAAGCACCTTATGGAGTTTAATGGAAGTATTGAAACAACAATGACCAGTAGAATCTTCATTAATCTTATAACCCAAGGTACTTTTCAAATGGACCACCGATCAATCTATTTTTAACCTCTTCAAAATTAGATATACGGCTTTCTAAACTTTTCGATAATATTTTCTTATGCCTTCCCTCAACACTTATTGGTTCAACACCAATAAATTTAAACATATCTTTTGTCATTAAACTTTTATCTATATCACCTTCGAAAAAATCCTCATAACAAATATTAAAAACACGACTTTTATCAATTTTTTCTATAATTCTTTTATGGTATTCTTTTTCTTCTTCAAAAACACTCAAGCTTTCAATCATTTCTTCAACATCAATAAGTATTTTTTTATTATCAACTTTGCTAATTGCGTTAGATATAACAACGCCTGTTTTCTTCATAGCACATAGTGAAATATATCTCTCTAACTGATTAACCCGATAAAGATTAATTACTTTTATTTCTTCGCTTCGCAGCAGCCAAGACTCTAAACCTAAACGATCTATATTAATCGCAAAATCCTTAAAACCAACCGCATTAATATTTTTTCTATTCTTAATCTTGTAGTTTGGCCTTAGCTTAAAATAATAAAATATTTGACTTAACCAATATACAGCCTTATTTTCAAGCCAAAAGCCCACATACTTTTCTTCAGTTTTACACATGGGCATTTTTTTTAAAATTCTTTTCTTACTCCATTCACCTAATATTTCACCGTAATTAAAAGCATTTGGATGCTGATTTATAACATCAACAAAATAATTACTACCGCTACGCCCATTAGTTATAATTACAAATTCAGATAGCTTACTCATAATTAATATATATCTTTAGATAAAAGGGATTTTGGAGTCTTAAGTAGGATTTTTACATCCAAAGATAAAGACCAGTTATTTATATATGCCAAATCATATTCAACACGCTTTTCCATTTTATCGATGGTTTCTGTTTCACCCCGATAACCACTTATCTGGGCCAAACCGGTAATGCCCGGCTTAATACGGTGGCGTGCTAGATATGCATTGATCTTGTCCGAGTAATAATCATTATGGGCAATGGCATGAGGCCTTGGACCCACCAGCGACATAGTGCCTTGCAATACATTTATAAGCTGAGGCAGTTCATCTATGGAAGTGCGGCGAATCATCCGGCCTATATCCGTGATACGCGGATCTTCTTTTGTGGCTTGTTTTACTTCGCCATTCTCTTCTGCATGTAGTTTCATACTACGAAACTTCCATACTTTGATGACTTTGCCGTCCCAGCCATGACGATCTTGTTTAAAGAACACTGGGCCTGGAGAGGATTTTTTAACTTTATAAGCAACCCAAATCATGAGTGGAGATAACCCAATCAATGCAACGGCCGCAATAAAGCGATCCATCACACCTTTCATAACGGTTGAAACTTTTGATGATGTGAGCGGGCTTTCATTAATAGAGATCAGCGGTACACCAGCCACTTCACGTACAGAATGATTTAAGAGATTTAGAGCAAAGATATCGGGCGCCCAAATAACGTCTACATTTTGATCCAGCAGATCAATATTTAACCCTTCGATCTGCTCCGATGCTTTCATTGGCAGTGCAATATAGATACGCCGGATATCGTGTTCTTGAATAAGCTCACGAATATTTTCTAAGCCGCCTAGCACATTGATGCCCGCCACCGATGTTGTTTTGTCTTGATCTAAGCTTT
>Ga0193959_1000380_pt1 | contig 17782 bp, 19 predicted proteins | sample FB_2_MG_FD_140333 | JGI IMG/M metagenome (GOLD analysis project Ga0193959, IMG submission 140333) | Microbial mat bacterial communities from the Broadkill River, Lewes, Delaware, United States - FB_2_MG | ecosystem: Environmental > Aquatic > Freshwater > River > Microbial mats | place: USA... | reverse complement strand
CTTTTAGTTCAAGCAGGAAGTGGTGCTGTTACTTTTGGAACTCCAAGTAGTCCGGGTGTTCCTGCTGATTTGACAAAACATACTCTTTTGGCAAAATATAATGATATACAGAGTGTCAAAAAGTGTTTTGAAAACTCTAGTGATATAGCTTGTATCATTCTTGAACCAGTTGCAGGAAATATGGGATTAGTTCCAGCTGATGATAAGTTTTTACAAGATTTAAGAGTTTTGTGTGATGAGCACGGAGCATTGTTGATTTTTGATGAAGTTATGAGTGGATTTAGAGCGTCATTAAAAGGGGCTCAAGGACTTACTAGCGTAGTTCCAGATATGGTAACTTTTGGTAAAGTTATTGGTGGAGGTATGCCTGTTGGTGCTTTTGGAGGAAAACTTGATATCATGAACAAGCTTAGTCCAGATGGACCAGTTTATCAAGCAGGAACACTCAGTGGAAACCCAGTAGCAATGCATGCAGGATTAGCTTCTGTTTCTAAAATATTGGAATCAAAAGATTTATATAGTAGTTTTGAAGCAAAAGCGAAAAAATTGGTTGCAGGTTTAAAAAATGCAGCTGATGCAAATGGTATACCTCTACAAGTAGGTGTAAGAGGCAGTATGTTTGGTTTCTTTTTCAATGAAAATAAGGTTAAAAACTTTGATGATGCACTCAAGAGTGATACTAAAATGTTTGCAAAATTTCACCAAGGTATGCTAAACGAAGGTTTTTATTTTGCTTGTAGTCAATTTGAAACAGGATTTATCTGTGATGCTATAAGTGATGCAATGATAGATGATTGTATAAAAGCAGCCCAGAAAGTTATGAGTGAGCTGAAATGAAAAAAGAAACTCCTAAGTATGCAAAACTAGTTGAAGGTGCTGATGGACTCTCTTTAGGTGTTTCTATTGTAGTGGCTGTGCTTCTTGGTGTTGGTGCTGGCATACTTATGAAAAATGCATTTGGTTATGATTGGTTACTTTGGGTAGGTGTTTTTTGGGGAGTTGGTGGAGCCGTCATGAATGTTTATAAAGCATATAAAAAGCAAGTAGAATCTTACGCTGAATTTAAAGATGATGTTCGCTATAAAAAATATGAAGATGATGATGACGAAGACTAAAGTTTCTTTTGTTTATATAGGGACAAGTGTTTTTCTTATAATTTTGTCCCTATTTATGGGTGGCTTGTGGCTGATTAACACACAAGTTGCCTTTATCTGTTCTATGCTTATTATCTTTGCTTCATTTTTATCGTATAAAGGGATGATTGAGCGAAAACTTGAAAATGGTGAAATCCCAGAAGAGAGAGATGAACTCGATAAAATAGATGATAAGTATTCTCTTTTTGATGAAAAAGAAAATAATGAGCAAAAAGAGCTAAGTAAAGAAGAGTTTGTAAAGCTATATAAACAAGAGAAGAAAAAAAATGCTGGCTTTAAACAAGCATTTTCAAATCTCTTTAAAAGCGGACGAGGGATTTTTAATCCTTTTAGATTGGGCGCTTATGTTTTTTTATGTCTCGCAATGCTTTTTCTTATAAGGCAAGAACTTTTTTCAGCTTTACCTTTTTTAGTAGGCATAGGAGCAGTACCAATTTCTAGTCTATTTTTAGGATTTATTGTTAAAGAGTAACCATAGCAGAGTTTATGATAGTTTGGTTTTTATCAAATCTTATGGAAGTGTTACATTTTGATGCTATCTCTTCTATGTCTTGTTGTAAACTTTTATCTCTATAATCTGCTTCTACATGTAAAGAAAATATAGGATATTTTTTATTTTCAAATCTTATATATTCTCCAGTTACTAATGAAAGTTTAGTTTTGATTGAAGTAGCTTGGTTATGTGATTTATAAATTTTATCTAATAGCTTAGTAAAGTTGTTAATCTGGAGTTTTAAATCAGGAAAAGTAGGATCAAAATCTTTAATAAAGGTAGCTTTACTTCTTGTTGATGCAGCACTAATACATAAGTCAAGAAGGGCATAAAGATTTACACTCTCACCATACTCTTCTATATTTGTAAATTTTTTTGCAGCTATTTTATAGAACTTTATACCAATTTCATTTTCATCGAGATATCCAACTGTTATAGCATAAAATTTATATGAGCCAAAAGACAAGTCTATAATGGTAGTTTTAAAACCATAGGAGAGACTTGCATATGTCTTTGTGAGATTAAAAAGCTCTTTTTGCTCAACTTCACCTAAGAGATATTGAGCTTCTTGGTTAAGTGATTTTACCCTTCCCTCAGTATTAAATACTATAAAAGGGTTGTAATCATGTTCAATCCAAGCTTGTTCAAATGTCATTTAATATCTCCTTTCCCTGAATAAAGTTCAGCAAAAATTCCTCTCACTAACGCTAATGCAATGCATTGGAACTTCATTTAGCTTTCTATATAGTTCTTTAGTTTTCGTCCAACTTTTGGATGTTTTAGTTTTTTGATTGCTGAACTCTCTATTTGGCGAACTCTTTCTCTTGTGACATTAAGCTCTTTTCCTATCTCTTCAAGTGTTCTATCACTCTCATCAAACATAAGTCCAAATCTCATTCTAATTACAGCTTTTTCTCTGTCGTTTAGTTGGTCAAGAACATCATCAATTTGATCTTTTAAATCATTTTTAAGCATGAAGTCCATTGGTGACATTGTATTTTTATCTTCTACGAAATCTCCAAATTTTCCATCATCTTCGTTACCTATAGGTGCTTCAAGACTTATAGGTTCTTTAGTAATTTTGATAACATTTTTAACCTTATCAACACTTAGCCCAACTTCTTCTGCAATTGTATCGATATCTGGTTCTTTACCTTCTTCTTGAAGATGTTTACGGATTATTTTGTTAATTCTATTGATAGTTTCAATCATATGGATTGGAATACGGATTGTTCTAGCTTGGTCTGCAATAGCCCGCGATATTGCTTGACGAATCCACCAAGTTGCATAAGTTGAAAACTTATAGCCTTTTTTATATTCAAACTTATCAACTGCTTTCATAAGACCAATATTTCCTTCTTGAATAAGATCAAGGAAAGGAAGTCCACGGTTTGTATATCTTTTAGCGATTGAAACAACAAGTCTTAGATTTGATTTTGCCATACGAGTTTTAGACTCATCTGCGATTTTTTTACCTCGTTTGATTTGTTCTACAATCTCTTTTAAAGTATCTGGGTCCAAATCAAAGCTTTGTTTACTTGCCTCTTTTGTTTGAAAGAGTTTTTTGATTTCCACATATGTTGAAACCATTGTTGCTTCAGGGACTAAAGCAGTTATTTCTTCTTTATTTAAATCAACAATTTTTTCTAGCAATTTAATATGATTCTTTTTTAAAGTTTCATTAAAAAGAGGAAGTCTATATTCAAGTCTTCTTAGCTCTTTGTCAAACTCATCATCACTTTTTAGTGAAGTTTCCATTGATTTCACAAGTTCATTGATTAGTTTACTTGTTGGTCCTAACTCTAGTAAGTTTTCTTTTAATATCTTCTTTTTATATGCTACAGTTATATCGTATATAGTCTGAGTTTCATTATTTATTTCTTCTGGTACTTTAGCTATTGTTTTTAACCAGTCTTTTTTTGCTTTTTCTAGTGCTTTAAAGCTTGTAATAACTTTTTCTGTTCTTTTATTATCTTTTTTAGGGGCTTTTTTCTCAGACTCATCACCATCATCTGATTCTTCCTCATCGTCTTCAAAGTTTCTAAAAAGTTCTTTTACTCTTCTTTCACGGTTTATAAGTGCTTCTTTATAGTCAATAATAAAATCGATAAGATAAGGGACAGAACAAAAAGCATCGATAATAATATCTTCACCAAATTCTATTTTTTTACTAATATCTATTTCTTCTTCTTTTGTAAGTAGTGATATAAGTCCCATTTCTCTTAAGTACATTCTTACTGGAGAATCACTTCTACTCCACTCTAAAAGCTCTTTTTCATTTGCTAAGTCAAACTCTTTTTCAAGGGCTTCATCTTGAAGTTTTTGTGCTTCTTCTGCTCTTTTTAAAGCTTCTTCTAGATTTCTTAGTTTTGCAATTTCTGCAGATGTGATAAGTGTTATTTTATACTTATCAATTAAAGTAATCATTTTTTTGATATTTGATGTTGTGGGTTGTTTTTCAAAAAGAGACATTACTTTTTCATAAGTAACATTTCCTTTTTCATTTTCTTTGAATAGCTCTTCTAAGTTTGCATAAAGCTCTTTAGTTGACATATAAATTTGCTCCTGAATATGGGGGTGAAAAAGGTATATATTATACCGAAACTTATTTAAAAAACAATTAAATGTACATAGAATTATAGAAATATTTAATAAAATTCATTTTGGAACGCTAGTTGCTTAATCTTGGGTAATCAAAATTAATAGGATTAAAATGCAAAACGGATATTACTCAACTACTGGAGCTATGGTAACACAGTTTAACAAGCTAGATGTTATATCGAACAATTTAGCCAATGTAAATACAACTGCATTTAAAAGAGATGATGTTGTTGTGGGAGATTTTAAAAGAATTTTTCAAGAATATCAAGAAAATTTTCCTATAAAAGATCATACGAAAGAAGCCGCAAAGTATCTTAATGCAACAATAGATAGAGTACCTCAAATAAGTGAGCAATATATAGAATTTAGACAAGGTGGATTAAAATCAACTGGAAATAAACTTGATTTTGCTTTGAAAAGAGAAGATGCTTTTTTCATGGTTGAAACGCCTGAGGGTATAAGGTTGACTCAAAATGGAGTATTTACTATCAATCAAGACGGGATTTTAACTACTAAAGAAGGTTTTCCTGTATTGCCATCCACATACTTTCAAAATCAACAGTATATAACAGTAAATCAAAATAATACTTTTACAGTAGATAAATCAGGGAATATTTATTCTGCTGATATTGCCAATGGATTTGCTGAGGGAGAAATTCCTGTAGGAAAGTTATTTATTGGACAAAGTAATGATATAAAATCTTTAACTAAAGAGGGGACAAATCTTTTTAAGTTTGAAGATATTCAAGATATTACTGATTTAGAAGATGCAGATGTAGTTGCTCAAGGTTTTTTAGAAACAAGTAACATTAATCCAGTAAAAGAGATGGTAGGGTTAATTGAATCACAACGAATGGTAGAAATGTATCAAAAAGTTATGACTTCACATATGAATGATCTTAACAATGATGCTATCAATAAATTAGCACAAACAAGAGCATAAGGACAATAAAATGAAAAATACAGAAGTTTACTTCGTGCTTCAGTCGCGAGGAATTTTACTCGGACTTTGTTCGATTAAAAGGGGATAATAAAATGAAAAATACAGAAGTTAACTTCGTGCAACAGTTGCGAGAAATTTTACTCGGACTATGCTTGATTAAAAGGGGATATTAAAATGCTAAGATCATTATATACAGCAGCAACTGGAATGATTGCACAACAAACACAAATAGATGTTACATCAAATAATATTTCAAATGTTAATACAATAGGATATAAAAAGCAAAGAGCAGAATTTGCTGACTTGATGTATCAAACTATGGAGTATGCTGGAACTTCGACAAGTGCAACTACTCAATCACCAACAGGTATAGAGGTTGGTTTAGGTGTTCGTCCTACTGCTATCTCAAAGCAATTTATACAGGGAAACTTTAAAGAAACCGGTGGTGACTTCGATATGGCAATTACAGGAAAAGGATTTTTTCAAATTCAACTACCAGATGGAACAACTGCTTATACTAGAAATGGTTCTTTTAAACTTGATAGCGAAGGTAGTATAGTAAATTCTGATGGATACAGAATGTTACCAGAAATAACAGTACCAGAAGATGCAACGCAGGTTTCTATAGGAACAGATGGTACAGTTTCAGTTCTTCAAGCAGGACAAACACAAATGACTACTATAGGTCAAATTGAGCTTGCAAGTTTTATAAATCCAGCAGGACTTCACTCTTTAGGGGATAATAATTACATAAATACTTCTGCTTCAGGAGATGCTATAACAGGAACTCCTGGATTAGAAGGTTTAGGGCAAACGAGACAAAAGTTTGTTGAGATGAGTAATGTCCAACTTGTTGAAGAGATGACAGATCTTATTACAGGTCAAAGAGCATATGAAGCAAACTCGAAAGCAATCACAACAAGTGATGAAATGCTTCAAACTGTGAATCAACTCAAAAGATAAATAGATTGCTGATTTTAATTCCATTTATAGTTATCATTTTAATTATATTTGCTGTTGATTCAATATATTTTGATGATGTAAAACCAAAAAACAATGTGAATGAAAAAGAGATAGAAAAGAGTGATAATAGAAAAAATTATGTAAATAAATACTTGAAGAAATAGATGAGTTTTTTTTCTATTTTTAAAATGACCATTCCCGTTTTGATGGGGTATATTCCACTCGGAATGGCATTTGGTCTTTTACTCTCTGGACTTCTTATCCCTTGGTATTATGCTTTTTTTATGTCTGTGTTTATATTTGCAGGAGCTGGACAGTTTTTAGCTCTTGGTATGTTTGCTACGCAAGCTACTATTTTAGAGATTGGAATTGCTACTTATCTTTTAAATCTAAGGCATACTTTTTATGGCTTGTCTATGATAAGCGCTCTTAAAGAATTTTCTTGGAAAAAGCATTATGTTATTTTTGGGCTTACTGATGAAACTTTTGCACTTTTAAAAACAAATGAAGTTGATGAAAAAGAGAGAGAACGAATTTACTTAATCATAACAGCATTAAATCAAAGTTATTGGATAATAGGAAGTGTTTTAGGCGCTTTACTTGGGAATATTTTGCCATTTAACTATAAAGGAATAGAGTTTTCTTTGACTGCTCTTTTTGTAGTTTTGTCAATTGATTTATATAATAAAAGTAAACAAAGAAAACCATTTCTTATCTCAATTGTTATAGGATTTATAGGAATGCTAGCACTCCCATCTGATAAGATGCTTATACTCTCTTTGAGTTTTGCAGCTATCGTTTTAATACTTTTTAAAAGGGCTTTGGAAGATGGAAACTAGTTATCTCATTGGAGCGATTTTTGTTGCATCAATTATGACCTATCTTACAAGAGTTACGCCTTTTTTGTTTTTTAGGAAAAAAGAACCATCACAACTTATAAAGTTTATAGAGTGGAATATGCCAGTAATGATAATGGTTATTCTTGTTTTTTATGCACTTAGAGATGTGCAGTGGGAAGTGTACCCTTATGGTTTGTCTGAAATCATAGGAGTTTTTATAGCAGCAACTGTACATGTAAAGTTTAAAAATGCACTTTTAGGTATTTTTTTAGCAACACTTACTTATATGATATTAGTTCAAATGGTGTTTATAGTATAATATAAAAAAGATTATGGAAAGAATACCTATGTACAATGATGAACTCAAATCTAAATTATTCAATCAACTTTTTGCTAGTCCACATGTAGGAATAACAGTAATTGATTCGAATAGAAAGAATTTATTTGTTAATAATCGTATATGCAATATGTTTGGTTATACGCAAAAAGAGTTAGTTGGTAAATCTGCAGAAATTATTCATATTTCAAAAGAGAGTTATGATTTTTTTGCTAAAAAAGCATTTGATATTGTGTCGAGTGGTAATCCTATTGGGGTAGATTATAAATTTAAAAAAAAAGATGGCTCTTTTATTTGGTGTCATATTTCAGGAGATTTAGTAAAAAATACGAAAGAAGTTTTATGGACATTTGTTGATATAACAAAAAGAGTAAAAGCACAAGAGCAATTGGAATTAAAAGAAAAACAGCTTTTGGCCATAAATAATTTAGTAAATTTAGCTACTTGGGAATTGGATCTTAAAACTGGTATAGCAAAAATATCTACTGAACTTTGTCGTATTCTAAATATTGAAAAAACATTAGAGATTACTTTCGATGCTTATTTAAAGTTTATTCATGAAGATGATAGGGAATTTTTTCTTGATTCTTTAGAAACTATTATTTGTGGAGGCACAACTCAGGGAACTTATCTTCGTTTAAAAGTAGAAGTAGATGGCAAAATAGAGATTCGCCATGTATACCAAAAAGGTATGATAGTTTATGATGAAGAAGGCAAACCAAAAATAAGCATTGGAGCAACTCTAGATGTAACAAATATAAAAAAATTAGAGTCTGAACTAAAAGAACAAAAAGAACTTTTTAAGCATCAAGCACATCATGATTATTTAACGGAATTACCAAATAGGATTTTACTTTTAAATAGATTAGAACAATCAATAAAAATAGCAAAAAGGAAAAAAGAAAAATTAGCAGTTCTTTTTATAGATTTAGATGATTTTAAATTGGTAAATGATTCTTTAGGACATGATAAAGGGGATAAGTACTTAAAAGAACTTTCAATTAATATGCTAAGTAAAATAAGAGAGAGTGATATTTTAGCAAGGTTAGGTGGAGATGAATTTGTAGTTGTGTTAAATGGAATAAGTGATGAAAAAGACATCATTACTATTATAGAAAATGGGATGCGTATAGTTGATGAGCCTATAGATATAGATGGTGATATTATTCATCCACGAATGAGTGTAGGAGTTGCAATATATCCAGCAGATGGTGAAGATAGTAACACTCTTATTAAAAATGCTGATGCAGCGATGTATAAGGCAAAAGAAAAAGGAAGACATACTTATAGATTTTATGATAAGTCAATGACCAAAAAGGCGTATGAACGGATGAATATGGAAAAGTCGTTACGGGATGCTATGAGTAATGATGAGTTAGTCGTATATTACCAACCTCAAATTAATGCTAGAAAAAATAGTATCGTTGGTATGGAAGCACTTGTAAGATGGCAACACCCTACAAAAGGCTTACTAGCTCCAGGAGAATTTTTACCAATAGCTCAAGAAATAGGTATGATGAAAGAGCTAAATAGACATATAATAGACAAGGCAATAGCACAGTATACCAAATGGAAACAAAATGGAAGAGAGATGGGAACTTTGTCTTTAAATATGACAGCAGAACAACTAGAGTGTCCTTATTGTTATGCAAATTTAAAAGCAATACTGGATAAATATAACTGTAAAGCGCAATGGATAGAGTTAGAAGTTACAGAAAGTAAGCTCATCAATAAGCCCCAAAAAGCAATTGAGCTTTTACAACAGTTACAAGATTTAGGAATAAAAATTTCTATAGATGATTTTGGAACTGGGTATTCATCTTTAGCATATTTAAAAAATTTACCAATTAATAAATTAAAAATAGATAAATCATTTATCGACAATATTGATAATAACAAAAATGATAGAGCAATTGCAAAGACCATTATAGATTTAACTAAAAATCTTGATTTAGAAGTAATCGCAGAGGGTGTGGAGAATGAAGGACAGATGATAGTTTTACTAGAAAATGGATGTGAGGATATACAAGGTTTCTATTACTCTAAACCAGTTTCTGCAAAGGAAATGGAAAAAGTTTATAGTAAATTCAATTAAAAGTTCAATATAAAATGATAGACAATATGATAATATAGCACATAAGGAACGATATGGAATTTAGTATTACAAATAAACAAAATATTTCTAAAAATTGTTTAGTTTGTGGCATAGAAAATGACTTTGGCTTAAAAACAAAATTTTATGAGACTAGTAGTGATGAAGTTATAGGTATCTTTACTCCTCATGAAAAACTACAAAGCTATCCAAACATACTACATGGTGGTATATCTGCAACTATATTAGATGAAACAATTGGAAGAGCTATTATGTTAAAATATGGACAAAATAGCTTTGGTGTGACAATGGAGCTTACAGTAAGATACAAAAAACCTGTACCTTTAAATGAAGAGTTAAAAGTGGTAGGCCGTATGACAAATGACAGAGGTAGAGTTTTTGAAGGAACTGGTGAACTTATACTTCCAAATGGAGATATAGCAGTCACAGCGACCGGAAAATATATGAAAAGAGATTTAGAAAAAATTGTAGAAAAAGAGTTTTTAGAAGACGAATGGTTCGCTTTTGATGCTAAAGATTTGAATACAATAAAAATAGGAAAAGATGAAAATGACAAATAATTTTATATTAACAAGTATTATGAATGCTCTAGATTTAGATAAAGTAGCTGTTTTAAAAGCATATAGATTGGTAGACAAAAAGATAAACCAAGATGATGTTGAAGATATATTAAGAGAGGCTAAAGATGAAAAGTTTATACTCTTAAGTGATGAAGGGTTTGAGCTTTTTTTAAATGGGTTAATAGCTTACAAAAGAGGGCCAAGTGATAAGAAGACAAAAAAACAGAAGATATATTTTTCAAACAATATCATTTTAAAGAAACTAAAAATTGCTTTAGATTTAAAAGATGAAGACATTATTCAAATATTTGCAAATGATGGACTAGAAATTACAAAATCACAACTAACAGCATACTTTAGAAGAGATGGGCATATAAACTATAGAAAATGTAGTGATGCATTATTAAAGAGATTTATTAATGGATGCAAAGATTATTCAAAGTAAGTATTGATTAGGAAAAAAATTGAGCAAAGTGATAAAAATATTTTTGAAACGAGGTTTTACCCCTGTTGATAAAAGTGCTTTTAAAATTGGCACAAAAATAGGCTTTGATTGTTATATTCAAAGATTTAATGGCTATGTTATTATAATCGAAGCGGGAACTTTATTAGATGAAAAAATATACAAGAGAATCACTAAAGAAAAATTACAAATTTTTATTAAAAATGTAGACTATCAAGATTATAAAGAGTATGTACAGGAAAATAGACATAGAATAAACTTTGAGAAGTCAACCTTGGTATTAGAAAATGAGATAAAAAAATCATTAGAGATATATAAAGTTTTATCACAAGATACTTTATCTAACATAAAGATAAAACATATATATGATCAAGGAAAAAATTTAATAAATGCTTGGTTAGGCGAAAAAAGGGGGAAAAGACTCCCTGTTGATGCATTTGATTGTTTAGCTGAAAATATTGTTATGATTATTTATGAAAACAAAATAACACTTTCAAGTCTCAATGAATTTTTAGATGGGCATTACACTTTAGCAACACATCTTCTCAATGTTGCATTATTTACTGCTTTACTTGCAAATCAGTTAGACTTAGATTTAGATGATAAGCAAAAAGTAGTATTAAGTGCTTTACTTCATGACATAGGCAAAGCAGAAGTTGATGAAAACTTGCTTGAAAAACCAGATTTATTATCGCAAAAAGAATTTGATATTGTTAAAACACACTCATTAGAGAGTGTTATGCTCGTAAAAAAAGCAGGCTTAAAAGATAGATTAATCATTGAGGGAATAAAACATCATCATGAGAAACTTGATGGAAGTGGTTATCCTGAGGGGCTATCTGAGAAAAGGATATCTCAATTTGGACAAATTTTAGCAGTTTGTGATGTTTTTGATGCATTGGTTACAATAAAACCTTATAGAGGGGCGTATAGTACTTATAATGCTTTAATGTTGATAAGAAAAGAGTATAATAAAAAATTAAATATGAAATTTGTTAATATATTTATAAAATTACTAAGTTAAAGAGTAAACATGAAACAAAAGTACAATAAACTAACCTCTGAAGAGAAAAGAGTTATAGTAAACAAAGGAACAGAGCCTCCTTATAGTGGAAAATACAATGATTTTTATGAAGAAGGAATCTTTACATGTAAAAGATGCAGTACTCCTCTTTATAGTTCTAAAGATAAATTTAGCTCAGGTTGTGGATGGCCAAGTTTTGATGATGAGATAGATGGAGCGGTTGCAAGAACAGTTGATGCAGATGGAAGACGAGTTGAGATTACATGTAAAACTTGTGGAGCTCATCTGGGGCATGTATTTGATGGTGAGGGTTTTACTTCTAAAAATAGTAGACATTGTGTAAATTCTTTAAGCTTAAATTTTGAAAAAAACGTAAATAATTAGAATGATTTTACGCAATTATGTAAAGCCATTAATAGCTGGTATATTTATAGTATTTTCGTGTTTAGGACTAGCTAGATTTGCTTTTGGTATGATTTTACCAAATATGCAAATAGACTTAGGTATGAATGCTACACAAGCTGGTATCGTAGGAAGTGCAAATTTTCTTGGATATTTTGTTGGGTTATTTACAGTTGCCTATTTTTATAAAAAATATGGTGTTGCGAAGCTTATCTCTAGAGCATTATGGACACAAGCTGCTAGTATGATACTTATGGCAGTTGCTCCTAGTTATATTTGGGCAGCAATAAGTTTTATAATTACAGGATTTTTTGGAGCATTAGCCAATATAGCAGTTATGACATATATCGCTCAGGTGGTTCCTTCTGAGATAAAAGGAAGAGCTACTGGGATTGTTGTTGCTGGTATTGGTTTGTCTATTATTATAAGTGGTGCAGTTGTGCCTCTTGTTGAGTATAGTTTTCCTGTTTCTTGGCGTATAAGTTGGTCTATTTTTGCTTTTATGATTATGTGTATTGGTTTTTATACATATCGTGTGCTTGCAAGATTTACCCCACATGCTTCAAATCAACATACTACGGATAGCCTTTATTTAAAAGATATTTTTACGTATGTGCCATTTTTGATAACAGGAATTTTGTTTTTTATGTTTGGTATGACAGCTATCATGTATATGACTTTTTTTGTAGCAGCTGCGGTAACTCAGTGGCAAGTTAGTACTGAGATATCAGGAACATTCTGGGCTATTTTAGGCGTAACTAGTATATTCTCAGGACCAATTTTTGGAATACTCAGTGATCGTATAGGAAGATATGGAACTTTAGGGATACTTTTTTCTTTGCAAGCTATAGCACACTGTATTTTAGCTCTGCCTGTGCCTTCTATATTTTTACTATTTTCAGCTGGTATATTTGGTTTTTCTACTTGGGCAGTGCCTTCGATTATGGCAACTTTGAGTGCTGAGCTTTTTGGCGCATCTCATACTGCTAGGATACTGAGTCTTGTAACTCTATTTTTTGGTGTGGGGCAAATCGTAGGACCACTAGCTGCTGGTATAGTTACTGATGCTACTGGAGATTTTAAAGTGATATTTGGTTTTTCTACAGCTTCTTTAATACTTGCTTCGTTGTTTTCTTTTTATGGAGCTAAAAAAACAAAATAATCTTTATATGTAAAGATCACAAAATGAGTAAAGTAATCGCCCTATATTTATAGAGCGATTATATGTTTTTAGATAAAATATTGCCAAAAGAAGTAAGATACTAAACTAATAGCAAGAATTCCAATGATATTAAATATGAATCCATACTTAGCCATAGTTTTTACTTGGACACATCCTGTACTCATAGCTATTGCATTTGGCGGTGTTGCAATAGGAAGCATAAACGCATAACTAGCACAAATAGTAGCTGTCATAAGAATAAGTGTCATATCCATATTTGCAGCTTCACCTAAAGAAAAGATGATAGGTAAGGCTATGGATATAAGAGCTGTATTGCTTGTTATTTCTGTTGTAAAAGTTATCAAAAAAGCAACACAAAGTAATATAGCAAATGGAGGTAGTTGAGTAATAACTAAAAGATAATTTGCAATCGCAGCAGCTAGACCAGTTTTACCAAATGCAGCAGCTATCGCAAAACCAGCACCAAATAAGAACATGATTTCATAGGGTACTTTTTTACTATCATCCCAAGCAAGAAAACCTATTTTTGGAATAAACATTAAAAGACCAAAGCTTAACAATATAACTTTTTCATCAAGACCTAAACCACTATAAAATGGTTTGATTGGTGAGTTTACCAAAAGAAGAATTATCAATGCACCAAGAATTTTTACAAGTCTTGATTGATCTTTTGTGAGTGTTTCATGTTTTATATCCATAGTTGCAATTTTTATCTCTTTTAGTCCATAAGAGAGAACAATAGAGATGACTCCTAACATGATTATCGCTAGAGGTAGTGTAAGACCCATCCACTTTACGAAAGGAATCATTTCTAAATTTTTAGATTCCATAAATCCCATTAAAATAAGATTTGGAGGTGTTCCTATAGTTGTTATGATTCCACCTATTCTTTCACCATAAGCAATGGCTAAGATTAATCTTACTTTCATTTTCATGTCTTCTACTAAAAAAGATGCAATTGGAATCAAAAGCAGTGCAGTTGTAGTATTTGAAAGAAATGAACTAAGAACGGCAGCTGCAGTAGCAAGGGAAGCTATAAGCCCTAACGGAGTTGAAGGAAAAATAGAAGTTATTTTTGAAGCAATGACTTTATGTAAATCTGTTTTTTCTGTCGCAATTGCAAGTAAAAAACCACCTAAAAACAAATATATAGTTGATTTAGAGTAGTTTGCTGTTGTTGCAGCGGTATTTAAAATACCTAAAGCTGGAAAAAGAGCTATAGGCATCAAAGAAACAACACCTAAAGGCAATCCATCATTTGTCCAAAGTGTTACTAATAAAATAATTACACCTAAAAGTTTTGCATGTGTTGGCTCAAAGAAAATTGAAGCCACCCCAAACCCTATCAATCCAAATACTACCCCAAAGAGTATTTTTTTAACATTATTATCCAAACCAACCCCCTTTTTATCTATTTTGTAATTTAATGAGCACTTAAAACAGGAACTTTTGTGTGTTCCAACAAATATGTTGTTAATCCACCAAACATTTTTTCTTTTATCTTACCTTGAGCATATGCTCCAGCTACGATAAGACCATATCCACCATCAATTGTTTTTTTAAGCAAGGCTTCTCCTCTTACTTTTGCAGGAATAACTATTTCACATTTTGCATCAATATCATGTATCGCAAGATATTTTTGTATGTCAAAAATTGTTGGTTTTTTGTCCTCGGTGTTTTGTCTTGTTACTATTAAAACTTCTTTTGCTCTTTTTAAAAATGGCATCGCTCCATCTATTGCTCTTGAAGATTCTGTACTTGCATTCCAAAAGATGATGATTTTACTTGGGTCAAATTCTTCTAATACTCTTGGTATCATAATAACAGGCTTTCCACTGTACAAAACAGCCGCTTGAAATGTCGCCGTAGGAACATTTCCTGGAGGGCAGGCTGCTATTACCATATCGCATAGTTTTCCATACTGAGCAACTAGTGTGCTTCTTAAACCTTGATCGATTATCAATGATGCCGTTGCATTGCCATCAGCTACTGTATCCTCAGTAATTTGTACATTTAGTTCATCACATGCCTCTTTAAAAACATTTTTATACCTATTAGTAGTTCCAACTTCGATTTGTTGATTGAGATCGTTCATTTTGTCTATTAAATGTTTAGGAGCAAAGCCTTCAGATGAGATTGTTTTTTTTGAAACTGTTTCAGACCGCAAAACTTCTAAATGAGCACCTAAATATTTTGCAATAAAAAGAGCACCTTTGATTCGTTCTTTAAGCTCATCGCCTCCACCTAACGGTAAAAATACTTTTTTTGGCAACATTTTTTTCCTTTTAAAAAATCTTAAGAAAATTTTACCCTATTTTAAATAAATTAAGTCTCTCTTCAAAAAATGCAAAAGATTTTTAAAGCTTAATTTAATATTAAATAACATAATTAGTACATATCTTTAGATAGTTTGTAATTTTTATTGAATATAGTATAAGTATAGTACATATATAATGTAATAAATTAAAAAAAAGAGAAAAAATGAATACAAAAAATGATAACGAAACTTTTTCATTGGCTTACTTTGCAGGCGGCTGTTTTTGGGGTGTAGAATACTACTTTAATAAAGAAGAGGGTGTAATCGATGCTCAGTCTGGTTTTATGGGCGGACATACTAAAAATCCTACATATGAAGAAGTGTGTTATAAAGATACTGGTCATCTTGAAGTAGTAGAAGTAAAGTATGATTCTTCTAAGATTAGTTATGAAAATTTAGCAAAACTATTTTTTGAAATACATAATCCTACTCAAGAAAATGGACAAGGACCAGATATAGGGAGCCAATACCTTTCGGCTGTTTTTGTTTCTACAGATGAAGAAAAAGAAACAATAAAAAAACTTATTTCATTACTTGATCAAAAAGGCTTTAAAATTGTTACTAAAATTTTAGAAAAACAGGAATTTTATGCTGCAGAAGATTATCATCAATATTACTATGAAAAAACAGGTAAAACTCCGTATTGTCATAGTAAAATTTCAAGGTTTTAATAAGCTTTTATTTAAAACTTGTAAAGTAACTAACAATTTTTTGTTCTAGCCAATATTGAGGATTAAGAATTGTACCAGATATAAAACCAACATGTCCACCATGTTTATATAATGCAATGTTGGTTTTTTCTGATAGCTCTTCTTTTTGCGGTAAAATAGAAGGAGTCATAAAGGGATCATCTAAAGCCTGAATGAGTAAGGTATCGGTTTTAATATCTTTTAAATATTGTTTTGCACTTGATTTTGTATAGTAATCTTGAGCCGATTTAAAACCATGTATAGGGGCTGTATATGCTTCATCAAACTCCCAAAAGCTTTTGAGTTTTTTTACTTTTTCTTCATCTAACCCTATTAGGTTTTTCATATCATGTTTTTTATATTTATTAAGCAATGTTGTTTTTAAATCTTTCATAAGGCGATATTGATAGAGTCTTGAAAAACCTTGATTCATCCGGTTAGCACTTATATCTAATTGCAATGGAGCAGATACGCTAATAGCTGCTTTTATATTTAAATCTGTCCCATTTTCAGCTAAAAGCTTTAATAGCATATTCCCTCCCAAAGAGTAGCCAACTGCAAAAATTTGATTATTGGGATATTTTTTATTTAAGTAGCCTAAAAATTCTTTAGCATCACCTGTTTCACCACTATGATAAGACCTTGGTAGTCTATTTTCTTTACCAGAACATCCTCTAAAATGCATGAGTACTACATAAAAACCACTTTTGTTAAGGGCTCTCATAGCTCCTTGGATATAAGAAGACTGAAATGAACCAGTAAGCCCATGAAATAGTACAACAATAGGTTTTGTATCAGTAGGTTTAGATGACCAATAACACTCAACAAAATCTTTGTCTTTGAGCTCAAACTTTTCAATATGCACAGTAGGTTCTACTTGTTTTCTAAAAAGTGCTGGAAAAAGTGTTTGAATGTGTTTGTTTTTTAAGCCAAATGCTGGCACAAATTGTTTACATGTAGAATATTGCAACTGTTTCCTATAAAATTAATTTTTGTATTATACTATAAATTATTTTGTATAGATTGTATTGGTGCTATAATAGTATGATTAAAATAAATATCAAAGGGTTTGTATGAGTGTATTATTAGAATTTAGTATGTTTCCAACAAGTGATAATTGTCGTGATGGCTCATCTGTTTCAAAGCAAGTTTCGAAAATAATAGGTGCGATAGATAAAAGTGGAGTTTCTTATCAACTAACACCTATGGGTACAGTTGTAGAGACTGATACTATGAGAGAAGCACTTGATATAATTGAACTTGCATATGAGCAGGTAAGTGAGTGTGATAGAGTTTATAGTTCGTTAAAGTTTGACATTAGAAAAAACACGAAAAATAGACTGGTTACAAAGATAAATTCCATTGAAAAAGAGCTTGGAAAAAGTATTTGTAAATAACACTTTTATGATTTAATCTTTTTCATACAAGCTTTTGGGTAAAATATCTACCAAAATAAGAAAATTCTCAAGGACTTTTATGAATACAATAGATGGAAAAGTTTGGACATTCGGTGATAATATCGATACAGACTTGATAATAGCAGCTCGTTATCTTAATACTTCAGAACCTAAAGAGTTAGCAAAATATGTTATGGAAGATGCAGATCCTTCATTTAAAGATAAAGTACAAGTTGGTGACATTATAGTTGCTGGTGAAAACTTTGGTTGTGGTTCATCTCGTGAACATGCTCCTATAGCACTT
>Ga0193959_1000378_pt1 | contig 17867 bp, 15 predicted proteins | sample FB_2_MG_FD_140333 | JGI IMG/M metagenome (GOLD analysis project Ga0193959, IMG submission 140333) | Microbial mat bacterial communities from the Broadkill River, Lewes, Delaware, United States - FB_2_MG | ecosystem: Environmental > Aquatic > Freshwater > River > Microbial mats | place: USA... | reverse complement strand
GGCGGGTGGAGGCGATGGGCGCAACAAACATTCGCGGCCGCATCTTCGATATTAACGAGACGCTGACCGCGATCAACCACGGCCAGACGGGGAATAGCCCGACCGGATACTGAGATCCGGCCGAGCCATACTTATCAGAGACGGCTTTCCAGTTCAGGTACAGCTTCGAACAAGTCACCGACCAGGCCATAATCGGCCACTTGGAAGATCGGCGCTTCTTCATCCTTGTTGATCGCCACGATGATCTTGGAGTCTTTCATACCGGCCAGGTGCTGGATGGCACCGGAGATGCCTACGGCGATATACAGTTCCGGCGCGACCATCTTGCCGGTCTGACCCACCTGCATGTCGTTGGGCACGAAACCGGCGTCAACGGCAGCGCGGGACGCGCCTACCGCAGCACCCAGCTTGTCGGCCACCTTGTTGAGCAACTCGAAGTTCTCACCGTTACCCATGCCACGACCACCGGAGATCACAACAGACGCGGCGGTCAGTTCCGGACGATCGGACTTGGCCAGTTCTTCACCGACAAAGCTGACATCGGCGTGCTGATGCACGGCACCACAGGTTTCGATGGCGGCACTGCCACCGGTCGCATCAGCCGCATCGAAAGCGGTCCCACGCACAGTGATCACTTTGACCGGATCAGCCGATTTCACGGTCGCAATGGCGTTGCCGGCATAGATCGGGCGCTTGAAGGTATCCGCCGCTTCCACCGCGATGATGTCGGACAACTGGTTCACACCCAGCAGAGCGGCCACACGCGGTGCAACGTTCTTACCTGTGGTAGTGCCCGGTGCCAGGATATGGCTGTAGCCGTCGGCCAGTTCAACCACCAGCTTACTGAGGTTTTCCGCCAGCTGATGTGCATAGGCCGCATTGTCGGCGTGAATCACCTTGCGTACGCCAGCGATGGCGGCAGCAGCCTCGGCAGCGGCCTGAGCGTTTTCACCGGCAACCAGCAGGTCGATATCGCCGCCGATCTGCTGGGCGGCGGTGACCAGATTCAGGGTAACCGGCTTCAGGGACTGGTTGTCGTGTTCGGTAATGATCAGAATGCTCATGCGATCACCTTTGCTTCGTTGCGCAGTTTTTCTACCAGCTCTTCTACCGAGCTAACCTTGATGCCTGCCTGACGCTCCGCCGGCGGCTCGACGCTGATCAGCTCGATACCGGCTGACAGCTGGGCACCCAGCTCTTCAGGCGTTTTCACATCCAGCGGCTTTTTCTTCGCTTTCATGATGTTGGGCAGAGACGCGTAACGGGGTTCGTTCAGACGCAGGTCGGTGGTCACCACCGCCGGCAGCTTCAGGCTCAGGGTCTGCAGACCACCATCCACTTCACGCGTCACTTTCAGGGTTTCACCTTCCACAACCACTTCGGAGGCAAAGGTCGCCTGCGGGCGATCCATCAGCGCCGCCAGCATCTGACCGGTCTGGTTGTTGTCGGAATCGATCGCCTGCTTGCCCAGCAGGATCAGGTCAGCCGATTCTTCCTCGGCCACCTTCTGCAGGATGCGGGCAACAGACAGGGAATCCAGCTGCTCCGGTGCCTCCACCTGAATGGCGCGGTCGGCACCCAGCGCAAGCGCGGTACGCAGCTGTTCCTGGCAGGACTTGCTGCCGATGGACACCACGACGACTTCTTCGGCGGTACCGGCTTCTTTCAGGCGTACGGCTTCTTCAACCGCGATTTCACAGAAGGGGTTCAGGGCCATTTTGACGTTGGCCAGATCGACGTCGGAACGGTCGGACTTGACGCGAACCTTGACGTTGTAGTCGATCACACGTTTTACGGCTACCAATACTTTCATGGAATACACCTTTGCTTGTATCTGATCGGCGTGAACAAGGAGGCCCTCAGGGCCTCAACGGCTTACTCGGAGATATTTCAGTCCGGGGCCACTTCTTCAGCCGCCTGCTTGCGCAGAAGGAAACGTTGGATCTTGCCGCTGGAGGTCTTGGGCAGATCGGTCACAAACTCGATTTCACGCGGGAAAGCGTGGGTCGACAGACGGTTACGCACATGCTGCTGCAACTCTTCCGCCAGTTTCTCGTCGGCATCGAACTGCGGATGGGTCACCACATAGGCCTTGACGATGGCCCCCCGCTTGTCGTCCGGCTTGCCGACCACCGCGCTTTCGACCACCGCTTCATGCTCCAGCAGCGTGCTTTCCACGTCCGCCGGGCCGATGCGATAACCGGCAGAGGCGATAATGTCGTCATCACGACCAGTGTAGGAATGAGAACCGTCACCGTTGCTGATCACTACGTCACCGGTCAGGTAGTACTTGCCGTGATACGGGCTCTTTTCGCCCCAGGTGTAGCCCTGGAAGAAGTACAGCGGCGAATTTTCCATATCGATCGCCAGCTCACCGCTTTCACCCGGTGCCACCTCGTTGAACTCGGCATCCAGTGCCACCAGACGATAACCCGGCAGCTGGTAGCCCATGCTGGCGTCGCGGAACTGATGATCCAGTTCGTGGAAGTTGGCCGATGTCATACCGGTTTCGGTCTGACCATACTGGTCGCACACCAGGCAGCCAAAGGCACGCTGCACCCAACTTACGATCTCGGGGTTGAGCGGCTCACCCGCACTGTTGGCCACACGCAGATCGATCTCCGGATAATCCTTGAGCAGGGCATCGTTCGCCTTCAGCATGCGGTACGCCGTCGGTGCCGCCGCCAGGTTGGTAATCTTGTACTTGCGCAGGAACTCAAAGGTATTTTCGGCCGTGAAACCGGCTTCGTTGAAGTGCGTGGTGCAGCCCAGCAGCAACGGACCCACAACGGCATAATACAGACCATAGGCCCAGCCCGGGTCAGCCACATTCCAGAAGCTGTCGCTGTCGCGCAGACCAATGGCATAGCGCATGTAGACGTAAAATGCCGGCAGCGCCCTCGCCGGAACGGTGACACCCTTGGACTTGCCGGTGGTGCCGGAGGTGAACATCTGCAGGAAGGGGGCGTCAGCCCCGATTTTTACCGGTTCAAACTGGTCGGACTGCTGATCCAGCGTCTGCTGAAACAGAAAATCGGCTTCGCCGGCCAACGCGTGGCCCTCGTCTGCCACCAGCATGGTGGTCGGCAGGCCATTCACCTCCGCCAGCTTGGACCACTGATCCGGGTTAGTGATGATCAGCTTGGTATCGGCCTTCTGTACACGGTACTCGATGGCCCCCGGGCCAAAGGCGGTAAACATCGGCTGATACACCGCACCGGCACGCAGGGCACCCAGCACGGCCACCATCAGTTCCGGCGTACGGGTCAGCAATGCGGAGATGCGATCACCCTTGCCGATGCCCTGGGACTTGAGGAAGTTGGCGAACTGGGCCGAGCGCTTCATCAGCGCCTCGAAGGTCATTTCACCACGAGTACCATCGGCCAGTTCGTAACGCAGTGCTACCTTGTTCGGGTCTTCCGCCCAACGGTCACAGATCTCCTCGCAGACGTTCAGGCCCGCGTTAAAATCGCCTACGAAGTTCTGTATGATGGATTCGGCTGTGAAATCCTTGATGAAGTCGTTGTAGCTGATCTTGTCCATACTGAAACCTGTTTATTGTTGTAATCGGGTCTGCCACCTTGACGATGGTGGTCCTTGCCATAGCCCTTTCAAGCAAGGGTTTTCCCTTACTCTGCAGTATGTAAAGCAGGTTAATGTAAACGCCGGTGGCAACAGAATGACAACTTCCAACAGATAAATTGACATTTTTTGCATGCACCTCGGGTGTATCATTCAGGCGCCAAAAACCTGAAAAGCCCTCCTCCCAATCCCGGTTTGAGCTGACACACGTCCATGAAGAATCTGACCTTTTCCTCCCACTACGCACGCGCCATGTTGCACGGACCCAGGGCACAAGGTCTTGATATTGAAACGCTTCTGGCCAGCTGCGACATCGATCCCAAGCTGATCTCCCAGCCCAAGGCACGTATTCGAACCGGGCAGTTCATCAGCCTGTTCCGCTCCATCTGGCGTGAGCTGGACGACGAATTCATGGGCCTGACCACCCGCCCCTGCAAGGTGGGTCACTTCCACCTGATGGGGTCGCTGGCGGTACACAGCAGCAACCTGCAGGAAGTGATCGAACAAAGCATCCGCTGCTACCGGCTGTTTTCGGACGACATCGAGATACGTCTGAACCTTGAGGGCGAAGAAGCGGAACTGAGTCTGACCCATCGTCACCCGGAGCTGGATCCGGACAACTTTCTGGTGGAATGGCTGCTGATGGTCTGGCACCGCCTGATCGGCTGGCTGATCGGACGCAAGATCGTGCTCAGCCACGCAACCTTCAGCCATCCCCTGCCAGCACACTTTGACGAATACCGCTTTATCTACCCCTGCAAGTGCCACTTCGAACAGCCGCGTACCAGCATCTTTTTCAGCAAGAACTATCTGAGCATGCCGGTCACGCGCACGACGCGCGAGCTGGATGAATTTATCATCTGCTCACCGCGCGACCTGCTGATCTGGACCGACGAGGATGATAGCCTGACCACCCGCGTGCGCGGGTTGCTGGAAGGGTTTGAAGACGGCGGCCTGCCGAATCTGGACTGGGTATCGGAGCAACTGCATACCACCTCCTATACCCTGTCGCGCAAGCTGAAGGCAGAAGGGACCTCCTACCAGAAGATCAAGGACAACCTGCGCCGCGACCAGGCCATCATGATGCTGACACGGCAGAATCTGAGCATTGGAGAAATCTCCAGTCAGCTGGGATTCGCTGAGCCAGGGGCTTTCTCTCGCGCCTTCAAGCACTGGACCGGCGTCAGCCCGCTGGCCTATCGCAAGCAGGAAGGGTAAGTATTTGTCCGGTCTGAGGTTCAGCACCCCATAAAGGTGCCTGACCTTACGCCCTGCACCAGACCCTAAGCATCCGTGGCTTCCCCGCCTTTGCGCCTGAAGGCGGAAGGCGGCATTCCCTTGAGACGCACAAAGGCGCGCCGCATGCGCTCTGCATCCTGAAACCCGCATTGTCGGGCGATGACCTGTATCGAATCCTGCCCGCTGTCCAGACAGCTGCAGGCCGCCTCAACCCTGAACCGCTCGACCGCACGCGCGGGCGTGGTACCGACTTCGGCGGTAAACAGGCGACTGAAATGGCGCGGGCTCATGCACATCCGATGTGCCAAATCTTCAACCTGCAACGGCTCGTTCAAATGACTGCGGATATAATCCAGCAAGGGTGCAAAGCGGCTATCGGGCGCACTCAGGTCCAGCATTTCCGAAAACTGTGACTGGCCGCCCGGACGCCGGTAGTACACCACCAGTTGTCGAGCAACCTGACGCGCGACCGTCTCTCCCAGATCCTGGGTAATCAGGGCCAGCGCCAGATCGATACCGGCACTGACCCCGGCCGAGGTCCAGACCGAGCCATCGTTGACAAAGATCCTGTCCGGCTCCAGCTGTACATGGGGAAAGCGGCGACAGAACTCCGCGCTGCGATTCCAGTGGGTTGTCGCCCTGCGACCGTCCAACACACCGGCGGCTCCCAACAGGAAAGCACCGGAGCAGACGCTGGTCATACGTCTGACGGAACTGGAGCGGGCTCCTATCCAGTCTCGTGTCCGCTCACATTCAGCCGCCGAATACACGCCCCAGCCCCCGACGGCCATCAGCGTATCCACGCTTTCCATCTCCCGACATGAACAGGTCAGCAGACTGATACCCGCCGAGCTGGCAATCAGCCCGCCTTCAAGGCTAACCAATTTGAGTTCATAGCTGCCCGGCACCAGCCTGTTGGCCGCTTCGAAGGCCGCAACGGGACCGGACGCATCCAGCAACTGAAAGTCGGCAAACACAAAAACGGCAAGAATATGAGGCATGGCATAAATAGTGGGAAGCTAGTCATTCATGACAGAGTGTAGTCCGGCATGATAAGACCAACAATACTTACTAAGACCTGTTCCCATGAATCGGAATGTCCTGCTGTTGGCCCTGTGTCAGGCCGCCATGATGACCAGCGTCAGTCTGGTGCTGTCGTCCTCCGCCCTGATTGGCACTCAGCTGTCTCCCAGCCCCGAACTGGCGACCCTGCCACTGGCGATTCAGTATCTGGCCACCTTGCTGATATTGTTCCCGCTTACCTGGTGCATGCAACGCCTGGGTGCCAGAACCACCTTCATATTCGGCGCTTTGGCCGGTGCCCTGGGCCTGTCTCTGGCAGCGGCGGGGATATATCTGGAAAGCTTCTTTCTGTTTGCACTCTCTGGACTGCTGATCGGAATATTCAACGGCGCAGGCCAGTACTACCGGTTTGCAGCGGCAGACGCCGTTGCAGTGGAGCACAAAAGCCTGGCCATTTCCCTCACGCTGAGTGGCGGACTGATCGCTGCATTGCTGGGCCCCAATCTGGCACGCTGGAGCCGAGAGACCCTGGGGCCGGATTTCTTCGCCAGCTTTCTCGTACTGGCGATCATCGCGGCAGGAGCAGCCCTGCTGGCCGGCGCACTTCGCCTACCGGCTCACGGCAGTCTTGAGCATTCAAGCAACAACCAAACTGGAGATGCCTGTTGTCGTCCATCACTGCTGAATAACCCCGGCGTATTGATCGCCATTCTGGCGGCCGTTGGCAGCTATGCCGTAATGAATCTACTGATGTCGGCCACGCCTCTGGCGATGATGCACTGCGGTTTCGGTTTTGACGATACCGCCTGGGTCATCCAGTGGCACCTGATCGCCATGTTCGCCCCTTCCTTTTTCACTGGACAACTGATTCAACGCTTCGGCTGTATCCCCGTGATGCTGCTGGGCTGTGTGCTCAACTTCGGCAGTATTGGTATTGGCCTCCTGGGCGTTGAACTAACCCATTTCGAAACGGCACTGGTGTTGCTGGGGCTGGGCTGGAACTTCCTCTATATCGGTGCTTCGTCACTGCTGGTTGAACACTGCCATCCAGCAGACAACCACCGTGCCAGAGCACTCAACGATACGCTGGTGTTTGCCGGCGTGACTGGTGCCACTCTGGTCTCCGGCGGTTTGGCAAGCACACTGAGCTGGGCTGCCATTAACCTCTATACAGGCCTGCCCGTGCTGCTGATCCTGCTCGGATTGCTCGGGTTTCGACTGCAGACACGCGACGCAGTAAGGGACCTGAAGTTGTAGTCTGGCCAGCGTAATCCCGTGATAGGCTCAGCGGCAGGAATGATTTTCGATCACACAAGGAGCGCTTGCACATGCCCACAGCAGGACCGTTATACGCCTGGGGAGCCAACCATACCGGCCTGTTGGGGCGGGGGCCGGGAGACGACATCAGCACACCGGTCAAGGTGGAAGACCTGCCCCCGATCATTGATGTAGCGGCCGGCCAGTTGCATGTACTGGCCCTTACGCCCGAGGGTGAAGTCTGGTCCTGGGGTTGGGATACGGACTGCAATCTGCTGGGGCAACCGGATGCGGATGGCGATGATCCCTGGCTGACAACCTGGCACCGCCGCAACGGCATGGGCCACACCATGGAGCGCCTGTCGAGCGACGCAGGTGTATTGCGTCCCCGCCCCGTACGAGAACTGCCACCAGTACGTCAGATTGCGGCCAACAGTGGCAACAGTTTTGTACTGACGGAGACGGGAGAGGTTTGGGTATGGGGCAGCGCAGCCGGGCTGGGTAAAAAGGCACGTAACAACCAGCCCTCCCCGGTCAGGATTGAAGCCCTGAGCGATATTGTCGAAATTGCCATGGCTCCGGCCGGTGAAGCCTTCTACGCCCGCGATGCCCTGGGACAAGTCTGGTCCTGGGGCAATGGCCATGAGGGCGAGCTGGGCCATGGCAAGCGTCGCTTTCAGGCCGTTCCCGAGATTATCCCCGGTCTGAACGATATTGAGTCGATCATTGCCGGCGAGTTTCACTGCTGGTTCAAGACCCGCTCCGGCGACCTGCTGTTCTGCGGCAACGGCCAGGGACTCAATATCCAGCAGCGCAATAGCCTGCGTATTCGGGAACCCAAACTGATCGATACCTATGGCCACAACCTGGAAGTGCATCTTCGCCTTTTTCCGCGACGCTCAGGGCCGTGTACAGGCACCGGGACATGCCGCCATCTGTGAGATGTTCAACTGGGAAATCAGGGAAGCCGAATCGGTTGAACTGCCCTGGCTGGCCCCCTTCGCTCAATTGAGTCTCGGCAGCCGGCATGGACTTGGCGTCACCCCTGAAGGAACCCTGTACAGCTTTGGTGATGCCGGTTCCGGCGCGCTGGGCAACGGCTGCACACAGGAGCAGACCTTTTTCCTGCCGCTTGAGGTGCCCTGCCCAGGCAAGGTGATCAAGGCTCGGGCTGGCAACGGCGTATCCTTTACCATCCTGCAGCCTGCATAGCGCCGCCGACTCAGCTTAACGCTGAGTCAGCTATTCGACCAGCGCCGGTGGTCAATGAGGGTCAGGGAAATGTTACCCCTCATACAGCACCCGGTTACGCCCCTGCTCCTTGGCCTTGTAGAGCTGCTGATCTGCACTTTTCATCAGCTCTTCCAGGCTGCCGACCGGCAGCTGCGACACCCCGGCGCTGAATGTAAATGCCAGTACACCTGACGGGGTCTCGACATGACTGCTTTCGATCTTCAACCGAACCACATCCAGCAGCTGGGCCGCACGCTCCACCGGAAGTCCCGGAAAGAGCACACAGAATTCTTCTCCTCCGGTGCGCGCCAGCACAAAGCGGCTAAAGGCCTCCCGTAACGACGTGCCAAACGACACCAGCACCCGGTCCCCCACATCATGCCCATGACAGTCGTTCACCTGCTTGAAATGGTCGATATCCAGGATCGCCAGGCTCAGAGGGGTCTGGTTGGCCTCGGCAGCTGAGATCAGCTTGCGTGCCTGTTCAATGAAGTAGCGCCGGTTATGTACATCGGTCAAGGCGTCGGTATAGGCCATGCGCTGAAGCTCCCGGTTACGCTCCATCGCCTCTACCGAGTGCTGAATGCGGCAGAAAAACTCTTCATGCGAAAAGGGCTTGTAGAGAAAGTCATCGGCGCCATTCTTGATAAACTTGGCCGACAGGTATTTATCATCTGCCGATGAAAGCCCGATAATGACCAGATCCACTTTCTCATGCTGGTGACGCAAGGTATTAATCAGGTCAAATCCGTTCAGCTCAGGCATGTTGTAATCGGTCAGCAGTATATCGATTTCATCATCCGCCAGGATCTGCTCCAGCGCCTGTTGTCCGTTTTCGGCTTCCACCACTTGAAACTGGTGCCGACGCAGCAGGTCGGCAACAAACCAGCGCGTGACCGACGAATCCTCCGCGACCATCACTTTGATGTTGCGATTACGGTAAAGCCGATTCACCAGATTCACCGCATATTGGTAGCTGTAGAGTCCTTCTTTTTGCACATAATCCACGATGCCCTGACGCAGCAGCGCATCCCGGTTTTCATCCACCATGCGACCGGTCAGCACAATGGTAGGGATACCCCGCTCCAGCATGAAGTCAACCATTTCTCCGTCGGGCGCATCCGGCAACGTCAAATCCACAATCGCGGCAAACCAGTCATCCCGCCGGGCCAGTTCACGCTGAGCCGCTTCAGCCGTGGGTGCAAAGACAACATCAAAACCCAGCATACGTTTGGCGATATAACGCAGAACCTTAAGGACAACCTGTGAGTCTTCAACAATCAACACCGAAGGCACGGAACGTCTCCACTACGTAACAGTCAGGACCCATTCTAGCACGGCGATTGACAGGGGAATGTCACCAAAATCTGAACAGCTGACTATTCATCAAGGCGGCAAGCTGCCAGGCCTTGTTACACGTTTGTCTGCTTCAATTTCCTTTCCCCAAAATCAATTGACTTGCTAACCTGAGCCCTGCCCGTACAACTCTCACGTACCATCTGGAGATATACATGGACATTGACCTCCCTTCATCTACCATTGCCAGTGTCGGACGGCTTTACTTCGCATATTTTGATCGGATTCCCGACTTCGACGGCCTTAACTATTGGCTGCAGCAGCACTTTGCCGGCATGAGCCTCGACGAAATATCGGCTCGCTTTTATGACTCGGAAGAGTTTCGCGACCTGTATGGTGACCCCAGCGATGCAGAGTATGTCGACGCTCTGTATCAGAACATTTTCCATCGTGAAGGCGATGCCGGAGGGGTCAGCTATTGGAATGCTCAGCTGGCAGACGGCAAGCCGCGCGAGCGCGTACTTCTGGAAATGTCAGACTCTGCCGAATTCCGCAGCCATACGAACCAGTACTTCGACACCGTCTACCAGCGGGATGACGGCTGGAGCTTTAATCCCATCCCCCTCGCTGTGCCCGAACATGATGTAACCATTCGCACTCTGCTGCTTGATATGGATTTCGACCATCGGACCGTCGGTGCCTACAGCCAGGATGACCTTCTGGCTGATGTGGGTGATCACAGCAGGGCCGTAAACATTTTTGGCGATGCCGAAATCATCGATATTGACGGCGACAAAAAACTCCAGGTCACACTCAGTGCCGGAGAATTCAAGAATGGCCTGCAGTTTTACAAAACCCTGTCTGACGACTACCCGGTGGTGCACTTTTCCTACGAAATCAAATTCAGTGAGGGCTTCGACTGGCAGCTGGGAGGCAAAATGCCCGGCCTTGGCGGCAAGCCTGCCGACGCGCCCGATTCATACAACCCCACCGGCGGCAATCCAGTCGGGCCTGATGGCGGCTTCAGTGCCCGGGGCTCGTTCCGTGAAGACGGCACTGCAGACGGCTATATCTACCATCAAGACAACCCCGATCAATACGGCGAATACATCGATTTTGACGTCTTGGGGCATGATGTTCCCCTCCCGACCGGACGCACGCTGTTTATAGAACAGACGGTGCAGATGAACACGCCCGGCGAATCCGACGGCGTCATACAAACATGGATTAATGGCGTTGAGGTTTCGAATCTGGAAAACATGACCCTCAGCGAGTCCGGCGACTATGGTGTAAACCAGCTGTTTTTTGATATCTGGCACGGTGGCAGTGACCTCAGTTACGCGCCGGACCAGGACTCCATCGTGATTATCGACAATATTCAGGTCAGTATTGACCCCTTCTATCTCGATTGACGCAATACCCCTCAGGGGAGACTGGTGTCTCCAGCCAATGCATCACTGATATGCATGGCTGGAGCACCACGTTGAAATATTAACCCGGTGGTTATGCTGCTTTCCCCTTCAGAGCGCGGCCAATGTGAAACGGCAATAGACCCTAGCCAGATCCTAGCAAAAACAGATGGCCGATCGGTGCTGGATACTCAGACGGGCGGCTTCAAATAGCGCGATCCACACACAGTATTCACGGTAGAAACCCTCGTCTGATTCTGCCACGCCATTGATACGCTGGGCCTCTGCATCCGACAGCATACCCTCTGTCAGCTCGATCCCCATTTTCGGCGCGATGTAGACCAGCTCGTTATACAGCTTATGGCTGGAACACAAAAAACCACCCGGTATTCTGTTGTGTTCATCAAACAGGACCTGATCAAACCGGACCGGCACATAAAAGCCCTCGGAGTCCGAGTGACACAGCAAGTGGCTTTCAAACATCACCACCTCATCCTGTAAAACAGGATCATCGGCTGGATCTTCGCCTGCCGGCATCAGCGATGGCTGCCAGCCCGGCTGAGCCACCACATTGGCATACAGCCGCCTCAGGTAGTGAATAAAGGAATACGGGAAGGAACTGCACGCCGCACGGTTATGCAAAGGTGTCGTTATATCGCCTTCGACATGTGCCTCAATTCCGTTTTCTTCCAGCACCGTATTCAGGCGTGTGAAATTATCCTCTAGCCACTTGGCACCCTCTGAATCGTTTTCCATCAGATCCTTGTACATGCCAACTTCAATTGACAGTCCCATCAAAAACTCCCTGTAAAAATTCGCCCTGTATTTTAACCAGCAGAATGACTCTCGCCTGCCCGATACACCCGCACCCGGCGGCCATGAAATTCGATTTCGTGATAATCTCTGAACCCCGCCTTTTCAGCGACACGCAGCGAGGCCCCGTGCTCCGGCTCGATAATGACCACAACGGACTCTAGTCCAAGCCGTGTCAGAGCGTAATCCAGTACGCCCTGCACCGCCTCGGTCGCCAGCCCCTGATGCCAGAACCGGCTGGCCAGACGGTAGCCCAGATTGATTTCTTCTTGCCCTTCAACCTGCTCGGGACTTATCCCACAAAACCCTGCCAACTGGCCGCGGGCTTTCTCTTCCAGTGCCCAAGGGCCGAAACCGTGCGCCTCGTAGCTTGACCGGCACCAGTCGTAAAATCGGCGGGTCGCCTGCTCATCACAGACGCCCCTGACGGAATACTCCATCACGGCGGGATCGGCCAGCATGGCGGCCAACTCGGGCAGGTCCTGTTCGGACAGTGCTCGAACGATCAGGCGGGGTGTTTCAAACAGCATGGCTCGCTCCCTGAGCAGGACTGTGAATCTGGTGGCTATGAAATGTCGCTGCGTCACCCTGCCAACAGAACGCGCTGCAACAGGGCATCGAAGGGCTCGATGTCCAGCTTGTCGATCGCCGGTGGAACCCGTTGCTCCAGCTCAGCCAGCGTACCGGCAATGAAAGCATCCAGCACCGGCTGACGCAACATCGGCTTCTGTTCACCGCTGGCCATTTTGAGTGCCAGCAGTTCACGGATTGCCTGCTGCAGCAGCGCACTGTCGACCAGCTCTGTTACCAATGTCTCGAACGGCACCGGTGGGATAGCACCGCGTGTCACCACCCACTGGGCACACATCAATGTCCGCAGGATATACAGGTAACGCTTGGCGGTCACCTGCCCCTGCTGCAACTTGCGGCTCCACTCGCTTCCGGCCATCGACAGATAATGATGGCAAAGCGCACGGGGCTGCACAGCCTGTACGGCCAAATGGCGCAACTCCGCGAGAAAGCCTTCATTACAGCGATATACCTGCGACGAATGCAACCATTCCAGCAGCGTCGGATTACTGGCCCGCAGCAACCCCAGTGCCTTGACCAGATCCCAGCCGTTGATGTCCAGATCATCCTCGATCGGCAGCTCGATCACGTCACGCCGTCTCCCGATCGTCAGATAGTGTTCAACACGCCCCGCATAGATAAAACGCACATCGTAGTCGCTGTCCGGCGAGGCAAAACCCCAGGCACGGCTGCCGGATTCGCAGGCGTAGAGAATTCTGACTCCGTGCGCCTGTTCTATCCGACCCAGGGTATCCTGTATTTTCCGCTCCATACTCATCCTGTGCGTCCTTCTGTACTGGCCTTGCCAGGCGCTGTCTGCGACAGCCGCACCAGATCGTTCATCACCGAATCCAATCCGCCATAGACACTGATATGCCCAATTCGATCCGCGACCTTTTCCAGTGTTTCCAGCTCTTTCAGTCGCATCAGCACGGTATTGTTCTCCATCATTTTCGCCGTATTGCTTAAGGATCGAGTGGCCGCCGTTTCCTCACGACGCTTAATCAGATTGGCTTCTGCCGCCTTCTGTGCCTGCACCACCTGGTTGAGAATCTCTTTCATCTCGCCCGGCAGAATAATATCCTTCACCCCAACCTGTTCCAGATCGATGCCATAGGTCTGCAGGGGCTCATGACTCTCCCTGTAGATCACCTCAGACACCAGGTTCTTGTCGGCCAGCAGCTCATCCAGCGTACGGGTGCCGATCACCTCACGCAACGCCAGCTGCAGGCGCTTGTAGATGAAATCACCGGCATTCATCAGCTTCGACGCCGCCCGCTCCACATCCGCCAGACGATAGACCGCATTCAGATTGATCCTCAGGCTTACCCGGTCACGGGTCAGGATCTCCTGACCGGCCACTTCCAGCATCTGCAAACGCAGATCATGCAGCTGGATCTGCAACTCGCGGTTGTAGGCCCAGTAACCGTACCGGCCCGGTTCCAGCTGACGCACAAAACGGCCATTTTCAAACAGCAGGCCGGTATGTCCATCCGGCACCACCGCATGAATGATCCGCCAGGCACGGGCTGTGCGCTCGAAACCGGCCCGCAACAGGTGCGACAGCAGCGGTTCGGCCACGGGGGTCAACGCGTCCAGCGTAAACACCCGCAGATCAACTTCGGATACATCCTTCCAGGTCACCAACCGCTCGCCCGGTTCCAGCACCCGGTGCAGCTCGCCCTCGACATACACTACCCCCACTTCGTTTTCCTGCAGGCGGCGCACCACCACATGACGGGCAAATTCCGGTTTCTTAAGCAGCACATCCAGCTGATCATGTTTCAGGTAAACCTGATCCAGCTTGAGCGTTTCAAAGGAGAAGCGACCGCCGATGTCCATGAAACGGTAACGCCCCGGTGCCAATACCCGCTCAAACTGGCGATCGCGAAACAGCAGTACCCGTTCATCGTCAGCAACCAGCAGGGTTTTCATCAGGTTCAACATATCGATTCTCCTTTGCACACTCGTCTTTCCATGTAACGCCATGGTTAAAAACCGATGGGGGGAGCCCGGTTCATTTCAGGTGGTCCCGGCTGCCGATTCCGGTGGGCAACGCATGTCTGCTTAGCCTGTTGGGGTTATGCATTCATCCGTCGGCCATCCGGTTCGGACGGGGCATCGCCGGCCTTGCCGGTTCGGACGGGGCATCGCCGGCCTTGCCGGTATCCGCCCCCTCAGCCTTTGCCACCCGAGCGTGGCCGGGCTCTCGGCCCATCAGCGTTGACACTACTGGCCGGCACCTGTGAGCACCGGTATTCATGCCGTTTTGGAGACTGGCTCCATTCATCATCAGTAAGGGGAGTTGAACCCCAGCCTTGGAAGGGCTTTCCTGGTGCTTGCACAGGAATCGAACCTGCGACCGGTCAGCATGGCTGACTGCTCTATCCACTGAGCTAACAAGCAAAGAGAGTACGGGGCGGCACATCCAGATTCAGTGAACCCGATGCCGGGCCGGCGGTTGAACCGACACCCTTCGGCCTCTGCACTCACAATGGCCATATCAATGTGCGTGCCAGTTTTGTAAAAAACTCATAAAACAACTTTCAACCTATTGATTTGAAAAGATTTAAACTAAAAATCTCACAACCGGAGACGTCATTGCCTTCATACCCGCATTACTCAATAATGATCGGTATAAATCTTTAATTATCGAAATGGATCATATGAAAACCGTCGTGATCGGCCTGCTCGGCTCAGTTATGGACAACAAGGGAAAAGGGGTCAAACGCTGGGACACCTGGCGCCCCTCGGTGGGCATCTGCATGCAGAACGACCTGATGGTGGACCGGTTCGAGCTGATCCACGACCGACGCGATACCCGCCTGGCCAATAATGTCGGCGCGGATATGGAAACGGTCTCACCGGATACCGCCGTCCGCCTGACCGAGCTGAATTTCGACGACGCCTGGGACTTCGAGCACGTCTACAGCACCCTGCTCGATTTTGCCGAGCATTACCCATTCAAGCCGGAAGAGGAGCGCTATCTACTGCATATCACCACCGGCTCACACGTAGCACAAATCTGCTGGTTCCTGCTGTGCGAGGCCAACTACATCCCCGCGCAGATCCTGCAAACCTCACCGGTCAGAGGCGAAGACAAGGCTGCCGGGCGCTGCCAGATCATCGATCTGGACCTGTCCAAGTACGATGTGATCAGTTCTCGCTTTCGCAACCAGCACCTGGAAGGCACTGAATTCCTGAAATCCGGCATCGCCACCCGCAACCCCGACTTCAACCGGATGATCCAGCAGATCGAGAAGGTCGCCATTCGCTCCACTGCGCCGCTGCTGATCACTGGCCCCACCGGTGCGGGCAAGTCTCAGTTGGCCAAACGAATCTTCCAGCTGAAACAGAAGCGCGGACTGATCAAGGGTGAATTCGTCGCCGTCAACTGCGCCACCCTGCGCGGCGACAGCGCCATGTCTGCCCTGTTCGGCCACACGCGCGGTGCCTTTACCGGTGCACAGCAGGCACGTATGGGACTTCTGTCACGGGCGGATGGCGGCCTGCTGTTTCTGGACGAGATCGGCGAACTGGGGCTGGATGAACAGGCGATGCTGCTGCACGCCATCGAGGAAAAACGCTACTACCCGGTCGGCTCCGACACCCCGCAGGCTAGCGATTTTCAGCTGATCGCCGGCACCAACCGCGACCTGTATCAACAGGTCGAGAACGGCAGCTTTCGCGAGGATCTGCTGGCCCGCATCAACCTGTGGAGTTACCAGCTGCCCGGCCTCAAGGACCGGCGTGAAGATATCGAGCCCAACCTGGATTACGAGCTGCATCAGGCCGAAATCCAGCACGGTCACAAGGTCAGCTTCAACAAGGCCGCCCGGCAACGCTTTCTGGAATTCGCCTTCCGTCCGAACGCCAGCTGGCGTGGCAATTTTCGTGATCTCAATGCCGCCATCCAGCGCATGACGACCCTGGCCGACGGCGGCCGTATCACCGAAGCAATCGTCGAGGCCGAGATTGAACGACTGACGCAGCGCTGGCAGGCGATGGCCGCTCCGGCTGCGCAACAGCCGATCATCAGGCTATCCGACTATCTGACCCCGGAGCAGCTGGACGAGATCGACCTGCTGGACCAGTGGCAGTTACAGAAAGTAATCGAGATCTGCCGCGAAAGCCGCACCCTGTCGGACGCCGGTCGTCGCCTGTTCGATCGCTCACGACTGAAAAAGAGCTCCAGCAACGATTCGCATCGACTGCGCCAGATGTTGGCCAAATTCGACCTCAGCTTCGATGATATTGACAATCGATAGGGATTACTCTTGATCTTTCACGATCAAAAACAAAAGAACGGATTTTCAGAAAGATTAATTATTTTCATAAATATCAAAAACTTATGTATTTATGAAAAGTTGGCACCTTATTTGAATTATTGGAAAGCGTCACGAAGACGCTAACCAATAAGGATGACTATCATGGCTTACGAAGTTACCCACGTCGAAAAAGGCGTACCCATCAAGAGCTGGACCCTGGGCGTTCCCTTTGAAGACAAGGCGCGCCAGCAGCTGAGAAACATCGCCTCCCTGCCCTTTATCCATAAATGGGTCGCGGCCATGCCGGATGTACATCTGGGCAAGGGTGCCACCATCGGCTCGGTGATTCCGACACGCGGTGCGGTGATTCCGGCCGCCGTGGGCGTAGATATCGGCTGCGGCATGATGGCGGTGAAAACCGATCTGACTGCCAAGGACCTGCCGGATAACCTGGCCGCCATGCGCTCGGCCATCGAGGCCGCGGTACCGCACGGTCGCGCGCCGAACCGCAGCAAGCGAGACAAGGGGGCCTGGGGTGACCTGCCCGATACGGTGGCGCAGGCCTGGAACCATCAGCTGGCCGACCGTTTCAAGGTGCTGACCGATAAGCACACGGTGCTGGCGAAGACCAACAACGTTCACCATCTGGGAACCCTGGGAACCGGTAACCATTTCATCGAAGTCTGCCTGGACGAAAATCAGGCAGTCTGGATCATGCTGCACTCCGGTTCCCGAGGGGTCGGTAACCGCATCGGTACTCACTTCATCGAGATGGCCAAGAAGGACATGCAGCGCATGTTCATCAATCTGCCGGATAAGGATCTCGCCTATCTGGCGGAAGGAACCGAGAGCTTCAACGATTACATCGAAGCGGTCGGCTGGGCGCAGGATTATGCCCGCATCAACCGCCAGATCATGATGCAAAACACCCTGCATGCGGTGGCGACCGTGCTGGGACGACCGGTACTGGGCGAGTTGCAGGCGGTCAACTGCCACCACAACTATGTCAGCCGCGAGCACCACTACGGCGAAGATGTGCTGCTGACCCGAAAGGGGGCGGTCTCGGCCAAGTCCGGTGAACTGGGGATCATCCCCGGCAGCATGGGTGCCCGTTCCTATATCGTGCGCGGGCTGGGTAACGCGGAAAGCTTCTGTACCTGCAGCCACGGCGCCGGTC
>Ga0193959_1000375_pt1 | contig 17932 bp, 13 predicted proteins | sample FB_2_MG_FD_140333 | JGI IMG/M metagenome (GOLD analysis project Ga0193959, IMG submission 140333) | Microbial mat bacterial communities from the Broadkill River, Lewes, Delaware, United States - FB_2_MG | ecosystem: Environmental > Aquatic > Freshwater > River > Microbial mats | place: USA... | reverse complement strand
AATACCCCTTCATAACGTTTTTGATCTGTGTTATGATAGTTTTTAGTCCAAATACCGTGTCGTAGCCCGTCTTTATCAAATTGATTCACTGGATTTTGAGCATAGACAGATGTTAAAAATAGTGTTAAAGTGAAAATCGTAAAAACTTTTTGTTTAATCATTTCGTATTTTTGTTAAACAAACTGATATAAGTTTGCAATGTTGAACAATATAAAACTCAAAACAATGAAAATTATTTCAAAAAACTTCAAATTACTTACAGTATTTCTATTAGTTGTAGGTATTACTGCTTGTAGTGATGATGATGACAATGGGACATCACCAACGCCAACAACAGTGGTTGACATCGCCATAGAAAACAATTTAACGTCTTTAGCTGCAGCATTGCAGGCAACAGACTTAGTCACAACCTTACAAGGTGAAGGTCCTTTTACTGTATTTGCCCCTAGTAATGATGCATTTGCACAATTACTATCGGAAACTGGTTTAGATCTAGACAACTTGTCTACAGCTGAAAAAGCCTTAGTTAAAAACATTTTATTAAACCATGTTATTATTGGTAGCACTCTAACATCTACAAACTTAGTTGATGCTGAATCTGGTTATACCAATACTGCAGCAATAGGACCTAATGAGGCAAATTTAAGTTTGTACTTTACCACTTCTAATGGAGTGATGTTGAATGGATCTTCAACAGTTACAAATGCAGATAATGTTGCAAGCAATGGAATTGTACACATTGTTGATGAAGTCATTGGCTTACCTACAATCGCAACCTTTGCGACTACTAATCCTGCTTTATCAAATTTAGTGGCAGCATTAGAATTAGCTGATTCGGGTACACCAACAGTACCATACATTGCTACAGTATCTGATGCTACTGCTGGACCGTTTACAGTATTTGCACCAACTAACGATGCTTTCTCTAATTTATTAGTAGAATTAGATCCTTCAGGAAATACTGCTCTTGCAGATTTAGATCCTGCAACAGTTGACGCTGTATTAACCTATCATATCGTTAGTGGCAACATACAATCTAGCGGTTTACCAAACGGAGCGGTTATGACATTAGGCGGTGAAATTACTGCTGATAATTCTGCATTTACTTTAACGGACTCTAATAACCGCGTCAGTAATATTGTTACTAGTTTAGTAGACATCCAATCTATGAATGGTGTTGTACATGTTATTGACATGGTGCTTTTACCAATGCAATAAATAAAATAATGAGGCATATAACCTCACAACTTTTTAGGTTGATTAATTAGTTAAGAGGCTCAAACTGTAAAAGGTTTGGGTCTTTTTTTATTATCCTATTTAAGAAAAGACAAATACAGCATTAAGTTAGATTAAGACAATCTACAATCCCCTTGTATCTGCATCCTTAGAAACGTTGTTTTCTGCGCGTTAAAATCATTTAATAAAATAGCCTCAACAAAAATGTTGAGGCTATAATTTACTTATTAGTATTTAGACAAAAATGATTATTTCTTTTTGCCTTTTTGTTGTGCTTGTTTTTGTTGCTCTGCTTGCTCCATCATCTCTGCCATTTTCTTTTGAAACTTGTTTTGTTTCTTAGGCTTTGTTTTACTTACTTCAATCTTAGCTAGCACTTTTTCTTCATCAATAATATAATTTTTGATTACTAACATAATACCAATACTAATTAAGTTAGAGATAAAGTAATATAAACTTAATCCAGAAGCATAGTTATTAAAGAATACCAACATTAAAAGTGGAGAGAAGTAAATCATATACTTCATCATTTTTGCCATATCTGGCATCCCTTCTTGAGTTGGCTGTGTTGCCATTTGCTGACCTGTTGTCATTTTCATATAGAAGAAAATAGCAATAGCAGCTAAAATTGGAAATAAACTAACATGACTACCATAAAAAGGAATATGAAATGGTAAGTCTAAAATAGAATCGTAAGAACTTAAATCTTTAGCCCATAAAAACGGTTGCTGTCTTAAATCGAAAGCTGATGGGAAAAATTGAAACAAGGCATAAAACACAGGGATTTGCATTAAACCAGGCAAACAACCACTTAGCGGACTGGCACCTGCTCGACTTTGAATAGCCATAGTTTCTTGCTGTGCTTTTAATTTGTTGTCTTTGTACTTTTCTCTAACAGCATCTAATTCTGGCTTTAAAATTTTCATTTTAGCCTGAGACAAAAATTGTTTGTATTGTACAAATGACAGTACTATTTTAGTTAAAATAGTCATAACTACAATAGCAATTCCATAAGGAAGGAAACTACCTAAAAATGAAAATAAAGGCATAAAGATATAGCGGTTTATCCACCCAAAAATGCCCCAACCAAATGGTACAATTTCATCTAAATTTCTACCATAGCTGTTTAAAACCTTAAAATCACTTGGTCCAAAATAAAAGTCCATAGGTTGATTTATCTCACCACCTTGGTATGCTAATGGAATTTTAGATGAAAATTGTTTTGTAAAAACAGTATCTATTTCCTCATCTTCAACTAAATCTTCAGCTTCTATTCTTGCCCTTTTAAAAGCTTTATCTGTTAATAAAACAGAAGTAAAGAAATGTTGTTTATAACCAATCCAAGTGACATCTTCTAAATCCTCTTCGGTATCTCTTGCACCTGTATAATCTGGTTTACCGTTTTCGTGCTCGTAATGAATATCTGTATATCTATTCTCGTAACTGATGCTTTTTGCATGACGGTACGCTTTTAAATCCCAATTGAGTTCTAAAGGTTGTGATGTATTAAAAACTCCACTTAACCCTTGAGATTTAACTGAGAAATCAATCATATAGTCATTTGGTTTCAACTCATAACGGTATTCTAAAAATGCAGTTTCAGAAACTTTAAGTTTCATAGACACAACGGTATGGTCTCCGCTTTTAGTTACACTAGGTTGAAATGGTAAATCTTTAGAATTGAATGTACGATTATCCGATGTACCAAAGGTGATATTAAAAGCACTATTACCATCCTTAATTAAATAAATTGGCACCGAATCGTAGTCTACAAAATTCTTCAGCTTTACTTCTGCTAAATAACCACCTTTTCTGTTAAATTTTAGTTCAAAAACATCTGTATTAACGGTTGTTATTGCTTCTCCTGGCACTGTTAAAGCATAAGATAATGCTCCTAATTTACTTTGAGCAGCAACAAGCTGTGTTGAATCTAAAACCTGAGAAGTTCCATAATCTTCTGAAGTGGTAACCAAAGTTTCAGTTTGCTTACTGCTGTTCTTCTCAGCTTCCAATTTTTCTTGCTCTGCTTTTTTCTGTGCTTCGAGCTCTTCTGGAGTGGGCTGATTTTGGTACATCATAAATACCAAAATTCCGAATATGAGGATAAAACCTATTATAGATTTAATATCGAATTTTTTTTCTTCCATGTTTATTTTTCAGTTTTAGACCCGTAAGGTTAGAGAAACCCAACAGGTCTTGTATGGTAACAATTGCATAACTCAAATAGTTATCCAAAATCTATTTTACGCCAAAGTGGCACATTTTTTTATTATTTTTTCTTTTTATATTTTAATGTTGCAGCCACAAAAGCGACAAATAATGGATGTGGATTTTTCACTGTACTCTTATACTCTGGATGGTACTGAACACCAACAAACCAATTGTTTTCTGGTATTTCTACAATTTCTACTAAGCCCGTTTCTGGATTAAAACCTGTAGCTTTCATACCAGACTTTTCAAATTGAGCTTTATAATCGCTATTAAACTCAAAACGATGTCTGTGTCTTTCTGTAATCGTTTCGGTTTTATATACCTTATAAGCAATACTATCTTTTTCTAGATTACAATCCCAAGTACCTAAACGCATAGTACCTCCTTTATTAACCACATCTTTTTGTGACGCCATTAAATTAATTACAGGATCTGGAGTTTGCTCATCCATTTCTACAGAATTCGCGTCTTTAAGATTTAGTACGTTTCTAGCATATTCTATAACGGCCATTTGCATACCTAAACAAATACCTAAAAAAGGAATATTTTGTTCACGCACAAAACGTACCGCTTCAATTTTACCTTCAATACCACGTTCGCCAAATCCAGGTGCAACTAAAACACCATCCAAATGACCTAGCTTAAAGTCAATATTACTCTTAGATAAATATTCTGAATGAATAGGCTCTACATTAACCTTAACTTCATTTTCTGCTCCAGCATGAATAAATGATTCTAAAATAGATTTATAAGAATCCTGAAGCTCTACATATTTTCCAATTAAACCAATAGTAACTTCGCTTTTAGGATTTTTATGACGTTTTAAAAATTCATTCCAACGTTTCAAATCTGGCACATCACTTTTGAGTTGTAGCTGATTTAAAACAACTTTATCCAAACCTTCTTCTAACATTAAATTTGGCACATCGTAAATAGTTGAAGCATCTATAGATTCTATAACCGCTTCCTTTTTTACATTACAAAAACGTGCCAACTTTGTTTTAATACTATCGCTAAGTTTGTGCTCTGTTCTACAGACCAAAACATCAGCTTGTACACCACTTTCCATCAATGTTTTTACACTGTGTTGGGTTGGTTTGGTTTTTAATTCTCCTGCTGCAGAAAGATAAGGTACTAGGGTTAAATGAATAACACATGTATTGTGTTCGCCTAAATCCCATTCTAGCTGTCTTACAGCTTCAATGTATGGCAAAGACTCTATATCTCCAACGGTTCCACCGATTTCAGTTATCACGATATCGTAATCTCCAGAGTTTCCAAGAATTTGAATTCTTCGTTTAATCTCGTCGGTAATATGTGGAATAACTTGAACCGTTTTACCTAAAAACTCACCACGCCTTTCCTTATCTATTACACTTTGATAGATTCTACCAGTTGTAACGTTGTTAGCCTGCGATGTTGGTACGTTTAAAAAACGTTCATAATGGCCCAGATCTAAGTCAGTTTCTGCTCCATCATCTGTAACGTAACATTCGCCATGTTCATACGGATTTAGAGTTCCTGGATCAATGTTAATGTACGGATCTAATTTTTGAATGGTTGCTCTGTAACCTTGTGCTTGCAAGAGTTTAGCTAGAGATGCTGCTATTATGCCTTTTCCTAGAGAAGAAGACACGCCTCCTGTTACAAATATATATTTAGGGTTTGTGGTCATATTGCGCTGTTAAACGCAGGCAAATTTACGAAATAAAACGAGTTATCTATGAATTGTTTATGGTTTGTTAATATGTTCTTATTTTTAGGGACTACCACAAACAAATAACGAACTTACACAATGACTGTCAAGCCATTACAAACACCATTTCATAATACATTACACGCTAAAAACAAGCTCACAATACTTTTAGATGATAAAAGGATTACTACTTAAAACCAATTAAGGGAATACACTAAGCATTTACGCTATAAAAGAAACGCTAATAGAACAGATGTATCGGAAATTTTAAATGAGAAAAAGACACTTGCAGTTCTAAACACACATTCCTAAAACATAGTCTTAATTTAAGCACATTAATCAAGAGACGAATTAAAATAAGTGCAAGGGTTACTCGTTTTGAAAAAAATTTAAAACCCAGAGAAACCTGTCTTAAAAATTTGAAGGTTTGTCTTTCTAAATATTTCTTCTACCTTCGTTTTACATTTTATATAAAACATTTACATAGAATACTGCAACAACTTTAATATATAGAAGTATAAAAATGCTTGCATATCCATATAAAGACATTGACAACAGTTAATTGAATGAAACCAAGTATCGAATTAATTAGGTTAATTGCAGTAATACTAATTGTATTTACTCATACTAAAAATGAATTGGAATATGGTATAGCTTATGTTATAGTAGAACAAATTCCGCCTTATGGCACTGCAATTCTTTCAATAATTTCAGGTTATTTATATTTTGAAGTATCTAGACATAAACAAAATTTATTTTTTAAAAAGATTAAAAGTTTATTAATTCCATATCTAATTGCCAATATGGTTGTTTTAATTTTAGTCTTGTTTGTGTACTATATTTTAGGATATAATCCTCTAAATCGATTAAGTTTTGATTTGTCTCTAATAACAGAAGGGCTCTTCTCTTTAAACTCAGCTCCAATAAATCCGCCTACCTATTTCATAAGAGACATATTTGTTATTTTTTCAATCATTGCTTTAGTCACTCAAAAAGAGTTTAAAACGCTATTTGTTATACTCCCTTTCTTATTACTTGGTACACTAATCTTAAGGTTAGATGTCGCGTTTTTATTTTTAATTGGTGTTTTATACTCAAAATATCACAACAAGATTGATAAAAAAACCTTAATCATTACCTCTGTTATCTTAAGTGTTATTTTAGGTTTTTTCTACGTTGATTTTCTAAAATTTCCTATCGCATTTTTGATATTTATTCTATTAATAGATATTCAAATTAAGTTTTATAATACAGGTAGATTTTCTTATTTACTGCATTTGTACCACTCTCCTATTATTGTAATCTCATATCCTATATTAACCACGTTTATTGAGGATCCAATACTAAAAATAGTTGCTCAAATTGCAATGGCCTTACTTCTTGTATATGTCTTTTTTTTAGTCACAAAAAAGTATGATTTTCTTAAGATATTGAGTGGAGGACGATAAAAAAACAAAGCATAAAAAAGCGAAAACTATTACTACAAATTACTTAGGTCAGCATTAAGACAACCCTCTAATATCACTTCCTAAAATCTCTTCGGATGGTATAAATTAACTCTTCTAAACCGTTAATTTTAATATCACACATTTGTGCCATCATCTTTCCTAGCTTACCTTGAGGAAACCCTTTTTGTTGGTACCAGATGTAATAATATTCTGGAATATCTACGAGATATTGATCTTTGTATTTACCAAAAGGCATTTTATAATGTGCCAATTCAATTAAAACCGTGCCATCTAATTCCATTTTAATTAAATTTTATGTGTAAATAAAAGTAGCGTATTGCTTTTTATAGGATTGATAAATGAAGTACTAGCTTTCAAACAATTACTATTTAAATTGATCTAAAGCTTTAAGCTCTTTCCCAATAAAAACTTCCCATTCTTTTTGTTTTTCAATATTCATAGAATGCATAGTCTCTTGGTCATAACGTTTTTGAGTTTTGCTAACAGCCTCGTTAATGGCATTGTGTAATGCATTCATCTGCGCTTTTATATTTTGATTAACCTCAAGCTCAGCTAATTGTTGTCTAAACTTTCGTGCGTAGAGTTCTGTTATATCAAAATGCAATTGCTCGTGAGCTAAAATATGAGCGTTTCCTTTATCTTTTAAATACCACGATTTATTAGGATAAAAATGAGCTTCTACAGTGGTTGAAACCGCTGCAATTCTTTTACCAGCCGTCTTTAGAGAATAGCCAAAGGTAATCCCTGAGGCCGTTAAAGCAACAGCATCGGATTCTGCATCTGGCTCTGCCTTAAAATCTGCCCAAGTAAGCTTAGATGTTTCATCCCATGTTACGGTTTCTTCATTAGAAAAACTCCCAACACATAATAAAGTAAAAAATATAAGTAAGCTTTTCAAGGGTGATTAATTTTAATATTTAGGATATAATCTATAAGCTTTTTTTGAGGGTATTCTTGCAACTATTTTGCTTCTACAATTCGTAAATCATCAAACTTTACAACGTAAACCGCTTGATTAACATAACCTCCAAAAAGCACTTTATTATATCTAAATTTATTTTCTATATACTCTGTTTCAATAGTATCTTTAGAAGCAATATATAAATTTTCTGCAGAAGCCAATCGCATTAAAAGATCTAATGTTATATCAAACCCACGAGCAGCATACTTACTCGGTGAAACACCATATGCTTTTCTGTAAGCTTTAACAAAACCGTTAGACTTTGTTTCGTCAAAATCTTTATGTATAGAAGGATAGTGAAACTTTAATTTAGACAAACTAATATTGTCTATATCTTTACCTTCAAATGCTTTATTCTTATCTGTTGTTACTAAAACTATTTCAGTTTTATTTACCACTAAACCATTTAATAAACTTATTACACTAGAAATAAACGAGTTATTATTGGTTTGTAAAAACACATAAGTTTTACCAGCAGAAAACACATTTTGTATATCTGCAGGATAAATATAATGCGCATCTTTAGTTTTATTTTTCTTATCCATTCTCGATAATATGAGTTTCGAGTTTGGAAACTCGTTTTGTAGAGCTTGACTTCCTACTTTATGAGCTTGATCAGAAATAATAACAACTTTTGTCTTTAAGCTATCTGCTTTTACAAAATCTATCATTGCCTTGCGCAACAATTTATCGTCTGGAATGGTTTGAAATACATTGCTATAAACTTCCTTAGGTTTATTCATCGCTGCAATTACAGGAACATGATTTGCCTTTAATGCCATGGCCACACGATTAAAACTCGTCTCTTCCATTGGACCAATAACCGCATCGTAATCTGAAAAATCATTTTCGTCTAATAACTTTCTTGTCGCTGCAATATTATAACGTGTATCTAAAACCTTTAAGTCTGTTGAAATCCCTAATTGCTTTGCCGAATCTAATGCCATTAATACACCAACATGAAAATCTAAAACAGCCGATAAACGTCTACTATTTTTAATTTGGTCTTTAACTTCTTCAACAGAATCTACATCAATTCGGTGCAGCTGATAAGGCATCATTAAGGCTATTTTTTTAGTCTTAAAGTTTATTAAACTCGTTTTTAAGTTTGTTTTACCTACAGTTGCCATACGTCCTGTTGTATCTACATCTGCTGGCACCTTTAACACCATTCCTGCTTTTAAACCTGTTGTTTGTAATTCAGGATTTAATTGCTCTAATTGTTCTTGTGTTAAATTAAGTTTCCCCTTAAGGCTATAAAATGTTTCTTTTGGCAATACTTCATAAAAACCAAAACTTGCTTCTACTGTTTTTTCTTCTTTATCTTCAATATTTGGCACATTAAGCTCGTCTCCTGGCTGAATGGTTTCATTCATAAAAGGATTTAAAGCTTCTAATTCTGCGACAGTAATGCCAAATTTATAGGCAATTCTCCATTTGCCCTCCTTAGGTAATACAGTATATTTTTTTACGGTATTGGTCAAGGTTTGCTTAGAAACAACTGTTCTATACCTTGGAATTCTAATTTTATCTCCTTTTTTAAGGTTTTCAGAATACAAGAATCGATTTGCTTTCTTTATCTCATCTTCAGAAACGTTATATTTTTGTGCTAAACCATATAACGTTTCTTTACGTTTTACCTTATGATTTTTATAGTCAATAAGTTCTCTGCTTTCTCCTACAATGGGTTCATTCTTTATTTTTGAATTCGGAATAATCAATATTGTATTAGGCTGAAATTTACGTTTTGCATCAGGATTAAGTGCGTAAATATCAAAAGGAGTTACTAAATACTTCTTAGAAATACTCTCTATTGTTTCCCCTGTTTTTACCGTATGCTCAATATAATTTTGAGCCGTTAAACCAAAGGTAAACGCAATTAATATGATGGTTAAAATGTTCTTCATGTATTCTATTTTACAACAAACTGTACTTTGACATTGCTAAGCAATTCGTTCTTATTTTTTATTCCCACTCAATCGTAGCTGGTGGTTTTGAGCTGATATCGTATACCACTCTATTAACACCTTTTACTTTATTTATAATTTCATTTGAGGTTTTTTGCAAAAACTCATATGGTAAATTTACCCAATCTGCCGTCATGCCGTCTGTACTTTCTACAGCTCTTAAAGCTACACATTTTTCGTAAGTACGTTCGTCTCCCATGACACCTACACTATTCACTGGCAACAACATAGCTCCTGCTTGCCAAACTTTATCGTATAAATTCCAAGAACGAAGGTTATTAATAAAAATAGCATCTACCTCTTGTAATATACGTACTTTTTCTTCAGTTAGATCTCCAAGAATTCGAATTGCTAATCCTGGACCTGGAAATGGGTGACGACCTAACAGCTGACTATCCATATTCATTGACGCTCCAACACGTCTTACTTCATCTTTAAATAAAGCGCGTAAGGGCTCTACCACACTTAGCTTCATATAATCTGGTAATCCACCAACATTATGATGACTCTTTATGGTTGCACTTGGGCCGCCTGTTGCTGAAACACTTTCTATAACATCAGGATATATTGTGCCTTGCGCTAACCATTTTACATCTTGTATTAAATGGGCTTCGTCATCAAAAACAGCGATAAATTCAGCTCCAATAGCTTTTCTTTTCTGTTCTGGATCACTCAATCCTTTTAAGGCATTCAAAAAGCGTGCCGAAGCATCTACTCCTTTAACGTTTAATCCCATGCCTTCGTATTGATGCAATACATCTTTGAATTCATTTTTACGTAGCAATCCATTATTTACAAAAATACAGTAGAGATTTTTACCAATAGCTTTGTGTAATAACATGGCAGCGACTGAAGAATCTACTCCTCCAGATAAACCTAGTACCACTTTATCGTCGCCTAGTTTTTCTTTTAAATCTTGAACCGTTTCTTCAACAAAAGCATTGGGTGTCCAATCTTGTTCAACCGCAGCTATTTTAACTAAAAAGTTCTGTAATAATTGATGTCCATCTGTAGTATGGTACACTTCAGGATGAAATTGAATCGCGTACGTTTGCTCGCCTTCTATTCTGTAAGCGGCATTTGTAACATCACTCGTACTTGCTAAAAGCACACCGTTTGTTGGTAATTGTTTAATGGTGTCACTATGACTCATCCAAACTTGACTCCCTTCATGAATATTTTCAAAGAAATCTTCATCAGACTTTATAAAAGCCAAATTTGCTCTTCCGTATTCTCTAGTATTTGATTCTGCGACTTCGCCTCCTGAAAAATGTGCCAAATATTGCGCGCCATAACAAACGGCTAGCATTGGTTTTTTCCCTCTGATAGTCTCTAAATCAGGATGAAGCACATCTTCGCCTCGCACTGAGTTTGGACTACCAGATAATATGACGGCTTTAAAGCTCTCTGAATCTGAAGGAATTTTGTTAAATGGGTGAATTTCGCAGTAGATGTTTAACTCTCTGACGCGTCGCGCAATAAGCTGTGTGTATTGCGATCCGAAATCTAAAATTAGGACTTTGTTGTGTTGCATGCGCAAAAATAAGGATTGATTTGCGAATTACGATTTACGATTTACAATTTTTTAGATTAAGTTTTTAACATAAAATCCGCTTTTGTGTTATTAAGTTAATATCACAAATCCATCAAATAATTCATCAATTTACTACATTACATTTAGTGAGCTTATCCTAGACCATACTGTCTAGAATCATAGCAATATCCTTTTCGGTAGTATCAGGATTGATAAAACAAAAACGCGAACAAGTTTCATAGGTATCACCATTTTTCCATTTGGTTGGTGTCACTAATGCAAATCCTTTTTCATGGTTTTCATAGGTCCAGTGTGTGTAATCTTCGGGTTTCCAACCTATTCTTCTGTATAAAACACAAGATAAACTTGGTGCTCTCACCAATTCCAAATCTGGATGCGCTTCAATGAGTCGTCCTGCTATTTGTGCCAATTCCAAACCACGTTCTACAGCTTCTTTATAACGGTCCGTACCATGTGTTGCTAAAGAGAACCATAAAGGCAACCCTCTAACTCTACGTGTCAATTGAATTTGGTAATCGGTTGGATTAAATCCATGTGCTCCTTCATCCTTAAATATTTCGAGATATGAGCCTTGTTGCGAATGGGCATTTTTTGCCAATTCCATATTCTTATAAATTACAGCACCACAATCGTATGGTGAAAACATCCATTTATGCGGATCAATGGTAATACTATCGGCTTTTTCTATACCCTTAAATAAATGACGTACAGAATCGGCCACCAAAGCGCCTCCTCCATAAGCCGCATCGACGTGAAACCATAAATTTTCTTCTTCGCAAACTTTGGCTATACTATCTAAATCGTCAATGATTCCGGCATTAGTGGTTCCGCCTGTTGCTACAACGGCAAATAAACATTTACGTTGGTGTTCAGTTAATGTTGCAATCGTTTCTTTAAGCGCTTCGCCTGTTAAATGCTCTTCAGAATCTACCAAAACAATATCCACATCAGCCACTTTTGCCATGGCTTTTATGGATGAATGTGCACCAATTGAAGTGACAATCAATCCTTTTTCGCGCTTAAACTCCGGATTTTCTCTCCAATGTTCTCTAGCAGTAACAATCGCAGATAAGTTGGCTGCTGTACCTCCACTTGTAAAAACTCCAAAAGCACCTTCTGGTAAACCGGTTAAAGACACAATCCATTTCATGGCTTCGTTTTCACAAAAAATACCTCCTGCACCTTCCATCCAATACGCGCCATGTATACTTGATGCCGACGTAATTAAATCGAACATAATGGCTGCCTTAGTTGGCGAAGCTGGTACAAATGCTAAGTTTCTTGGGTGATCCACAGGCACATTGGCTTTTGCTAAATGTGCTTTCCAAAGGTTAAACGCATATTCACCTCCAACACCATCAGGTGTTACAGTTTCGCCAACTAATGCTTTTAATTCTTCTGATTTTTTAGGTTTTCCTATTTGATGTTCGGTTGCAGAAACGCGGCCGATGACATATTTCATGACATCTAAGGTCATTTCTACCAACTCTATATCAATCTTGTGCATGGACTATTTTAAATTTAATATTAAGAACTCACCTTTCAATGGCTCTAAAGCTTTCTTTAATTCTGGAATTAATTGCTCACCAAACTCTAAATACAATTCCGAAAAATTAGTGTTTCGTTCTTGTAAACTTTGATTAGGAAATAATTGTTCTTGCAATGCTGTACAACGACTAATTTGGTCTGCTAATTTCCGTTTTTGAGCTGTTAACAATCGTTTTTCAAGATGTTTTAAGCCTTTTAATTGTTTGACTTCTTGGGCTTTTACAGCACCAATAAAGGATTTATCAGTCTGTTCCGCTATATCATACAAGCCTTTAAACTGGGTTTCTAAATGCTGAATTTGTTCAGAAAAGTCAATATCTATATTCGATATTTTTCTAACCTTTTTATTAATAAACGAATGTCTATCTAAGAACAAATCGTTATCCGAAATATGCAATTTTTCAAGTTTCTCTGCTTGCTTCGTTGTTTTTACCAAGGCCGAATTTCGTAATAGCAACATCGGAAATGTAACGTTCTGCGCTTCAAAATTAGATTTTAATTGCAACCAATAAATCATTTCTCCACCTCCACCAATGTAACAGAGGTTTGGTAAAATCACTTCTTGATATAAAGGTCGCATAATCACGTTTGGCGAAAATCGCTCCGGAAATTCATCAAGATGCTCTAGTAGCTCACTCTTGCTCCAAGTAATATCAGTATCAAGCACCGAATACACTCCTTCACTTTCTACAATACGCTCGCGTAGACCATTTTTAATATAAAAGAGGTTGATTTCTCTCGGATTGACTTGAATCTTTAATTCTAAATCTTCTAATTTCTTATTGGTTTCAGAAACGGTTTTAAATGCTGTTTGTTCTAGCATTTCTTGTTTCATCTGCGGAATAAACAAACGTTTCAATTCCCTATCATCGGCATCTATAATCACTAAACCATGTGCTCCAAATAATGCGTTAGCCAAATAACGTGTAGCATCTGCTAAATTATGATGCTTAAGATACCCTTCCTTAAACCATGTTTTTAGTTGTTCTGCATTTTTTCCACCTCCAAATTCTAAAGAAATCACCTCGAATACTTCATCTAAACCTTCAGTATTAAAATGACCAACAGCTCCCGTTTGCTCAGAATTCCACTGAATCTTTTTGCCTTTAAAATTGAAATAATTGATTTCTTCAAAATCATGATCCTCAGAAGCCATCCAATACATAGGCACAAAATTGTACTCTGGATATGCTGTTTTTAATTGCTTTGCTAGGTTTATAGTAGAAATAATCTTGTACAGAAAATACAATGGTCCTGTAAATAAGTTTAATTGATGACCAGTAGTAATCGTGAAGGTATTTTCAAGATTTAGACGTTCAATATGTTCTGCTGTTAACTCTGAAGTCGCTATGTTTTTATATTGCTGCTTTAAAGTTTCTGCGAGAATAGTTCTAGACTGCGCTCTAACAGACAAACCTTTTTCTTTTATCTGTGCTTCAAAATTTTCCAACTTAGGAAAACGATGGTAGAATTCTTTTAACTCTTCTTTTTCAGCGAGATAATCGCATATAAAATCTGAGAAATAATTGGTATCCTTAAACGGAATATAGTTGGTTGGCATTATCAAACTTATTTATGGCATAAAGATAATACTCTTCAATTTTTTATCTGCTAATTTTTAGTTAATTCAGTTGCACTAACTATCTTTACTAGCTTACAACCTTAATTTTAAATTAAATGCAAAAATTCATCTTAGTTCTTTTGGTCGTTTTTGGCGGCCTAACCTTAGCTTCAGCGCAAACCATTCCATCTCCAACAGACTTTTTAGGTTATGATATTGGCACACAATTTAGCAGAAATCATCAGGTTATTGATTATTTTAAAGCCGTTGAAAAAGCAGCTCCTCATCAAGTAAAATTAGAAAACTACGGAAAAACCAACGAGCGTAGAGATTTGTATGTGGCTTTTGTAACGAGTGAAGCTAATATGAAGCAACTCGAAACTATTAGAGAAAACAATTTAAAAAATGCAGGTTTATTAGAAGGCGAACCAACGGCAACAGATATTGCCATTGTTTGGTTAAGTTATAATGTGCATGGCAACGAAGCATCGAGTTCTGAAGCGTCTATGCTTACCTTATATAAATTATTAACTGAGCAACAAGAATTACTTAAAAACACGGTTGTAATTATTGACCCAAGCGTCAATCCTGATGGTCGCGATCGTTACGTAAATTGGTATAACAGAACCAAAAGTGAACCATACGATATTGACAAACAAGCTAGCGAACACAACGAACCTTGGCCAGCAGGACGACCAAATCATTACCTCTTTGATTTAAATAGAGATTGGGTTTGGGCAACACAAGTAGAAACACAACAACGTTTAGAGGTTTATAACAAATGGATGCCTCATGTGCATGTCGATTTTCATGAGCAAGGCATTAACGAGCCTTACTATTTTGCACCTGCAGCAGAACCACTTCATGAAATTATTACCGATTGGCAACGCGACTTTCAAACACAAATAGGACAAAATCATGCTAAGTATTTTGACAAAGAAGGTTGGCTATTCTTTACCAGAGAACGTTTCGATTTATTATATCCAAGCTATGGAGACACCTACCCAACGTTTATGGGAGCCATGGGAATGACTTATGAGCAAGGTGGTCACGGTATGGCTGGTTTAGGCATTTTGAATGACGAAGGCCATGTGTTAACATTAGTAGAACGCTTAACACACCATACAACCACAGGACTTTCTACAGTTGAAATGGCATCAAAAAATGCAAAACAATTAAATACCGAGTTTGGTAAATTCTTTAATAATACCAACTTAAAATACAAAAGCTACGTCTTAAAAGGCAATGAAGATAAATTGAATAGCCTAAAAACGCTTTTAAATAAACATCAGATTGCTTTCGAAAATACCACAAACACTAAGGTTTCTGGTTACCATTATGCCACAGGAAAACAAGGTAGTTTTAATGTAGATGCAAATGCGGTAGTGGTGCATAGCAATCAGCCCAAAGGTAAAATGGTAAAGGTATTATTTGAACCAAACACCAAACTTTCAGATTCTTTAACTTACGATATTACGGCTTGGTCACTGCCTTATGCCTATGGATTAGATGCTATTGCAAGCACCTCTCAAGTACAGAGCAGAATACTTTTAAGCAAAAAAGCACTTCAAAACTTAAACGATGCTTATGGCTATGTAAGCAAATGGAATTCTATGGAAGATGCTCAGTTTTTAGCCGAACTATTAAAGCAAGATTTTAAAGTAAGGTTTACCGAAAAACCATTCACTTCTAATAATACCAAATTTGAACGCGGGTCACTCATCATCACCAAAGGCGACAATAAGCATATTGAAAAAATGGTTTCAAAATTAAATGCCATTGCACAAGAGCATGCACAACCTTTAACAGCAATTAATTCTGGATTTTCACAAAGCACTCCAGATATGGGCTCACCAGATATTAAATTAGTAAACAAACAAAAGGTGGCTATTCTTTCTGGTGAAGGCACATCGTCTTTAAGCTATGGTGAACTATGGCATTTCTTTGAGCAACAATTACACTATCCGTTAACCTCTATAAATACGGATGATTTTAGCAAAACCAATTTAAACAAATACAATGTATTAATCCTGCCAAATGGCTATTACGGCAAAGTGTTCACCGAAAACAACTTAACAAAACTAAAAGATTGGGTAAAATCTGGCGGAAAAGTAATTGCTATTGATGGTGCACTGCGAAGTTTTGCTGGTAAAGAAGGCTTTAGTCTCAATTTTAAAACACCTGAAGCTGATGACCAAAAAGAAAACCTAACGGCTTATGCCGATCGCGAACGCGAGTATAGCAACCACCTTATTACAGGAGCCATTTTTAATACCAAAGTAGATGCAACGCATCCTATGGCATTTGGTTACAGCGATCAGTATTTCACGCTTAAATTAGGAAGCTCTGCATACAATATATTAGAAAATGGCTATAACGTGGCATACTTAAATGACACCAAAGTGTTTTCTGGTTTTGCAGGCCAACAGGCTTTAAAAGCATTAGACCAAACCTTAGTATTTGGCGAAGAACCCATGGGAAGCGGTAGTTTTATTTACATGGTAGACAACACGCTTTTTAGAAGCTTCTGGGAAAATGGAAAATTGTTTTTAGTGAACGCTGTGTTCTTTGTGAACAATAACGCTTATGAGTTGTAATAAACTCTTGTTTTAGTTTATTAACAATTGAAGATAAAAAACTAGATAATTAAGACTGAGTCACTTGACTCTAAACCTCAAAAAAACTACTTTCGTTTAATGTTGGATATAGAACCTCAGAACGCTTTTATATCCGCGAGACATTAGCTATAATTTTGACAAAACTGAATGACAAAGATTAGGTATATTTCTAAAAATGCGAATGATCAAAATATTGGGTTTGATGAAAAGGAAATAGCCTCTCTTAAAAGTTTAGCAAAAGTAAATTTACCTGAACCTTATCTCGAATTTCTAAAAAGTGCAGGAAAGAAATCGAACGCATTAGAAACTGAATTTAAATCAATTGAATCACTACTAAATCTTCATGAAGAATTCAAGCTAGAAATTAACAAATCGGAATTTATTGACAAATGTGAAAATCTATGGTGCTTATTCAAGTCTAATCCGAATGAATATTATTTTTTCAATCTAGAAAAAGAACAGAATACAATTGTATATTCTTTTAGAAAAATAGATGTCCCAATTGATAATGGTTGGAATACTAAATTTGGCCCAATTGATAAGAAAACTGATTTTAAAGAATTTATAAAACAGAAAACAGACAAAAAATTTGGAATGTCGATTGGGAAAAAAATAAAGAAATATACTTTGTTAATAGTATCACTACCTTTTCTAATCCCATTCCTAATTTATCTTAAAATTAAAATGATTAGGCACTAAAACTATAGCTAACAAAGAACTGAGTTAAAAAACAAGTAACTTTAAGCTAATTTGGCACGCTTTCCTTTAGCTACTAGTCTATCATATAAGGCTTTGCAGCCTCGGTTATATTTATACGCTGAAAAGGCTACTAAAAACACAAGATTTCTTAATTTCTTATTGCCTACTTTACTTATTCTACTTCGCCCTCGTACACTGCTTCCAGATTCTCGAATCGTTGGTGTAATTCCTACATAGCTATTTTCTAGATGAACCGACCTCAAGCTTAAAGGCCATAAAATATAAAAAGGACGTCCTGTAATTAAACACCTAACCTCATCAATAGCAAGTTTGATCTGTATAGGGTTTTGGTTATTATGAATTGACTATTACGGTTTACCGTAAGTTATTTAGAATAGAAGGCTTTAACTT
>Ga0193959_1000373_pt1 | contig 18188 bp, 17 predicted proteins | sample FB_2_MG_FD_140333 | JGI IMG/M metagenome (GOLD analysis project Ga0193959, IMG submission 140333) | Microbial mat bacterial communities from the Broadkill River, Lewes, Delaware, United States - FB_2_MG | ecosystem: Environmental > Aquatic > Freshwater > River > Microbial mats | place: USA... | reverse complement strand
TTCTAACAAAAATAAGATTAAATCACTAAAAAATAATATGTTAAATAACCAAGCAGACTACCCACTTTTCATGTTGGTGTCACTTCTTATTATTTCAAGCATTATTTTTTCATACTCTTTAACAATCTACACAGTAGAGTATTATGGCTACAATCAATTTCATTTTTTTATAAGACAAGGGCTTGTTGGAATTGTAGCAATATTTATTATGTGGGCTTGTTCATTAATTGATCCTGAAAAGTTAGTAGGTAAAGTGGGTATGACTTTATTTATTAGTTTCTTTTTACTTATGGCAGTAATGCCAATATTACCATCTTCTATGGTAACAGCTGCAGGTGGAGCGAATAGATGGATTAGACTTCCTGGTTTTTCTCTCTCACCTGTTGAATTTTTCAAAATTGGTTTTATTTATTTTCTTTCATGGTCTTTTCATAGAAAAGTTATTGATCAACCACGTAAAATTGGATTAAAAGATGAAGCTTTATTATTAGCACCATATTTTTTAACATTTTTTGTTGTTGTATTTATTGTTGCTTTTTTACAAAAGGATTTGGGGCAGGTTGTTTTATTAGGTGTAATTTTAGTTGTACTTATGATTTTTGCAAATAGATCTTTTAAAATATTTATTGTTTTAGGTGGAGTTGCACTTCTTGGTTTAGTTGGACTTATTTTAGCAGCACCTCACAGAATTAAAAGAATCTATTCTTGGTGGGCCATGGTACAAGATGGAATTTTATCTGTATTGCCTTCTTGGGCAGAACAGTATTTACGTATTGATGAATTACCTGAACCTTATCAAGTATCTCACTCTTTAAATGCTATGAATAATGGTGGCTTTTTTGGTCAAGGTATTTCAAATGGTGATATTAAAGTTGGTTTCTTATCTGAGGTTCATACGGATTTTGTTTTAGCTGGTATTACTGAAGAAGTAGGACTAATGGGATTTATTATTTTTGTGGCAATTATTTTTGGAATTATTTGGAGAATTTTTAGAATTAGTAGAAGAGTTACAAATCCTATTTATCATTTATTTACTTTAGGAATAGCTCTAATGATTATAATCGCTTTTTTAATTAACTCTTATGGTATATCTGGAATGATTCCTATTAAAGGTATTGCTGTTCCTTTATTATCTTATGGTGGATCTTCAATGCTGTCCATGTCTTTAGCAATTGGAATGGTATTATCAATTAGTAGAGTTGTTAACAATAATAATTTAGAAAATAAAAAGGTTTAGTTATATGAAGGGTTCAGTAGTAATTACAGGCGGTGGAACAGGTGGGCATTTAAAAGTTGCAGATGCTTTTATTGAAGAATTTTACAATAGAGGGATTAATGTAATTTTTATTGGATCTTCAAATGGCCAAGATAAAGATTGGTTTGAAAATGATAGAAGATTAAAAAAAACATATTTTCTTGATACAAGAGGGGTTGTAAATAAAAACTTTTTAGGAAAGATTTCATCTGTTTTAAATATATTATCTAAAACAAATTATTGCTTAAATCTTTTTTCAAAATTTAATGTAAAGACTGTTATTTCTGTAGGTGGATATTCTGCTGCTGCTGCAACTTTTGCTGGAATTGCAAAGTTTGGATGTAAATTATATTTACATGAGCAAAATTCTAGAATGGGTAAGCTTAACCAAATTACATCTAAATTTGCTAATGAAGTTTTTTCATCATTTGATGAGAACTCTTTAATTAAAGATTATCCTGTTACAAAAGAATTTTTTGATAATGCACGGATTAGAGAGAAGTTAAATACAATTGCTTTCTTTGGTGGTTCACAAGGGGCAGTTGCTATAAACAATTTTGCTTTAAAAGTTGCACCTAGATTAAATGAAATGGGAATTAAAATTATTCATCAAACAGGGAAAAATGATTTTCAAAGAGTTAAAGATGAATATTCAAAATTAAATCTTGATGTGGATATTTTTGATTTTACAAAAGATATTCCTTCTAAAATGTCTGAAGCTGATTTTGCTGTTAGTCGTGCTGGTGCTTCAACTTTATGGGAAATGTGTGCAAATTCTTTACCTGCATTATTTATACCTTATAAATATGCTGCATCTGATCATCAGTATTATAATGCAAAGGATTTGGCTGATAAAAAAATGGCTTTTTTATGTAGAGAGGATGATTTAAATGAAGATCTGTTTTTTGAAGCTATAAATTCTGATATAAACAGCATTAGTAAAAAATTGATTAAATCAATTAATCCTAATGCCGTATCTTTAATAATTAATGTTATTGCTGAAAAGAATAAGTAGTAATACACCAAATACTATTCTATAAATTCCGAAAGCTACAAATGTAAAGTTTTCTAGGAATTTTAGGAATAGTTTAATCGCTAAGAAAGCAACTATAAAAGAAACTACAAATCCTATCGCTAGATTTATAAAATTTCCACCAGTTAATAATTCTTCATGATGTTTTAATAAATCATAAGCTGTTGTTGCACACATAACAGGAAATGCTAAAAGAAATGAGAATTCAGCACTTGCTTTTCTATTTAGTCCTACTAACATAGCACCAATTATTGAAGAACCTGCTCTTGATGTTCCTGGAATTAATGCAAAAATTTGAGCAAAACCAATCCATCCAGCTTGTTTATAAGTAATATCTTCTATATATTTTGTATGAGTTTCATTTTCATCATAAAATCTTTCAACTATTAAGAATATGATTCCTCCAATGATAAACATCCATGCAACTATTTCAATAGAAAACATTGCTTTGACTTGATCTGAGAAAATAAATCCAATTGCTGCAATTGGTAGAAACGATATAAATACTTTAGTCCATAAATCAATATGCTTAAAAGTAAATTTTGAAGGATAATTTAATACAACTGCTAAGATAGCAGCAAATTGAATAATTACTTCAAAAGCTTTATTTACATTTGTTTGTTCAAGTCCTAAAAATTCACTTGCAACAATTAAATGACCAGTAGATGAAATTGGTAGAAACTCAGTAATACCTTCTATAATTCCTAAAATTATAGTGTCTAGTATTTCCATTAAAGACCTTTTTGTTTAGTTAGTTTTAAAAATAATTTTAAGCTCTGTTTTTCTTTTAAGCCTAAGTCGTAGTCTATTTTATCTAAATAATCTAAAATATTACTTGTTGATATACCTGTTCTTTGTGAATATTGTTTTAAAATGTATTGAGGAATTTTGATTTTTCTTTTATCAAATCTTTTTGTGTATTTATTTAAAATCTTTTTATTATCATTAAAACACAATACGGCAAAAACAAATGGTAATTTGTATTTATCATTCCATGCTTTAGCTAAATCAATAAAATTGCCTTTTTTATTTTTATGATAAAATTTTAAAGCCTTATCTCCAATTAATACTTTTCCTTCATAATCTAATACTTTTGCTAAGGCATTAGATGTTTCACTTTGAAAATCTTTTTCATCTTCACCTGGAATTACTAAAACAGATAATACTTCATCTTTAGCAACAATTCCAAAATCTAAAAAATTCTCATGTCTTGATGCAATTGATGAAATAAAAGCACTATCTACTTTTCTACTTTTGAATTTTTTATTTATAGCAGAGGGGTAAGATTTTTTATATTCTATTATGGATTTTATTTGTGAAGAATTTATATTTTTTTTTATATATATATGAAATGGTAATAAATTGATAAAGTCTATTTTAGCAAATATCATTAAGAGTGTGTCCTTAAAACTTAAAATTATTTTGGTATAATAATATAAAAATAGTAAAAAGGGGTTAAAATGGTAACTATCGAGTTTCTAGGACCTATTAATAAAGATTCAATGAGTTTAGATATAAATAATTTAACACAATTAAGCGAAGTATTAAAAGATGATAAAGATGTTTCAACTTGGTTAGAAACATGTGCTGTTGCTGTAAATGATACTTTAGTTTCTTCAAAAGATATCAATTTAGAAGATGGAGATAAAGTATCATTATTACCTCCTGTATGTGGTGGGTGATAATTTATGAATGATAATTTAAATATTGAAAATTTAGAACTACATGAAGGTTCTTTAAAAGTTGAAGAAATCACTAATAAATGGTATCAAAATTTTAAAGATTCAAATTATGGAGCAATAATTACTTTTGTAGGTGTTGTTAGGGATGAAAATGGAATTGATGGTTTATCTTTTGACATTTATGAGCCGATTTTAAATAATTGGTTTACTTCTTGGCAAGAAAAAGCTAAAGAGCAAAATGCAATTGTATTAATGGCTCACTCAAGAGGGGATGTTCTAAATCACGAAAGTTCATATATTGCAGCTGTGTGTTCTCCTAAAAGAAGAGTTGCATTAGAATTAATTGATGAATTTGTTGAAGATTTCAAAGCACAAGCTCCAATATGGAAATATGATATTATTGATGGCAAAAGAGTTTATGCTAAAGATAGAAGTACTGCTATAAAGGGTTCTGGTATTCTTTCATGAGTTATAATATTTTAGTTGTAGAAGATAGTAAAGTAATATCTTCTTCTATAAAAAATCATATAGAAGAAGAAACAAAATTTCATTGTGAAATTGCAGCAAGTTTAAAAGAAACAAAAGATAAATTGGTTCAGTATAAAGGTAAATTTGATGTAGCTATACTAGATTTGAGTTTACCTGATGCCTTAAATGGTGAAGTAGTAAATTTTGTGACTAAATTTAAAATACCAACAATTATACTTACAAGTACTGTACTTGAGGATAATGATCCTAAACTTAATAATGAATATGTAATTGATTATGTTGTTAAAGATGGACAATTTTCTTTTAAATATGCGGTTTCTGTTGTTAAGAGAATTGTAAAAAATCCTGAAACAAAAGTTTTAATTGTAGATGACTCAAAAGTTTTTCTTCAAGCTATGTCTGATTTAGTAAATAAATATAAACTACAAGTTTATACTGCAACTAATGGTGAAGAAGCTATGGAGATATTAGTTAAAAACAATGACATTAAAATTGTATTTACTGATTATAATATGCCTAAAATGGATGGTCTAGCTTTAACACGTGCTATTAGAAATAAATATAGTAAAGATGAATTATCAATTATTGTTAATTCAAGCATTGATGATAAAAAAGTTGCATCCAAGTTTTTAAAATATGGAGCAAATGACTTTTTATATAAAGGTTTCTCTAAAGAAGAATTTTATACTAGATTAAATGTAAACCTTGAAGTTTTAGAATTATTTAGTGATGTAAAAGATAGAGCTAATAAAGATTTTTTAACTGGATTATTTAATAGAAGATATCTCTTTGATGTAGGAAATGAAGTTTTTGAACGAATTAAGAATAGGAATGATGAGTCTTTATGTGCAGTTATTATAGATATTGATAAATTTAAAAATATTAATGATACCTACGGACATGATATTGGAGACTTAGCATTAATTGAATCTTCTAAAATATTAAAAGATAATTTAGGTAATAGTTTAATTGCAAGACTTGGTGGAGAAGAATTTTGTCTTTTATTAAAAGGGAGAAATCCTGATGAAATTCATAAAACATTAGAAAAGATTAGAGTCTTATTTGAAAAAAATATTTTATCTTTTGACAAAAAAGAATTAAATTTCACTATATCATTAGGTGTTTGTATGGATTTAAAAGAGTCTTTAGAACAAATGATTACTTGTGCAGATAAAGCTTTATATGATGCAAAAAATAATGGAAGAAATAGGATTGAATATTATGAGAGTTGATTTACATAATCATACTACTTTATGTAACCATGCTGAGGGAACAATTGAAGAATATGTTAAAAGAGCAATTGAATTAAAAATTGATGTTTATGGATTTTCAGATCATGCCCCAATGAATTATGATCCTAAATATAGAATGGATATAAGTCAAAAAGATTTTTATGAAAATTCTGTTTTAGAAATAAAAGAAAAATATAAAAATGATATAAAAGTTTTATTAGCATATGAAGTTGATTATTTAGAAGGTTATATTTTAGATGAAGTTATAAATTCTAAAGTTGATTATTTAATTGGATCAGTTCATTTCTTGCAAAATAAAGATGATATGTGGGGTTTTGATAATCCAGAATTTATAGGCGTTTATAAATCAAAAGATATTGATTCTATTTGGGCTGAATATTTTTTAGCAATTGAAAATATGGCTAAAACTGATTTATTTGACATTGCAGGACACTTAGATTTAATAAAAGTATTTAAATTTCTTCCTAAAAAAGATATTCGTTTACTTGCAAAAAATGCATTAAGTGAAATTAAAAAAGCTAATATGGTATTAGAAATTAACCCAGCAGGTTTAAGAAAACCAATTGCTGAGACATATCCATCTAGACAACTTTTAGAACTTGCTTATGAAATGGGAATAAATATTACTTTTGGTTCCGATGCACATGCTGTTGATCAAGTAGGTTTCAAATATGAAGAAATTACATCTCTTGCTAAAGAGATTGGTTTTAATAAATGTATGACTTTTGAGAGTCGTGATAGACAACTAGTTACTTTTTAAACAGTTTCTTTTAAATAACTTTTACACAATATTCAATAATTGTATATTTTTTATACAATTATTTTATCTTTCTCTTTATTATTTTCGATACAATATTAGCAATTATAAATACAAGGAGAGACGACCATGGGTAAGTTTGTTAACAATACTGATGAGTTTTTTAAATATTGTGAAGAGAATGAAGTAAAATTCGTTGATTTTAGATTTACTGATATGAAGGGTATGTGGCACCATATCTCATATATGATGAGTGCTGTAACTGAAGATCAATTAAACTTTGGTATGCCATTTGATGGTTCATCTGTTGATGCATGGCAACCAATCAATAAATCAGATATGATTTTAAAGCCAGATGTAGGTACATCTTTCTTAGATCCATTTACTGCTGATTCTACAATTATTATGATTTGTGATGTTTATGACATTTACAAAGGTGAAATGTACGAAAAATGTCCAAGATCTATTGCTAAAAAAGCATTAACTCATTTATCTGAGTCTGGTGTTGGTGATGTTGCATACTTCGGACCTGAAAATGAATTCTTCATTTTTGATGATATAAAAATTATTGACTCTGTAAATGAATCATATTATAAAGTTGATTCAGAAGAGGGTGAGTGGTCAGATGCTACTGATTACGAAATTGGAAATATGGGTCACAGACCAAGAACTAAAGGTGGTTACTTCCCAGTACAACCTACAGATTCAATGGTTGATTTAAGAGCTGAAATGATGCAAGTTCTTGAGCAAGTTGGATTAGAAGTTATTTTAGGACACCACGAAGTTGCACAAGCTCAAGGTGAAATTGGTATTGTTTTTGATGGATTAATCGAAGCTGCTGATAATGTTCAAAAATATAAATATGTTTGTAAAATGGTTGCACACTTAAATGGTAAATCTTGTACATTTATGCCAAAACCTTTATTTGGTGATAATGGTAATGGTATGCACGTACACCAATCTATCTGGAAAGATGGAAGAAACTTATTCTATACAGAAGGTGAGTACGGTAACCTTTCTGAAATGGCAAGACATTATGTAGGTGGAATTTTCAAACATGCAAGAGCAGTTGCTGCATTTACTAATCCATCAACTAACTCTTACAAAAGATTAATTCCAGGATTTGAAGCTCCTTCAATCTTAACTTACTCTTCTCAAAATAGATCTGCTTCTTGTAGAGTTCCGTATGGAGCTGGTGAAAAAGCAACTAGAATTGAAATGAGATTCCCAGATTCAACTGCTTGTCCTTACTTAGCATTTGCTGCTATGTTAATGGCTGGACTTGATGGAATTGCTAATAAAATTGAACCAATTGGTCCAATGGATGAAGATTTATTTGAAATGCCTTTAGATGAAATTAGAGAGAGAAATATTCCTCAAATGCCTCACACATTAAGAGGTTCATTAGAAGCATTAATTAGAGATAATGATTTCTTACAACCAGTATTTACAAAAGATATGGTAGATACATACCAACACTATAAATTCGAAACTCAGGTTCACCCTGATGAAGCTAGACCAACAGCATTCGAATTCAAAACAACTTATTCTTGTTAATAAGTTTATTTATATAATAAAAAAGGGAAGTTCTTATGAACTTCCCTTTTTTTTATGTCTATAATTTAAAGAAAAAATATAAGTAATAGAATCTAGATTAGAATTCCATTACTTCTTCATTTGGATTTTCAGGTGGTATTTCAATTTCAATTTCTGGTAATGGTGAAATATCTGTATAGTATTCTGTTTTACCATTTACTTTTGATGAATAAACCTTTGAAGGTTTGCTAAATGTTCTTTGTATTTCTGGATGAATCTCTAAATAGTTTTTATAGAAATATGAAAATACAGGTGCCGCAATTTTTCCACCAGTTTCACTTTTTCTCATTGGTTTGTTATTATCATTTCCAAACCAGATTATTGTTTGAATTGAAGGTGAGTATCCACAGAACCATGCATCAACATTTTTATTTGTTGTTCCTGTTTTTCCTGCAAGTGCAATACCTGAAACTTTAGCTCTTTTAGCTGTACCTCTATTAACTACATCATTTAAAATTGATGTTATTAAATAAGTTTGTTCAGGAGAATTAACCTCTTTTACTTGAGGTTCAAAAGTTACACTATCTCCATCTTTATTTGTAATTTGCTCAATAATATAAGGTTTTACTTGACTTCCATTATTTGCAAATACACTAAAGTACTCACTTAGTTCTAAAGGTGATAAAGACATAGAACCAAGCGTGATTGATAAATCTCTTTGTAAATTTTGGAAGCCAAAATTTTTAAGTCCATCATACATAATATCTAAGCCTGTATCTGTAACTAAATTAATAGTAGAAAGATTTCTTGAGTAAACAAGTGATTCTCTTAAGTTAACAAAACCTTTGAAATTTCCACCATAGTTTTTAGGTTGCCATTTCTTATATTTTCCGCCAACTTTATAATCATATGTTCTTGATATATCGATAAGTTGTGAAGCTGGATTTAATCCCTCATTTAAACCAATTTGATATAAAAATGGCTTGATTGCAGATCCTGGTTGTCTCTTTGATTGAACAGCTCTATTAAACATAGATTTTTTATAATCAATTCCACCAACTAAAGCTAAAATTTTACCAGTGCTATTTTCAATAGATACTACAGCACCATTTAAATCTTTTACGTAAGAATTATCATTTGGCTTTTTAGCTTTTTTTCTATAATCTAAATCTCTTTTTATTGCTTCATCATATGATTTTTTTAATCCTGCTTTTGCAATTTCTTGAGCATCTAAATCAATTGTTAGTTTAACTTTGTATCCTCCCGTTTGGATATCAGGAATATCAGTTTTTAATAGTTTTATTACATAATCTACAATATACGGTGCTTTATTTTTAGTTAATGTTTGTTTGAAAATTTGCGGTACTTCTTTTATTGCACTTTTATATTGGTCTTTATTTATCCAACCTAATGTATTTAATCTTGTTACAACTTGATTTGCACGAGCTAATGATATTTTTAAATTTTTTGTAGGATCGTAAAAACTTGGAGCTCTTGGTAATCCAACTAAAATAGCTATTTCTTTTAAAGATAATTCATATAAATCTTTTTTGAAATAACCCTTTGCTGCTGTTCTAATACCATAATATCCATGCCCAAAATAAACTTCATTTAAATATCTCTCTAAAATCTCTTCTTTAGTAAGAATAGTTTCTAGTCTAATTGCGAGTAGGGCTTCTTTAACTTTTCTAATTAATTTTTTTTCACTACTTAGTACAAGCATTTTAATTAGCTGTTGAGTTAATGTACTTGCACCTTCTACAAATCCACCAGCTTTAATATCTTTTATTATAGCTCTTGAAATTGCATCAGGATTAATACCTATATGTTCAAAATACTGTGTATCTTCAATTGCAACTAAGCCTTCTATTACACGTGCAGGAATATCGTCATATTTAACATATTCTCTGTTTTTACCTTTAAAAGTATTAGCAATTAGTTTTCCATTTTTATCATAAAACTGAGTGCTTTGCTTTGGAGAGTAGTTTATTACTTTATCAACATCATGTTTTATTTCTTCATAAAGATTATAAAGCCAACCTAATGCACCAAGTCCTATTAGTATTAAAAATCCAAAAATATATTTAAGCATACTATTTCCTAAAATCCTTGTTTTTAAAAGTAGAGTTTATTAGAGTTTTTGTATATATGTCTTGTGGGATTTGTAAAACATCTAGAGTTTTCCCTTTTTCAACAATATTTCCATCTTTTATTATAACTATGTCTTCACATATTTCTCTAATAGATTCTATATCATGAGTAACAAAAAGAATTAATATATTCAATTCATTTACCAATTGATCAATCAACTTAATTATATTGTTTCTATTTTCAATATCTAAAGCTGTAGTTGGTTCATCAAGTAGTAAAAATTTTATGTCTTTACTTAAAGCTATTGCTATTATAACTCTTTGTATTTGTCCTCCACTTAATTCACTTGGATATTTATTTAAAACCCAAGTATCTAAACTAACATGTTTTAAAACTTCTTTTTTCTTTTTTTCTTCGCAAAAAAATTGTTTTCCTATTTTAGTCATAGGAGAGAGAGAAGTAAATGGATTTTGAGGTATAAACCCTATATTTTTAAAATCCATTTTAAAATTTGAGTTTATATCTTTATTTACACTCAAAGATGAAGGTAGTAAGTTTAACAAAGCTTTTAACGTTAAAGATTTACCACTTCCACTTTGACCTATTAATGCAGTTGATTTTGATATATTAAATGAAATATCAAGTAAAGTTTTTTCTTCACTTTTAATTTGTAGTTTTTTTATATCAATTTTTTGCATATTTTATCTTTATATTAAAGCTTCATCCATTTCAGCTGGAATTTCTAGTTTCATAAGTTTTAATACTGTAGGCGCAATATTATTTAAACTTCCACTTTTTACTTCTTTTACATCTTCTGCCATAACAAAACAGTAAACGTCTCCAACTGTATGGTTTGTAAGTGTTTTTCCATTTTCATCTCTCATCATTTCACAATTTCCATGATCAGATGTTAAAATTAAATTATAGTCGTTTTCTTTTGCTTTTTCAATAATAAGTCCAAGCTCATAATCTACTGCTTCAACTGCTTTGATTCCAGCTTCGAAAACTCCTGTGTGTCCAACCATATCTCCATTTGCGAAGTTAACTACAATAAAATCTGTATTTTCATCCATAGCTTTTCTTACAGTATTACCTACTTCAGGTGCAGACATTTCTGGTTGTAAATCATATGTTGCTACATCTGGTGATGGTACTAATGCTCTAGTTTCATTTAATAAAGGTTCTTCTACTCCACCATTAAAGAAAAATGTTACATGGGCATACTTTTCTGTTTCTGCTGTATGTAGTTGATTTAACCCAGCATCTGATATTACTTCAGCTAAAGTATTTTTTGGAGTATCTTTTGGGAAAAGAATAGGTAATGGTAAGTTTTTATCATACTGTGTCATTGTCGCAATATTTAAGTCACCAGCAAACCTTGGGAAATGAGAAAAGTTTGTATCAGCAAAAGCTGAAGATATTTCTCTCATTCTATCTGACCTAAAATTACAGAAGATTATAGAGTCATTTTCTTTTACTCCGTTATAACCTTCAAAGGCACATGGAACAATAAATTCATCATATATATCTTCTTTATATGAATCATTTATATAATCAATTGCAGATTTTGTTGTTTTTGGTAATCCAATGCTGATTGCATCATGACCTTTTTGAACTCTATCCCATCTTGAATCTCTATCCATTGTATAGTATCTTCCCGAAATTGTAGCAATAGAAATATCTTCATCACAAATATCAACTATTTGTTGTATATAGGTATTTGCACAATCAGGTGCTACATCTCTACCATCCGTAATCATGTGAATTAATACTTTTTTACCTTGATTTTTAGCAATTTTAGCAATTCCAATTATATGATCTATATGTGAATGAACCCCACCATCACTTAATAAACCAATTAAGTGAACATTATTTGATGTAGATATTGTTTCATTTAATACAGTATTATCTTTTAAAGTATTCTCTTCTAATGCAATATTTACTTTTACTAAATCTTGATATAAAGTTCTACCTGAACCAATTGTCATATGTCCAACTTCACTATTTCCCATTTGCCCATCTGGTAGACCTACATGTTTACCATAAGTATGAATATGTGAATAAGGTACATTTTTAAATAAATTATCATATGTTGGAGTTGTTGCATTAGAAAATGCATTAAATTTATTAGAATCATTGTGTCCAATACCATCTGTTATCACTAGAATTGTTTTCTTTGCCATTGTTTAAACCTTTTAAAAACTATAATATAATATAATCGCACGGATTATATCAAAATGAAGGTTTAAGTTTGTTTTATTGGTTTTATAGACATTTAGATATTAATATATTTCAATATATTTCTGTTCGTGCAGGTATTGCATTTTTTATTTCTTTTTTATTAACAATGTATTTGTTACCTAAATTCATAGTTTGGGCAAAATCAAAGAAAGCATCTCAGCCTATATATGAGCATGCACCTGAAGGACATCAGGCAAAAGCTGGTACTCCAACTATGGGTGGAGTTGTATTTATTTTTGCAACATTAATAGCAACACTATTAACTGCAAAATTAAACAATTTTTATATCGCAGGTGGTCTTTTAACTATTGCACTTTTCTCTTTAATTGGTATTCAAGATGATTATTCAAAGATTTCTAACAATAAAAATAATGCAGGATTAAGCGCTAGAGGAAAACTTGCTTTACAGTTTATTTCAGCTTTATTAGTAGTATTAGTTATATATTTCTATAATCATACAACTACTTTATATTCGCCATTTTATAAATTGCCAATTTTTGACATGGGTATATTTTCATTAATATTTTGGATGTTAGTAATAGTTGCTTCTTCAAATGCTGTTAATTTAACAGATGGATTAGATGGTTTAGCAACAGTTCCTTCTATTATGGCTTTCTTTACTTTATCAGCTTTAGTATATGTTACGGGACATTCAATTATATCTTCGTATCTTTTATTACCTAATATTCAAATAGCAGGTGAATTAGCAATTATGGGTGCGGCAATCTCTGGTTCCTTAATTGCTTTTCTTTGGTTTAACTCTCATCCTGCTCAAGTATTTATGGGAGATTCTGGATCTTTACCAATTGGGGCATTTATTGGTTATATGGCAATTGTTGCAAAATCAGAGATTTTACTTTTAGCTATTGGATTTATATTTGTTCTTGAGACTGTCTCTGTAATACTTCAAGTAGGATCTTACAAACTTAGACAAAAAAGAGTCTTTTTAATGGCTCCAATACATCATCATTTTGAACAAAAAGGTTGGAAAGAGAATAAAATTATCGTCAGATTTTGGATAATCTCTTTTATGACTAACTTACTTGCTCTTATGAGTCTTAAAATTAGGTAGTTTAATGAAAATTGATAATAGAGCAATTAGAGTATTAGGAAAAGGACTTACAGCACTAGCTGTTAAAGATAAATTTCCTAACGCTATTTTATATGATGATAAGGATTTTTCTTTATATGACTTAGAATCAGACGAAATAACAGTAGTAAGTCCTGGAATTCCTCCATATAATGAAATGATAGGTAAGTCTAAGAATTTACAAAGTGATTATGACTTATATAGTGATACTATGCCTTTTTCTATTTGGATTTCAGGAACAAATGGAAAAACAACAACTACTCAAATGACTCAACATATATTAAATGAATATAATAGTGTATGTGGAGGAAATATTGGAACACCTTTAAGTAAATTAGATGATAGTGCATCAATTTGGATTTTAGAAACTTCTTCATTTACTTTGCATTATACAAATATTGCAAAACCTAATTTATATATTCTTTTACCTATTTCAGAAGATCACATCTCTTGGCATGGTACATATGAAGAGTACAAGTTATCAAAAATTAAGCCAGTTCTATCAATGAATGAGGGTGAAATTGCTATTGTTCCAGAAGAGTTTAAAGATATAAAAACAAATGCACATTTAATTACATATAAAAATAGTGATGATTTATGTGAAGTATTTAACATAGATAAAACAAAAATTAAATTCAATGAACCATTTTTGATGGATGCCTTATTAGCATTAGCTTCTAAGAAAATTTTATTTGATGAAATTGATTATGAAAAGATTAATACTTTTACAATTGATGAACATAAAGTAGAAGAGTTTTATGATAACAAAGATAGATTATGGGTAAATGATTCAAAAGCTACTAATGTTGATGCAACTATTAATGCATTAATACCTTATAAAGAGATGGATTTACACATAATACTAGGTGGTGATGATAAAGGGGCAAACTTAATACCTTTATTTGAAGAGATAAAAGATCTTAATATAACTGTATATGCAATAGGTACTAATACAAATAAATTAATTGATTATTGTAAAGAATATGGTATTAAAGCAAACAAATGTGAAATTTTAGAAAATGCAGTAAATTTAATACATGTAAATATAGGTGTTAATAGCTTAGGTATTCTTTCTCCCGCAGCAGCTTCATTGGATCAATTTCCATCATATGCGCAGAGAGGAAAAGAATTTAAAAATTTAGTAGATAAATTAAGTAAACTTTAATATATATCTGTATATAATTTCACTCCAATTTAGGATGTGGCGCGATAGCTCAGTTGGTAGAGCAATGGATTGAAAATCCATGTGTCGACAGTTCGATTCTGTCTCGAGCCACCATTTAGATTGTTTGGCGCTGGTGTAGCTCAGCTTGGCTAGAGCAGCTGATTTGTAATCAGCAGGTCGGGGGTTCAAGTCCCTTCACCAGCTCCATTTTTTTATTTTGTCCTGCGTAGTCTTAAAAGACCAGCGCTTGACCAGAACAATAAATTTTATTTTAACGGTGGGATTGGAGAGTGGTCAAATCCTGCGGATTGTAAATCCGCCGCCTACGGCTTCGAAGGTTCAAATCCTTCTCCCACCACCACGCAAATGATTGCGGGAATAGCTCAGTTGGCTAGAGCCTCTGCCTTCCAAGCAGATTGTCGCGAGTTCGAGTCTCGTTTCCCGCTCCATTTATTTTATTGATTACTGGGAGCTGAGTTATAAGCACTAAATTTTTATAACTCTATATATTTATACTCCCTTTAAAGTTTTTTTTAGTATTAATTAAATATAATACACGTCACAAAAATATGAATACGCTTTAAGTGTATTAAACAATAACAATAAACTCCCCTCTGAATAGAGAAGTTAATGGACTTATCTACTCAGAGGGCAATAACCAAAATTTTAATAAGGGGAATTTTATGGCAAAAGAAAAATTCGAAAGAAGTAAACCGCACGTTAATATCGGTACTATTGGTCACGTTGATCATGGTAAAACTACTTTAACAGCAGCGATCTCAGCAGTTTTAACAAACGCAATGGGTGGAGAAATGATGGATTACGATCAAATCGATAATGCACCAGAAGAAAGAGAAAGAGGAATTACTATTGCTACTTCTCATATTGAATATGAAACAGCAACTAGACACTATGCTCACGTTGATTGTCCAGGTCACGCCGATTATGTTAAAAACATGATTACTGGTGCTGCTCAAATGGATGGAGCTATCTTAGTAATTGCTGCTACAGATGGTCCTATGGCTCAAACTAGAGAACATATCTTATTATCTAAGCAAGTAGGTGTACCTTACATTGTTATCTTCATGAACAAAGAAGATCAATTAGATGACGAAGATAAAGAAGAAATGTTAGAATTAGTAGAAATGGAAATCAGAGAATTACTTTCTGAGTATGACTTCCCAGGTGACGATACTCCAATCATCGCTGGATCTGCATTCCAAGCATTAGAAGAAGCAAAATCAGGTACTAACGGTGAGTGGTCTGCAAAGATTATGGAACTAATGGATGCTGTTGATTCTTATATCCCAACTCCAGTAAGAGATACTGAACAAGATTTCTTAATGCCTGTTGAAGATGTATTCTCTATCTCAGGAAGAGGAACAGTTGTAACTGGTGCTATTTCTAAAGGTAGAATTAACTTAGGTGATCAAATTGAAATCGTAGGTTTAAAAGATACTCAAACAACTACTGTAACTGGTGTTGAAATGTTCAGAAAAGAAATGGACTATGCAGAAGCTGGTGATAACGCTGGTATCTTAATTAGAGGTATCAAAAAAGAAGAAGTACAAAGAGGTCAAGTTCTTATTAAGCCAGGAACAATTACTCCACATACTGAATTCAGAGCTGAAGTATATATTCTTTCTAAAGATGAGGGTGGTAGACATACTCCATTCTTCTCAGGATATAGACCACAATTCTATGTAAGAACTACAGATGTTACTGGTTCTTGTACTTTACCAGAAGGTACTGAAATGGTTATGCCTGGTGACAACGTTGAAATGACTGTTGCATTAGTTGCTCCTATCGCTCTTGAAAAGGGAACTCAGTTCGCTATTAGAGAAGGTGGTAGAACTGTTGGTGCTGGTGTTGTTGCTGAAATTATCAAGTAAGGATAATAGATGGCAAACGGCGTAAGAATCAAAATTGGACTAAAATGTCAAGAGTGTGGTGATATTAACTACACTACTATGAAAAATCCTAAGACTCATACTGAAAAGTTTGAGACTAAGAAATATAGCCCAAGATTAAAAAAACACACAATTCATAAAGAAGTTAAGTTAAAGTCGTAAGACTTTACTTAACCCTTTATCTCATATAGGCCAGTAGCTCCAATGGTAGAGCACCGGATTCCAAATCCGGGTGCTGGGGGTTCGAGTCCCTCCTGGCCTGCCACTTTTTCAAATTAACAATCAAATAAATCTAACTTTATACCTAAAAATCATAATTAAATTAACATAAGCTAACCTGAAGGTTATTTTGGGTAAAATTCCCGTCCTATTAAGATAACTGAGAATTTTTTTAAAAGAAGTTTTGACTCCTTTTAAAAGAATTTACAAGCTTATTTACTATATATATACTTTGGAGTCAATTGTGAATAAATTAAAAAACTATTATAAAAATGCTAAAGAAGAACTTTTAAAAGTAATCTTCCCTATTAAAGAGCAAATTAGATCTGCTTATCTTTCTGTATTTATTGTTGTAACAGTAATCTCTTTATTCTTAGCATTAATTGACGCTGTAATGTCTTTAAGCTTATCATCTGTAATAAACTAAGGAATTAATATAATGGCACAAAAATGGTATGCAATACAAACTTACTCAGGTAGTGAGTTAGCAGTTAAAAGAGCACTTTTACAACTTTCAGAAGAAATGGCTGATGGAAAAATTGCTGAAGTACTAGTTCCTACAGAAGATTTAATCGAAATCAAAAAAGGTAAGAAATCAATTGTTGAAAGACCTTTATACCCAGCGTATGCATTTGCTAAAATTGATTTAGATACTGCATTATGGCACAGAATTCAATCTATGCCAAGAGTTGGAAGATTTATTGGTGAATCTAAAAAACCTACTCCTTTATCTGAAAAAGATATTAAAGCTATCTTAGATAAAGTTGAAAATAGAGCAGCTGCTAAACCAAAAGTTTCATTTGATGAAGGTGAAATGGTTAGAATTAATGAAGGTCCATTTGCAAACTTTAACGGTTTAGTTGAAGACTTTGATATGGCGTCTGGAATATTAAAATTAAATGTTTCAATTTTCGGTAGAAATACTCCTGTTGAGATTTCTTACACACAAGTAGAAAGAGTAGTTTAATTACTCTTTTCTAGGCATTAGGCAAAAAAACTTGCTTCTTCGTTATAGTTTTCTTGCCTAATGCCTAAATCATTAAAAAACAAATAAATAAAAGGATATTTAGCATGGCTAAAAAAGTAACTGGAATACTTAAATTACAAATCCCTGCTGGTGCTGCGAACCCATCACCACCTGTTGGACCTGCATTAGGTCAAAGAGGAATCAACATCATGGAATTCTGTAAAGCATTCAATGAAAAAACTAAAGATAAAAGTGGATTTAACATTCCTGTAGAAATTACTGTTTATTCAGATAAAAGTTTCACATTTGTTTTAAAACAACCACCAATGACTGACTTAATTAAAAAAGCTGCTGGAATCAAAAAAGGTTCTGACAATCCTTTAAAAAATAAAATTGCTTCTTTAACTAAAGAGCAAGTTTTAGAAATCGTTGAAATGAAAATCGCAGATTTAAATACTAACGATAAAGAACAAGCTGCAAAAATTGTTGCTGGTTCAGCT
>Ga0193959_1000371_pt1 | contig 18277 bp, 10 predicted proteins | sample FB_2_MG_FD_140333 | JGI IMG/M metagenome (GOLD analysis project Ga0193959, IMG submission 140333) | Microbial mat bacterial communities from the Broadkill River, Lewes, Delaware, United States - FB_2_MG | ecosystem: Environmental > Aquatic > Freshwater > River > Microbial mats | place: USA... | reverse complement strand
TGGTGGCTGTCGTTCAGGTCTATGCCGATTTTCGAGCCGAACAGCGCTTAGTGGACAGCAATATCGACAAGATCTTTCGGGTGACGCGCAACGCTGTTCAGCGTTCAGTCCATTTGCTGGATAACCGCTTAGCCGAAGAGGTGGTAGTGGGGCTGCGCAACTACGATTATCTGGCCAAGGTGGTGATTTTTGATGATCGCGACCAGATAATGGCGGATTATGAGGCCCCTAGCCGCGAGTCCAGTACGCTGTGGTTTACCCATCTAGTGGTCGATAACGACAAAAAGTACATTGAGCCACTGGTGTACCAAGATGGCACTTATGAAGGTAAGTTTGCGCTTACGATTAACTATGATATTGCCTTAGCCTCATTTTATGATCGTGCGATGTATGTCTTTATTTCAGGGTTATTGCGCAATGTAAGCCTTGCACTGATTTTGATGCTGTTCTACCACTATGCATTAACCCGCCCTTTGTCGCAAATTGCTAACCGCTTTTCTCAAATAGACGCTAAACGACCTCGCGGAGACCGTATAGATTACCTCGAAGATCATCAGCACGATGAGCTAGGGTCTATCGTTGATGCCGCTAATCATTTTATAGCTGCCCTTGAGCAGCGGCAATCGGATCTAGAAGAGAGCGAGAATCAACTGCGTATTATTATTGATGCCAGCCCAACGCAGGTGTTTGCGGTGAATAAAACCGGTGATTTTGTCTTTCTCAACTCAGCGACAGCCGATTTTTACGGCAAGCGTGTTGATGACCTTATCGGTGAAAATTATCATACGGTGCATCAGGTCTTAAATGTTGAAGAAGCCGATGAGCTGTTAGTTATTGTAAAACGCGTAGAATCAACCCGTGCGCGTTGGATGAATTTAGAAAAGAAGATTACGGGTATTAGCAGCCGTGAAAAGCTGGTGGTACAAATGTCGTGTATTCCCTTTGATTTCTACGGCCAATCCTGCGTACTTGTCGTGTGTAACGATATTACCGCGAGAGTGCGCGCCGAGGAGCGTGTTGAGCGCTTGGCCTATTACGATGCGCTGACCAACTTACCCAATCGCAATCTATTATATGATCGCCTCACGCGCGATGTAGAACAAACCCGGCAAAAGGGCGCACACGGTGCCTTGTTATTTATTGACCTCGATGACTTTAAGCGCATCAACGACACTATGGGGCATTTGTTAGGTGACCACTTGTTGCTGCATTTATCAAAAGAAATGCAAACGCAAATCCGCCAGACGGATACCTTAGCCCGCCTAGGGGGGGATGAGTTTACATTGAGTCTGCCTAACTTATCGGCTGATATCAGCACTGCGCAACAGCAGGCATCAGAGTTGGCTGAGCGCTTAATCGCCATTATTGGCTCACCCATTACACTGGATAAGCACGAGTTTTTAATTGGGGCCAGTATTGGGATTGCGATGTATCCTGAATCGACAGAAGAGACCGGTGAGCTGCTGCGCTATGCCGATACAGCAATGTATCAGGCGAAAAATAGTGGGCGAGGTTGTTTTCGGTTTTTTCATGAATCGATGGAGATTGAAGCTAAGCGACGTGTGAGTCTAGAGGCGGATGTGCGCAAAGCACTGGAAGAGTCGCAATTTACCTTTTATCTACAACCTATTTTAGCCTCGGGCTCGCGCCAGTTGATGGTAGCAGAAGCGCTATTACGCTGGCCTCACCCGGAAAAAGGCATGATTATGCCCGGTGATTATATTAGCTATCTTGAAGACTCCGGTATGATCAGCACCGTTGGGCATGTTGTACTCGATAATGTGTGCCAATATTTACAGCAACAGCGGCAATACCGACGGGTGCCTGATCATTTTCGCATTGCGGTGAATATCAGCACAAAACAGTTTTATCAGCCGGGGTTTGTCAATCAGGTGAGTGCGCTGCTGATGAAATATGATGTGCCTGGCAGCTGCTTAGAGTTTGAAATTACCGAAAGTGCAGCGCTACAGCGTTTAAATGATGCAGTACAAACAATTAATCAGCTGCGCTATCTGGGCATTACTTTCTCTCTCGATGATTTTGGCACCGGTTATAGTTCGCTGAGTTATTTAAAACAACTGCCGGTTGAAAAGATTAAAATTGACCGCTCATTTATTAACGACTTGAATGTTGACCCGCAAGGTGAAGCGCTGGTTGCTTCTATTATTGCGATTGCACGTAACCTACATTTGCACGTTGTAGCCGAAGGTGTTGAAACTGAAGAGCAGGTTCAGTGGCTTGCACGTTACCCTGAGGTCATGTATCAGGGGTATTTATTTGATAAGCCTATGCCTGCGGCTGAATTTAGTGAAAAATATCTCCTGCCAAAAGAGCAAAACACCGCCTAATGCAAACATTGTTACATATAGATTGTGCTAGTAGGCGTTAACCCTTCGTTGTTCTCTTTTTTTCGCTCTCCTTTCGTTTGTTCTTCCTTATCGATGACTTAAGCGCTATGACACCATGCAGATGGAATTTTGTACCGCATGTCGGTCCCGGCAAGCTAGCGGGTTAATTTTTTGTTAACTTGATCACACTTAATTGACGTGCCATGTGTCGATTTTCTTTACGTTACTTTAAGCTTTGTCTTTCAAGTTACTGATTACAAAGAAAAAATTAATTGGCACGGTTGTTGCTAAATAAGTATTGATGTCGAGAGATATCCGCCGCCTAATATTGCTAAGGCTTTCCTAATGGGCTTTGTAAAATATTGTAATGTGTGGGGGCACATAGGCGGCGAACCTTATGCTTTAAGGTGCTGACATTTTAAGATTGTTTACACATTTTTTTAGGGCGTTACGTTATGATTTTAACGCCCTCACAACTTAACTTTTTATCATTAACTGATCATGGAGCTTATCGATCATGAAATTAAAACATTTACTGACCAGTGCTGTATTCGCCATTGCCAGCCAACAAGCTAGCGCTACACTTTACTCTTACGATGTTGGCGCATCTCATGGCAGTAACGGTGCCGGTGTTGTAACCAGTATTAGCACCTCGTATGATTCAACAGAGGAAGTCTTCAGCTGGTCGCACACTATTGCTGATAAAGACGGTCAAAGCAGTAATGGTTTTTGGTTGGTCGTGAGCGATGGTGAGAACCCCAAGAACAACGCGGGTGAGTATGCTATTTTCTACGGTGATGCTGATAACGGTGTTGTCACAGCCTATGAATACAGCGGTGTTAACAGTGGTAGTAGCTACCGTACACCTGCGAACTATCTTGGCTCGTATAGTTTAGACTACACACACAATGATACGACCAATGAAGGTGAGTTCTCTTTCTCTGTGGATATCACCGATTTGTTGGCATTAAATATTTCACCTGAGTGGGATGTTGCCAGCTTTGATACTGGCTTAGGTTACTGGTTTCACCCAGGGCTTGGTTCTCAGTTTTCGTATGATCAAAACGGTGAGTTGACTAATTTTGGTATTGGCCGTCAAGGCTGGCGCGATACTAACGATCTAGTTGCGACAAAAGTACCTTCACCCGCACCACTAGGGTTGCTAGCAATTGGTCTTGTAGGCTTAATGACGTTGCGCAATAAGCGTGCATAAACGCCAGTAAATGTTTTGAGAGCGTTTTTTAAAACCCGGCCCTAGCGCCGGGTTTTTTTATGGCGGCAACAAGAGGTTGCGCAAATAGATGTATCTTCTATCGGGGCGACTATTGCGGGCCTCTCTTTAATCCTGTAGGCTTTTGCCGATCTTCAAGGCTCGCAGAGTGGATGATATGGATTACACAAAGACAACGACTAATAATAAAACGGCTACGTCTTTTAGCAGTGCTGATGCCTTGGCGGCATTGGGTGTATTTGCCAAAAAAATACGGGGTATCAACAGTAAATATGAACTGATTGATATTTTAAAAGATGATATCGTTAAAAGTCTTGGTTTTTCTACCGCCTCTATTTTTCAGTTAATTGAAGCTCACGATAAGCCTCGGCAGTTGGTATATAAAGGTCATAGTTCCAAAAATATATTAATGGATGTCGCTGTTGAGCAAAGCAAGTCATTTGATATAGAGAGTGACCCTTGGTTAACACATATACTGGCCTCTGACGAGAGTGTATATGCTCAGGATATGATGACGCACCCTTTGCCAAATAAGGAGATTGTTAAAGCAATAAGAATTACATCTATCATTGCAAAGCGCATCATTGTCGCTGACCATACGTTGGTGCTTTGTGTTAATAGCTATGACTATGACCCGCCCGTCACTAAAATGACTGATATACAATTAATGTACTTTGATTTGATGTGTTCACTGATTGAGGATGTGTTTAATATCAAAGCATTAGAAAACGTGCGCTTATTTGACGAAAATACAATGTTAACGCCCCTTGGTATGCGATGGCATGTATCACGGCTGGTGTCTTCCTATGAACGTGATTTTACGCCCTTTGGTCTGATTAATATTACGCTGGCAAATATTCACGATGCGACCTATTCAGCGCTATTAAGAGCCTTAGCTATTGAGATTAATAAAACTTTACGTGGCCATGAGCTGCTCTGTCTGCATGGCGATACGATTGTTATTTGTATAGAAGCAACTGATCAATGGCCGTTGCCTGCACTTGTAAAGCGCTTATCAAATGACTTTGCCTCTATCACCTACAGCGGTGCATTGGTTGAGTTACTGCTTGATATAACCTCTGCACAATGCCCCGATGATGGTTTTAGTTTTGAGGATTTAATCAGTACCGCCACTAATAGAAAAGTAAAGCCTCAGGCCTCAATGGTAATACCCGAGACCGTACTGTTTGATTAAGCGTGTGCTAACAAAGGGTTTTTATACAGTTTTTATAGTCTGCTTATGTGATCTTGCGTTTGATTTTACCCGCTTCTATGATGTCCTAAAAGTGCGATAATCCAGTCAGTTGTTTGCTATATAATCGAGTATGGATACGACAGAAAGCGATGTTTTTTACCAAGTTGTCTTAGCTCGAGACCCTACCTTTGACGGGAAATTTTTTGTGGGGGTTAACACTACAGGTATTTATTGCCGTCCGATATGCCCCGCGCCTCAAGCGCATTAATATGGTCTTTTTTTGCACGGCCTCACTGGCCGAGCGCCAGGGTTACCGAGAATGCTTGCGCTGCCGGCCAGAATCAGCACCCGATACGCTCTCATGGCATGGACAACCGCTTTTGGTTAAGTAGGGTTTTAGCACTGATTAATGCCTCCGATGCTGTTGATTTGAGCGATGATGCTGTTAAGTCACGGTTTACACAAACTCCCCGGCAATTGCGCCGCCAGCGTACCTCTTTACCTGCTGTATCCACTATTCGGGTGAGTTTAGCGTATCGGCCTCCCTTGGATTGGCTAGGTTGTTTGGCCTATTAGCGCAAACATAAAATGGCTCATCTAGAGTGCTTTGACAATAACTCTTATCAGCGGATATTTATATATCGTGGGAGTGTAGTGCAGTTGATTACTATTACTTATGCAACAACATTAGTGGCGCAATTGATCGAGGCCTATGGATACCGACAACAAATCCGTTAACTGAACATGATGTGATCTTTTCTTCTTCGCCTGAGATACTTGCCGCTGGCGACTTAAACGCACTGAAAATTCCCCGTATTAAAAAAACAGGCTATTAATGAATTGGCGTAATTAGTCGCACAGCAAGCAATACATTTTTCGGACCATCAGGATGCTGAGGTATTTAAAGAGCAGCTAATATCAGTCAAAGGTATTGGTCGTTGGTCTGCACAATATATTGCCTTAAGAGCCATTAGAGATGCAGATGCCTTTCTTGAGGGTGATGCGTATTTACAAAAGATAATCAGTGTTGATGCGGTTGCTGCCTTGTCACCCTTGCGAGGTTGCTTTGTCACTTATTTATATAAGTATGGTTTTCAGCCGATAAATGTTGATCAATAAATAACGTGCTCTTTATGTGTTGAGACGAGTCTAATATTGCGAGAGTTGGTTAAATCCTGTAGGCTTTTGCTCGATGTGAAATTGCTGTCAAGGTGCATAATATGGGTCACTCAACGAAAAAAGCCAAATCTTTTACTGGTGCTGATGCTTTGGAAACACTGGGTGTATTTGCGAAAAAAGTACGTGGTATTAATAGTAAGTATGAACTTATTGATATGCTTAAAGACGATATTGTTGAAAGTCTTGGTTTTTCTACAGCATCTCTTTTTCAACTGGTTAATAAAAAAAATCAACCCCGACAACTGTACTATAAAGGCCATAGCTCAAAAAATATATTGATGGATGTTGATGTTGCAAAACTTCAAAAGTTTGATGTAGATAGTGACCCTTGGTTAAAGCATATATTAGACTCCGGCGAAATTGTTTATGCACACGATACAATGACGCATCCCTTAACGGATAAGGCCATTATTAAAGCGATAAGAGTGTCTTCTATGGTTGCCAAGCGGATTGATGTGGCAACTCATACTCTCGTTATTTGCCTAAACAACTATGATTATGACCCTCCGGTTAAAAAGATAAACGATGTACAGCTAATATACTTCGATTTAATGTGCTCACTGATTGAAGATGCATTTAATATTAAAGCGCTTGAGAATGTGCGCTTATTTGAAGAGAATAATATTTTAACCCTTCTTGGAATGATGTGGCACGTATCGCGGCTAGTGTCGACCTATCAGCGTAATTTTATTCCCTTTGGTCTTGTCAATATCACACTGGCTAATATTGGCAACACCGAATATTCTGAAATATTAAAAGCCGTAGCCATTGATATTAATGCAAGCTTGCGTGGCCATGAATTGTTATGCCTTAAGGATGATACGATTGTTATTTGTGTTGAAACTATTGAACAATACCCATTGGCCTCTATAGTGGCGCGCCTATCGAATGAATTTACCTCTGTGATCTATCGAGGAGTACCTGTTGAGTTATTGTTGGATATAACCTCTGCACAATGTCCCGATGATGGTTTTAGTTTTGAGGATTTAATCAGTACCGCCACTAATAGAAAAGTAAGGCCTCAGGCCTCAATGGTAATACCCGAGACCGTACTGTTTGATTAATAATATGCCCTCGATGCCTGATATGGGGTAACTGTGTTATATGAGGCGCAGCGTATTTGCAAGCCCACGCAGGCTAGTGCATGGTGGTTAGCTCACTAATTCACTGTAGTGGCACAACCGTGAGGTTATCACCCCATTAAAACCGGCGTTATTGAAGAGTGGGTGGGGCAATGAGTTGCTGAATGGCTTCAATGGGCTGTTGCTTATTATTGTCGATGGTAATATCTGCAAATGATTGATACAGCGGAACGCGCTCATGGTAGACATCATCAAAGCTTTGGCCAGCCGGTTTGGCAATGCCGCGCGAGCTTTCATTGTTAACCCGTTGTTTGAGCGTTGATAGGGCGACCTCAAGATATACAATACGTGCTTGCTTTTTCAAATGCTGCATACCTTGTTCGCTGTAAACGGCGCTGCCGCCTGTGGCAATTAAGTCGCCATTAAGCTGTAGCTTTAGCAGCTCATCCTCTTCCATCTGTCGCAGGGCCAGGTGGCCATGTTGCTCAAGTAATTGTTGTAATTGTTGGTGGTGGCGCTGTTGAATCAGTAAGTCAGTGTCGGTAAAGCGCAGGCCCATGATCTTTGCTAGCTGCACACCGATAGTGCTTTTGCCTGAGCCGGGCATACCAATTAAAACAATGTTCAACGCAGGTGTTGTGTTGTTTGTCATATCTTTTCTGTGGGTGTCTGTCTATAGGGTGTTAAGTGCTATGATGATGGGGTGCCATTTTGCGGTTGTATGGTGCGCGATTACCTCAGTATAAACGAGATACCGCGAATAAACACGATTCTTACCGGCTTTTTCTTAACGATACATTGGTGATTATACATATGAATACAGCCAGTTCACCGTCTTTATGGGCGTTTGCCTGCGCGCTGTATGCACAACCGGGTGTAGAGTCTGCCTGTATCACGCTACAAGAGCGCCACCAGCGTAATGTAAATCTAGTCTTGTATTGTTGTTGGTTGGGTGCGAATAGCCACGTATTGACAGTGCCTGCGGCATTACAGGTGGCTTCCTTTATACCACAATGGAGTGCCAAATGGGTGGTGCCCTTGCGTCAATTGCGCCAGCAAATGAAAACCGCACCGCCAGAGGGTGATATGACTCAAGATTGGCAGGTACTACGTGAACAATTACTCCAATTAGAGCTCGGCTTTGAGCGTTATCTATTAGATTCAATGAAACGGTTCGATAATAGCGCTTCACGCGATAGCGCCTTTTGTGCTGTTAGCTGTGAGCCTGTTGAATGTGTTATAGCCAATTTGCGGCGTTGTGGTGTACTCGATGGTGGGACGGATGCTGTGGTCGAGTTAGTAACCGTGCTTCTCCGGGCGCTATTTCCGTCGTTCAATAGCCGTATTATTGAGGCCCACCTACTCACCAAGAGGTAGATTGTTTGCATTTAGGGGGTTTTTTAAGGTTTATATCTTCAAAATCCTACCAGCTGGCAACTTTTTTGCAAAGTTATCCTTTTTAAGCCTTTTTATTAGGATGAGAGTTGATATTTATGAGGAGTCTATTTATAGTTTCACTCAGTATAGGCAATGATTGTTACTGCGACTTGCGGTGATTATATTGCGATTGAACAGTACACTCTAGAGATTCCCTATGGAACCTGCCCTCACACATTGCTCTACAACACTAAGCGCTGCTTCTCGCTTGCTCAGTAGCGATGTGTGCCTGTCTGTTACTTTACCTGGCGCGGCTGCACTATGCCGTCTATCTCGACTGCCGCTGGCCGGCATATTATTCCACTAAGCTATTTAGCGATGAATAAAAAGAGCGGTTTCCAGTGTAAACCGGCGAGGTGTCTATGGCATAAACGTAGCAGACACATAAAAAATACCGATGTTGAGGAATATGGTAATGAGTAAAGATCAATTGGTCATTTTTGATACGACCCTGCGTGACGGTGAACAAAGTCCCGGCGCATCGATGACGCGTGATGAGAAAGTACGCATTGCAAAAATGCTGGAAAAAATGCGAGTCGATGTGATTGAGGCCGGATTTGCTATTGCCAGTCCGGGTGATTTCGAGTCAGTGCACTCAATCGCTCAAGCGATTACCGAATCTACTGTGTGTAGTTTGTCGCGGGCGGTACCGGCTGACATTGAACGTGCTGCCGAGGCGATTAAGCCAGCACCACGTAAACGTATTCATACGTTTATTGCCACCTCGCCGATTCATATGAAGTACAAATTACAAATGAAGCCCGATGATGTGCTGGCTCAGGCGGTGAGTGCGGTAACGCTTGCACGCCAGTTTACTGATGATGTTGAGTTTTCTTTAGAAGATGGCAGTCGTTCAGATTTTGATTTTATGTGCCGGATCATTGAAGCAACGATCAAAGCTGGTGCGGGAACGATCAATATTCCCGATACAGTTGGCTACGGTGTACCGGACGAATACGGCAATATGTTTGCGCGTGTTATTGCTAATGTTCCCAATGCTGACCAAGCTATTTTCTCAACACACTGCCACAATGATTTAGGGTTGGCTGTTTCTAACTCACTATCGGCTGTTGTCAATGGTGCACGACAAATCGAGTGCACGATTAATGGTTTGGGTGAGCGTGCGGGTAATGCCGCACTCGAAGAGGTGGTGATGGCTGTGCGCACCCGTCAGGATTTATACCCGGTATCGAGTGCAATTGATACGACTCATATTGTACCGACCTCACGCTTAGTCTCCAGCATTACAGGGTTTCCGGTACAGCCTAACAAAGCGATTGTCGGTGCTAATGCCTTTGCCCATGAGTCAGGTATTCACCAAGACGGTATTCTCAAACACCGTGAGACCTATGAGATTATGCGTGCAGAGGATGTGGGTTGGAATACCAATAAGTTGGTGTTGGGTAAACACTCTGGTCGCGCTGCGGTTAAGGCGCGCTTTGAGTCGTTAGGCATTACCTTTGAGGCGCAGGATAAATTCGATGAAGCCTTTGTACGCTTTAAGGCACTGGCTGATAAAAAGCACGAGATTTTTGATGAAGACTTACAAGTGCTAGTCGACCATGGTATGAATGACACGTTAACTGAAATTTATCACTTTGATGAAATGCAAGTGACCTGTAAAACCCATGAAACACCACAGGCTACTATTGTGATGCAGGTTAATGGCGAGCGTAAAACAGTTACCGCCCAAGGCAGTGGCCCTGTTGATGCGGTTTTTAAAGCGATTGAACAGGTGGCTCAAAGTGGTGCTGATTTAAAATTGTACTCTGTCAATGCTATTACCGCGGGTACAGAAGCACAAGGTGATGTAACAGTACGTTTGGAGCGTAACGGTTCTATTGTTAATGGGGTAGGTGCCGATACTGACGTAATCGCCGCCTCCGCTAAAGCCTATATACATGCGCTCAATTTGCTCTCATCCGATGTAAAACGCAGCCATCCCCAGCGTGAAGGGGTATAACTTTGTCGATTACAAGAGCTTGAAATGACGGTGAACACTGATGCACAAGTAGCACTAACCGAGCAGCAACGCCTCAATTATTTATCACTATTGGGTATCGAGAGTTTTGTTGCACGCAAAATTTTGCCTTGCGCTGCGCCCTCTGTTGCGTTAGTCACTGCATCACCGGCGGTAAATACTGTAGCGGATAGTACCGATACCACAACGGTGGTACCCTCCATGTCTGCTATCGAACCTGTTGAGGATATCGTTGAGTCACCTTCTATTTCATCAGTGTCTTCGCTGCTTGAGCATTCACCTCTGATTGAGTCTATACCGGCACATGATGCGACGTCACTGACCGTTTCTGCTGTGGCCTCACCACCCCAAACATCACCGCCTCTTCGCTTTGCTCTGAGTTGTTGGCGATTGCACCAAGATATATTGGTTTTAGATACTCGTGAATCGGGTACGGCATTACCCACCGATCGGTTGCTGTTAAATATAGCGCGTAGTTTGGGTTACTCGCTGGTGCAACTACCTTCAAGTGAAGTCTTACGTTGGCCATTATTTAGTGGTGACCAGCAGGCACATAATGTGGCTGAAGCGGGCGCGATGGTGCAGGCGTATATTTCTGCACAGCTGGCTAAAGCGCCTGCACCTGTGGTGATACTCATGGGTGAGGCAGCAGCACGGTTTGGTTTAGATAATCCACAACAGCCCTATGCTTCATTTGGTGAAACAATCACAGTATCATCGTGGGGGGCAACTGTTGTGACCACGCCAAGTTTGGTTGATATGCTACGTGACCCCTTGCAAAAAAAGATTGCTTGGGCGGTACTTAAATCCTTTGTTATTTCTCCTTCGTCGCGATAGCTACCCAGATGTTATCGCACTCTCAACCGCTCTTGGTCAATGGCCTTTCTTATCAGTTGCGAATGATGCAAAGCGACGATTTAGTCAGTGTTATGGCTATAGAGCAGCGCGCACATAGCCACCCTTGGCAATATGCTCACATGCAATCGAGTTTATCCTCATCTCATGTGTGTCTTGTCGTGGTTGATGCAGAATATTCTGTTGTGGCTTATTGCATTATCTCCCATGTGCTCGATGAGGCTGAGTTATTAAATATTACCGTCACACCAGAGCAACATCGCTGTGGCTTAGGTCAAGCACTTTTGGCGGCGGTTATCGAGTACCTCGATGGCCGTACTCGGCAATTGTTTTTAGAAGTTAGAGTCTCAAATACCGCAGCGATAGCTTTTTATGACGATTTTGGTTTTAATGAGGTGGGTATCAGAAAAAATTACTATCCCGGTAAGCAGGGGCGAGAAGATGCACTTATTCTCGCCAAAGATTTTATGTTGTCGCTATAGTGTTGTTGCCAAGACAGTGTTATTTTTTAGCGTACGACTATTGGGACAAAGTAAATTGCGACGATGTTTTACCCAGTGCCTCAGCTTGTCGTGATAGCTTATCGGCATATTTTTCTAGTGTAAGTCGAGTTTCTTTTGTGTTTTCTGTGTGGTGAAAAATGTGCTCCATTTTAGCGGCAATACCATCCGTGTTTTTGGATATTTCACCTACGGCCATAACCACCTGATCCATTTCGGTGGCAACTTTTTCGATAGATTCATCTATAGCAGAAAATGCCGAGACGGCATTATTTGCATTCTCTTGCCCTGATGATGCCATTTTAACGCCTTTTTCCATCAGTTGGCCCATACGGTCAGATTGATGATTAAACCCTTTAATAATGTCGCCAATATTCGCAGTTGCGCCAACGGTTTTTTGTGCCAGTGCACGCACTTCATCGGCAACTACTGAAAAACCTCGCCCTGCATCACCTGCACGTGCAGCCTCAATGGCTGCATTTAATGCGAGCAAATTTGTTTGATCAGCAAGGCCATTAATAACACCAATAATACCGACCATTTTTGTACTAGCCTCAGATAAATGGCCGACCTCGGTATGAGTGTTTTCAATTAAGTCAACAATCTCGCGCATTGACTCAACGCAATCGGCAATAACCTTGCCTCCAGTCTTGGTTGCCTCTGATGCAATTTGCGCAGCTTCTCCTACATGATCTGCACGTTTAGCCACATCGTTAACCGTTGTTGATATTTGCTGCGTAACAGAGCGCGACTGTTCCGTTTGTTGTTCTACTTCGGTGCTGTTGATTGTGAGCTGATTGACTGAGGTTTTTAATTGGTCGCGAACATGCAGTAGTGATTGGCTACCGTCAACCACTTTGGCAATAGCACTTGATACGCCGTCAATCATTTGATTTGAGGTCGTACGCAGTTGGTTAAACTCATCATTATGATTGTTTCCTACCGCCAAGTGTTCTGAAAAATCACCGCCAGCAACACGTTTAAGTACGCGCTGCATACGATCTAATTGTATATTGAGTTGGCGTGCTACATTGCCAAGGTTGAGTAATAATACGATGCCAACAATAATGGCGACAATAGAAATAAAACTGGTGGCCGATGACTTTGCTTGTTTTGCTTCTTTAACTACCGCGTGAATAATTTTTTCTTCTAAAAATGTATTTTGCTGTTCTGCTTGCTTATTGAGACGAATAAAGATTGGTTTAAGTTGCTCGACATATTGTTGTTCTTCAATGACCAATGACCTGATCGATTGAAAAGCACTACGATAAGCGCTGGCAGCAATGCCTATGTCAATCGTCTGCCAATCCATATCAATAATAGTGGCTTCGAGTTGCTTAAGGGCGGTATCAATTTTGTTTTCATCGCTGGTTTCACGAGAGACTAAGTAACTTTTTTGGCTGCCAATAATTGTCGTAATTTCATCGTCGATCATACTGAAGTTAACTGCCTCAAGAGCGGTTGCGGCTTGCTGTAGCTGCGCTAGCGCACCATCAACAGTAGTAAACCCGAGTGTATGTTTTAATGTTATCCATTGTTGGCGAATAGTAAAATATTGTTCAGTATCTATTAGTAATTGACTGGCGATGGCAGTTAAGCCTTTTTGGCCTAACTGCTTTGAATGTGTTTGTAATGATGTTGCTTGTTGTACTAAATGCTCAGTAGCTTGTGTAAACGACTCAGCATTGTCTTTGGTGAGGCTGGCTGCTGCAAATTCAAGTGATAGTAATTTATTGGTAAAGGACAGCGAGAGCTGCTCATATTCCACAGCTTTATTTTGTTTATCGAAACTATCAGTGAGTTGATTTAACCCCATAAAAGCGGCGCCAACAACGAAAGCCAGCCCCATTAGTGTAATTGCAATAATAAATGCAAGCTTTTGTCGCCAAGAAAATGCCAATTTAATCATAGAGATATAACAACCTTAGTCTTTTAATCGTGGTTTTCTTAATCATTCTAGTTATCGCAGATAGTCGCCATACTGTTTTTTAAGTGTAGACAATACGACCACAGTGCTCCAATTACAGCCTCTATTTGTTAGACATTTCTGTTATGAGTACCAATTAAGGTCTTACCATTGGGCATATGAATCATCTTATACGGGTTTATATTCTATTTAATAGAGCGCCGTAAAAGCTGATTATTGTAAAGGGCGCGTCACGACTAGATGACTTTATAGACCACTATTTTTACAGGCGTTGATTGATTGAATCTATAACGGCGTTCTTGATACCAGTCACGATGAGGCCGTCATGATAATAGATGATTTAAGAACACGGTATACCCAGCGAAACCTTAATTCTGGCGATTAACGATATTGATCACACCAAAAAAAGCAATGTCGCCACAGACTAATTGTATCTGCGAACGTTTCCTACCTTCGGTGTTGTTTGATGCTATAAGCGGGCAACTGTTAAATCAAGCTTGAGAGAGCACAGCTAAAGTACTCATGTATAAATATGTCTTACTTGTTTATTTAAAAATAATTGGCCCTCAAATATGAGGACCTTTTTTATTATATTGTCGATGTTAGAAACGCTCTCCATCCACCAAAGCGAGTAATATTTTGTGCCCCTTCGATGCCGCAGGGCTCACAAATAAAGCCGGTAACTTGGCTGCTATCGGCAAGTGTCACTTTACCGATGCCAAGTGGCGCGGGAATGTTTGCAACAAAACTACCAAAATTAGTACTTGGCATTGACCAAATTTCTATTTCGATCGCATCGCCATCTTTCTCTGAACTTAATACCAGTCCTGGCCGAAGTGGCGGGCCACCGGCTAAAGCAAACATAGAATAGATCGGTGCAGTAGTGGTTTTGGTTTTCAATGTTGCACCTCGTTCAAGCAACTGCCAGTTAAGCGGCTGCCCTTCCAAATGCGCACCACATACCGCCACATCGATGGTTTGATTATGTTTTACAAGTATTTGATTGATTGGTTGCGCCATGACCTCTAATGCACCTTTCTTTAAGGGTAAAGTTTGTTGAATTCGGTTCGCAATAGACATTAACATACGATCACTAAACGTTGGGCCAACAAGGGTAATACCAAAGGGCATATGAGTATCTGTCATTACAGTAGGAACAGCGATAGACGCCAAATCAATCAAATTCATGAAGTTGGTGTAATAACCCAATTCACTATTTTTCTTAATCGGCTCTTCCAGCATTTCTGCTATGGTAAAGTGGCGACCCGCAGTTGGTGTCAGTAAACAGTCTACTTCTGCCATTTGCGCTAAACAAATCTGTTTTAAATCATTAATACGATATTGTGCTTTAAACAAAGCCGTTGCAGGTGGTTTACCACCCGGTGCTATGATTTCGCGAACAACAGGAAATATAGCCTCGGGGCTTTCATCAATTAAAGGTTGTGTTGCGACATAGCGCTCTGACACCCAGGGCCCCTCATAAAGCAATTGGGCAATCTCATTAAACGGTGCATAGTCTATTTCCTGGAACTCAAAATCTTGTTCTTTAAGTAAATCTAACGTTTTTGAATAGGCTTTTTTATAAGACTCATCCCCAAAAAACATTAACTGGTGTGCTGGAATTACGCCCACTTTTAATGGGCCAGTACGTAAACCATATTGACGAGCTTGATTATCAAAAGGATTGCGACGACTGTAACCATCGGTTGCATCAAATCCCTCCGCCGCTGCTAAGGCGGCATTGGCATCGTCTGTGTTGTAAGCAAAAATAGTCATACAATCAAGGCTACGGCACGCGGGTAACATTCCTGTGGCAGACAATAAACCAATACTCGGTTTCACACCAACAAGGTTATTAAAACAAGCGGGAATACGCCCAGAGCCTGCCGTGTCTGTACCCAAACTAAAACTCGCTAATCCTAGGGCAACCGATACTGCCGAACCAGAACTTGAGCCGCCACTAATATAGTCATAATTGAATGCATTATGACACGCACCAATCGGTGAGCGAGTGCCATTCAAGCCCGTAGCAAACTGATCTAAATTGGTTTTGCCAACAGGAATCGCACCAGCATCAATAAGCTGCTGAACTACTTTAGCGGATTTTGTTGGCGTATAAGAAAATTCCACGCAGCCTGCGGTTGTTGGAATACCTTCTAAATCGATATTATCTTTAATGGCAAATGGAATGCCCCATAAAGGGTGCGACTCTAGGTCTTTATTGTGTAGTTGTTCCAGCCAGAGTGCTTGTTCTTTCTCTGTTAACAGGTGAATCCAAATATGATAATCTTTATAATCAGCAGCACGTGCTCGAATATCGGCCATAACACCTTCTGGTGTCACAGAACCTTCTTTGTAGGCTTTGCGAAGTGCGTCAAACCCCATATCTAAATCGTTTTTTATTTCCAATTGTGTGTTCATATTATTTACTCCTAAGCCACTATTCTTTAGCGCCGTGTTCTTCTAACACGACAAGTGCTTGCCCTGCACTAACACGACTGCCATCTTTCAATAACAAATCTGATACTACACCAGCTGATGAGGCATAGATTGGAATTTCCATTTTCATAGATTCTAATATCACCAATAGTTGCCCAGCTTCGACGTGCTCACCTTCACTTACCTGCGTTTGCCAAACACTGCCAGACACTGGGCTGTCGACAATAACGGCATCGTCACTCCAAGTTATTTTCGAAGTCACAGCCTCCGTTTCATCCATATCAAAATGGAATTGCCCATTGGCATGCCAGCTGGCTAATTCTGTTTCGAAAGCCTCATTACGTCTTGTTGTGAACTCATTGATACTATCACTATTGTTATCGATAAAAGTCTGATATTGCGCAAGAGAAAACGTGCTTTGTTCGATGCGAACAGGGTAATTATCAAAGGGGAAATCTTTACGGATTTGATTAAGCTCTTCGTGGCTCACTTCGTAAAAACGAATCTGATCAAAGAAGCGTAATAACCAAGGCTTACTAAAAGCACTGGTTTGGCGGTAGCGATTCCACATTTGTAAGGTTCGACCGACAAATTGGTAACCGCCGGGGCCTTCCATGCCATAAACACACAAATAGGAGCCACCGATGCCGACAGAGTTTTCTGCCGTCCAGGTTCGCGCAGGATTATATTTCGTAGTAACAAGACGATGGCGAGGGTCTACTGGTGTTGCCACTGGCGCGCCTAGGTATACATCACCTAATCCCATTACCAAATAACTGGCGTTAAATAGTATTTGTTTTACATCATCGATGTTGTCTAAACCATTTATGCGCCGAATAAATTCCAGATTATCCGGGCACCAAGGGGCATTAGAACGCACCGACTGCGCGTATTTATCAATGGCTTCTTGGCATGCTTTGTCATCCCAGGAAAGCGGTAAATACACAGTACGAGAAGGAACAGTTAACTCATCAATCTGTGAACTCAGCGCCTGCTCAGCAGATTCTAAATGCGCCAACAAAGCGGTGTAACTCAATTGCTGGCTATCATAATGGATCTGCAAAGAGCGGATACCTGGCGTGAGTTCACGCATTCCAGTTAATGGAGTTTTCTCTAACCACTGCATCAAGGCATGAACACGAAAACGTAGACGAATATCGAGCATTTGTTCACCATATTCCACCAACAAAAAATGATCCCCTGCGGCACGATAAATAATTTGCTCGCCAAATCGCTCTACCGGTAAGGTTTTCAGAATCGGCGTTCTTTCTATATGCGGCGCAAGGCAAGGTTTTTCCCCTTGTTCAATATCCGCTCGATCAAATGCAGCCAATGATTGTAGTTCTTGGTTTTGAGCCGCTTCTAATGCTACTGCTTCTTCAAGCGTAACAGAGACAAAGCGAACTTTATCTCCTGCGCGAAGTTGCCCTAGCTTCCATAGGTCTGCGGTAATGACTGTGGCCGGACAAACAAAACCACCTAATGAGGGGCCGTCTGGCCCGAGAATAACGGGCATGTCGCCTGTAAAATCCACACTACCAAAAGCGTAGGCATTATCGTGAATATTCGATGGATGCAACCCAGCTTCACCACCATCGTTTCTTGCCCACTTAGGTTTAGGACCTAGCAAGCGAACGCCAGTACGACTGGAGTTATAATGGACTTCCCATGCGGTACTAAAAAACATTTCGATGTCTTCTGGCGTAAAAAAATCTGGCGAGCCGTGTGGGCCATAAATAACGCGCAATTCGTGCTCATTGCTTAACGCCGGCAATAATCCGGCTGGAATAACATTATTGATTTCAGAGGATTGTTTAGATTCAAATATATGTAGAACATCGCCTGTTTGAATCGCTCGACCATTATGACCACCGAATTGGCCGAGTGTAAATGTAGACTTAGACCCTAAGTAATCTGGACAGTCAAAACCACCAGCAACCGCTAAATATGCACGCGCGCCATGGCTATTAATACGGCCCAATGACAAGGTTTGTCCAGCGTTAACGTTTACCACCTGGTGTAATTCAATAGTTTGCCCATCAAGTTGTACATGGATTTTTGCACCAGAAATCACGATGCTGGTTGCAAAGCTAAACGTTAGTG
>Ga0193959_1000368_pt1 | contig 18338 bp, 24 predicted proteins | sample FB_2_MG_FD_140333 | JGI IMG/M metagenome (GOLD analysis project Ga0193959, IMG submission 140333) | Microbial mat bacterial communities from the Broadkill River, Lewes, Delaware, United States - FB_2_MG | ecosystem: Environmental > Aquatic > Freshwater > River > Microbial mats | place: USA... | reverse complement strand
CAATTTAAGACTAGTGAACCATTTTCAGTTATTTCAAATGTGTAATCATTACAATGTAACTCAATTGGATTACAATTATCTTTATCTTTCAATATTATAGTTTGCATACTAGAATCCATTCTCGATTACATCTTGTAACATTAGATCGGTAGTTTTAATCCCAATAGCACCACGTCTAATGATTGTTGGATTTGGTTTTTCTGAATACTCAATATTTATATCATCCCAATACTTCTTGATTAATGGCTTAAAGTTTCCTGCAACATCAATTACCATTTTAGAATAGAATAGTTCAACATTCGCATCGTATCTAGTACAGTTGATCAATAAATCAAATTTATTTAAGAAATCTTCATCTAGTAAGCCAATGTCACCATAAGAACAAGTTGCCACTACTTTACCATTAAATCTAAGTTCATTGCATAGTTTGGTTCCTATGTTTCCAGAACCTACTATTAATACTTTACTGCAATAATTAGATGGAGGTACAAGCGACAATACTGCACTCACTACTTGATCATTTTCAATGTTTCTCATTTGGTCTTTACCGTATAATTTTAATTCAGTAGGATGCAATAGCAAAACACTTCCACTGTTTCTTTTTAAATATTTATTCAATTGTTCTTGGGTTTCGAATGGCTCTTTTGGTATATCTAAATTGATCCCATCATCATAATAATCTTTCCAATATGATTTAATACGCTTTAGATAAGACTCAGAGTTCTTATCATTCTGTGGTGATTTAACCACGATTAATGTAGGTTTCATATTTACCTCCTTAAATATCTAATTTGGAAAATCTACCAATGCATTCTAATAGTATCTCTCCCATATCATATCCAAATTCAAAATCCTCTACTCTCATATATTTTGGCTTATCTTCATCAAATTTTCTAGAGGTGAATGCCCATTCAAAATCATCATCATGATTGCATTCTTCATCCCCACATTCAAAAAATGTATCACATACCGGACAATATAGTTCCTCATATCCAAAATAATATGCATGGGTTGCAGTATTAAAAACTGCATAGTCATCACTTATTGCTACGTGTGTTATTTTCATAATATATTTACCTCCTTAAATTCCAGTACTTCCGTATCCACCTCTGTTGGTTGACTCTAGCTCATTAACCTCATTGAAAACTATTTCTGGCATAGCATCAATAATTTCGAACTGTAATATTCTATCTCCTAGTTCCATAACACCATCATCTAATGCATAAAACTCAGCTCTCCAAATATCATTAGTTCCATTATAAGGTTTAATTGTATAGTCTAGGCAACCAACATGATTTGTCAACATTACGTTGAAGTTTTTACGAGTACTACTTCTCATATATGCTCTTGCAGATTTTCCTTTTGGAATATTCATTGAAACACCGAGCGATACTCTAAATATATCGCCTTTTTGATATTTTAATTCACCAGTGTTTTCAAATACTCCGGTACCCTTCGAAAGCTTTGGATTCCCTTTGAATACCTTGTCCAATCCGCAAAATTGAAGATCGATTAAATCACCATTTCTCTGTAAGTCCACGTGTGGTGAGTGTTTTACAATATCCACTTTAATTACTTGTTGTTTGCATTTACACATTTTACTCCTCCTATTTCAATTTCTTTCTAATATTATTCTTTGATCTTTCTGTCATGTTGTATTCTGGCGTTTCGTCTAATATTTCTTCTATTTCTTGTGGTGAAATGTATTCTTCGTCTGAATGAGATAGTTTAGAACACTCAACTAAATACTCCATTTCAGATTTAAACCACTTACGATACTCTTTGCATTTATCTGATATTGCAATATTAATCACCTCCATAAAATTTTATGTATTGATTTGATGTGGCTAGTTTTACGCCGAACTGGATATTATTTTCGCACAAATTTGATTCATCATAGCACCCATACTTTACATATAGATCACAATTAGATTTAATTGAATAGTCGAATATCTGTTGTATATATTTTATTTTCAAAAAATCTCCCTCAACCTTAGAAGTATAGATGATTACCGGAATCTTCTCCATCATACAGGCTACTGCCAATAAGCACATATCAAATGGTTGCTCAGACCATTCCAAACCACCCAATATAACTCCTTCGTTCAATGGGTTTGACTTTACCTCTTTTAAAATATCAAATATATCCATCTCAATTGACGGTATATCTCTTAATTCTTGATTAAAACAACCCTTGCAATTCCTACTACAATCATTAGCAACAATGAGACTCCCGATAAAGGGAGCGTCATTCATTACTTCGTGTTGGATGTATTTTATTTTCATTTACATATCGCCTCGCATTTGATTCCTGTCTTTAAACTCCTGCTCTTTTCCAGCGTTGAATTTATTCACAGGTCTTGTATATCCAGTAATTCTTTGGTATGAGATGATATCTCTATCACAAATAGGACATTGTTCTTGGTATCCTTGAACATATCCATGCTCTGGGCAAATAGAATATACTGGTGAAAGAGAAGTATAAGGTGCTTCATAGTTTTCAGCCGTATACTTAATTATTTTCTTAGCCTTATCTCCAGAAATACCACCTTTAAGCCAATTATGAATTACTGTACCGCCCGAGTGTTTTGACTGAAGTTTATGCTGATGCTTATATAGATCATCGATTGTAGTTAATTTATTTACCGGAACATGACAAGAATTAGTGTAATATCTTTCTCCGTCCATCCCTTGTGAGAAAATATCATTACCAAACAACTTATTATCTTTTAAAGCCAATTTGTAGCAAGTGCTCTCCGAAGGAGAAGCTTCCAAGTTCCATAAATTGTCAGTTTCTTCTTGATAGTCTGCTATTTTTACGTTCATGAAGTCCAATACTTTTTCAGCCAATTCATATCCTCTCTGAGATAAAATATCCTCGCCCAAGAAATTAACACACATCTCATTAAGTCCAAGATATCCAATTGTGGAAAAATGTGCTTCTAAGTGTCCGACGTATTCTTTAAATGCCGGCAACAAACCTCTGTCTAGTTGATCTTGTAAGAATTCTCTTTTTATCTCTAAGCTATCTTTAGCTAGATTCATATATCTTTCAATTAATTCAAATAGTTCTTCTTCGGTGCTTGCAAGGTATCCATATCTAGGCATATTTAATGTTACTACACCAATAGAGCCAGTCTTCTCTCCTGCTCCAAATAATCCACCAGTCTTCTTTTTGATTTCTCTAATTGATAATCTCAAGCGACAGCACATACTTCTTGCGTCCTCTGGGTTCATATCTGTATTGATAAAGTTCGCAAAATACGGGGTTCCAAATTTACCTGTGAGTTTCCATAGAATGTCGTTCTCTGGATTATCCCACTTGAATTCATCATGAATGTTGATAGTTGGAATTGGATATGCAAATTGCGCACCTGTGGAATCGCCGTTATACATGATGTTCCACAACGCTTTATTAATCAAATCAATTTCTTCTTGGCACTCCGAATAAGTAAAATCCATTTCTTTTCCGGCAATTATTGCCTTTCTGTTCGCCATGTCTTTGTCCGGAGACAAATCAATAGTAATGTTGCTGAACGCTGGCTCTGCTCCGCCCCTAGAATTTGAATTGATTGAGAATATAAAGTTTTGAACTTGTTGATATATCTCATCATACTCAAGACCATCAGCTTTAACAAATGGAGCTAATAATGTGTCAAAGTTTGAAAACGCCACGGCTCCCATTATCTCATTTTGAAAAATTGTTGTAATATTTGCCAATTGATTTAATATAGAAGCAAAATGCTTAGCAGGAGATGATGTTGGTATATTACTAATACCCCTAACACCTTTGTTAATTAAATCTTTAAGACTGTACCCACAACAATACACTGTTAATCCACCTAGATCATGAATATGAAACTCACCAGATTCAGAAGCCTGTTTGATATTTTCTGGGTAAACCCTATTCATCCAATAGTCCTTAGAAACCATTTCTGTAATAAATTTATTCAACGCACCATAGCTATAGTGAGCATTTGAATTTTCTTTTGTTCTCCAAGTACTTTGTTCTAAATACGAATCTACTAAGTCTAAATAGTGGTCTTTTGTAGATTCTTCACGTAACTTTCTATGTCTCTCTCTGTATAAGATATATTCTTTTGCAACGTGCTTATTGTGCTTCATAAGAGATTCTTCTACTAGATCTTGAATTTCCTCAATACGCACATATCCATTTACGTTTTCGTAAACCTCCTCTTCTACTATATAAGGAAGATTATCATCTCCTTTTTTACAATCGTGACTTGCGTTTTTTACAGCTACGATTATTTTTGTCCCATCGTATTCTTCAATACGACCTTTTCTTTTTATGATTTTAGTTTCTTCCAATAAATATTCCTCCTTATGTCTCATATGTTTTCTTCCACTTTTATATAATAACACATTCAGTATCCTATTACAACACCTAAATGTAATTATTTTTCATCATCATATTTAATTGTACTTTCTGTAAATCCCATAGCTCTCATTTCTTTTCTAAGATCACCATCATTTGGTATAAATCCAACTAATCTGTCCTGATAGTCCTCAAGGCTCCAATTATTCCACATACAGTCTTGAATAATATGCAAATTGTCATTGTCAATCTCGTCACTTAATTCAAGCTCAGACATAATTCCATATGCAGTATAATCAATCATATATCCTAAACTGTCCATTACTTGCTGTTTTAGCTCATCTTCAGTAAATCCAAATCTATCTCCTAGCATCTTTCTGCACATATTGATTGCGCAGTGGGTCTGAAAAATAGCTCTGTCTGCAAATGTTAATTCTCTGTCAAAATCCTTGTTCGTCATTATACCTCCTCTGTCTTATATTCTTCTTTTGGTACGATTCTAATCACCTTTAGTTTATCATATCTTATCCCATCACTATTCGCACCGACTGGATTAGATGATTCAACAACCTCTAATTCGATTAATACCGCACCATCTCGACTTGAATAATGGTGTGTACTATTCATATTTTCACCTAGATTGTAAATCCCATCAAGTCCACCATCTACAATCTCACCAATTTTATACTTGAATTGCTTTCTATATAGAGAGTATAAGTCATCCCCTGATTTTCCAACATATTTATACAGCTTTGCTCCAACTTTAACCAACGTTTTAACATCCACTTCTTCAGCAAATCCAGTTTTAATCATCTCATTAAATTTATCTTCCGATTTACCAAAGTAGTCGCTGATATGACAATATTCTCCGTTGATGATTTTGTAGTAATTTTTCCCCATCTTACACACTTTGATCTTACCATTTTCAATCAAGCTTGCAACGTCTTCTGATGGCATATCTACTCCATTCGGCATATCAAAATCAGAATCATTTACATCAAGACAAGATAGTAAATCATACATTCGTTCAATAGAGAATGTTTCGTTTTCTTTAATTAAGTTTGAAATATTATTACCATACATCCCGCCAAGTTGCTCTACTGCATCTTCATAGGATTCAATTTTCTTGCTTGAACAAGCTAACATGATTTTGGTTAATTCAGGTTTTGATATTCTGTATCCTTTTTGTTTATATTTATCCACTCTCAGCATTGAAATATACGGGAATGCAGTTTTAGGATTAAACACCAATATCTTTTGTGAATTATGTTTCATAAAATCATCGTGGAAATAGAATTTATCTTCCTTTGGACTATATGCCCCCATACACGCTGTGAAGTCAAATGTGTCAAATATCTCATCTGTGTTGTCAAAGTATCTAAATCTAATTAGCTGTGCATCTTGGCCACTTCTACTAATCAAAGTAGCTTTATTGGTGTGACTCATTAGTGTGAATTCTCCTTCTAAATCATATAATAAATCAGATAGCTCTTTTTTATTTTTGAAGTAAATATCAAAATCATTAATTTTTGAGTTAGTGAATAGAGATGTAATCGCACCTCCTGCAACCCAACATTCATATTTGCTTAATACTTCAATAAATTCACTGAATTCTTTTTCTAATTTTTTCTTTTCAAATAAATTAGTCATTATACCTCCTCAATTTTAAATAGTTTACCTTTTTCACTTTCCGGAATATCAGTTGGAATATCATTCTCATCAAAGAATCGATACCATGTTTGACCTTCATTCTCGTAAGTTGTGAATGCATAAACTTTATTAATCCTCACTTTCAGATTCGTCACATCTCTCTTCATCTCGATCAGAATCTTCGGTAGAAATCTCATTACTTTCATCTTTGTCCTCCTTATTTATAATTATAACATCTTTTCCGTCATCAATCAACTCAAATATAGAATTAATATCACTTTCACTTAACTCGGTCACGAGATCATTATATGTAGCAATAAATCTATAATATTTTTTACCATTTCTGACTTCAATAGAATCAACATCATATACTTGATTAACTGGTATAACGGTTAAGTTTTGATTGCCTAACCATAGTGGCTTTAATATTTTTAGTTGCATTAATCCTCCTTAAATACCTTGAATTTACAATGCCCGTTTTCTCTTGGTGTATAACCACACGTTCTTTTGATGTAGGTCTGATGTGTCATTCGATTATAAATGTGTTCAGACTTAATACACCCATCACAAGCTTACTTGATATTTTTCGACACGTTGGCTGATTCCTCATAAAATTCACGATTAAATTCTCTTTCTGCATCGTATATCGCCTTATAGTACTCACTATGAAGAGAGTTGATTTCTTTAAGCTCTTCTGAAGTAAGTTTTTTTAAACTTTCAAACCAATCGTCGTCACTCACGTCACTGAAGTTGCACTTGTCCTCCAAATAAATTAACCTGTCACTCTTTTTAACAGTTGTCACGTCAAATTTTTTTCTGACTGTTTTCATAATTCCTCCTTTTTTGTCATTTCACTATCTAGTATTTCCAACCGCTTAACCACATTGTGTGTATAACATACACTTATGCATACATTAGCCTCAAAGTGGCATTACTTCGTTATTAAATTTTAATACTATGCATTAAGACAAGATTTTGCTCAGCTTCTTTTATCCATATGTTCTTTAGTTCTAATGCGAACTCCTTCAGTGGTTTTCTTGAACCACAGACATAATAACAGCTATTGTATCTAACAACTATATCTCCATCTACATACATCTCCATGCCATATCTTTTACCGTTAATTTTCTTTAGTTTGATTTCAATCTTAAAAGACTCTTTGTTGACATATAAAGCATAATACTTACCCATTTCCTATCTCCTTTCATAACAAAACTCCCTTAACTTATCTTTAGTATATCAGAGTCAAGAGAGAATTGCAAGCGTTTTATTTTATTTTTTCCATATCAATCTTTTAGTTTTTATTAAGTGCGTCAAGCCAACAGCAAAAGCATCTGATTCATCCTCATTATTAAAGTTTAAATCAGGATACTCTTTTTCTATCCTTTCCCTCACCTTAGCCTTAGATGCATCACCTTTTAGAATAGCTTCTTTCACGCTCTTTGGTGGATAATATGTTTGAGGGTAACTGCTAAATAATTCATTACAGACTCCATGCACTCTATATATTACCTGTGTACTAGTATTGAATCTAGAAAACCCACGCTCTATTGTGACTTCAGTAGGTGTATATTCCTTGATCACTTTAGACCATTCTTCTCTGAATACGTTTAATCTCTCTCCATGCTCTAGTTTATCATTAGTCTCAGTTGACATAATCTTAACTGGATTAAGTGTAGTGATATCAAATATAACTAATCCGGTACACGACATACTTAAATCAAACGCATATAAATATCCTTCTGTTGGGAACTTTTTTTTCTTAGCCATTGTCACCTCTCATTCGTAGTTATTATATCAGCAAACATTTGCTTGCTTACACACCATTGTTGTTTTGTTTCACTATAGTATCTATTGCAACTCACAGACCCCACTGCATCTACAGATTTAGCTTTCTTAAATCTATCTAATGGTTCTTTATTGTTGAAGTCCATTATATTAAAATAGATGCCATCATCTCTTCTAGTCAGCTTAGTATGATTTTTCTTTTCGCCTATTTTATCACGCCACGGCATTCGTATATTTTCAAGTAGAAATTTAGGCTTCTCAAATCCAAATCCTGTAATTCTTGATATTTTATAAATCTTGTCTAGAAATTCAATTGTCATTTTATTATAGATTAGTTTAGCATCGTAGTAATAATATTTATCTAGGAACTTATTTTTAAAGTGTTCATTGCTCCAATCTAGTATAGCTTGAGTGTTGCTAGGGCTGAATGAACAACCTGCGGCGTTAGGAGTGCCCCCTAATCCACAAGAATAATCCACTATTCATTCCATCGCTTAAAAAGTCTACTCCGTTAGGGCATCTCATACTTCCATAGAAATTACCGTCATCACCAATTTCACCAAACAAACATGGTCGATTGTAGTCTTGCGATATTTTATTAGCGACTAATCCATATATATTTCTAGAATATGAACTACCTGTCATATCTATTATGATCACCTTGTCATCATTTACCATATCATTAGCTTTGATATATTCAAATATACTATCAGTCAACTCTTTACGTTTCTCATTAATATCTATTATCTTATCTACTATTCTATCACATTCTACTTGATCTGTACAGGTAAATAATTCCATAGTTATATAGATATCGTCCATACGAATAATTGAGTTTATACAAGGTGCAACGTAGTAAGCAATTGATTCGGCAGTAGGTTTAGAATTCTTTTGTAGGCGGTCGTATAGAGTTTTTAACCCGATGTTACCATTACCACTCTCAAGTAGATATAGCCCACAACTAACCATGTATCTGTTCTCTAATACAGCCAAATTCATCATATCACCTATTGTGCCAACCATAACCAAGTCAATATAATTGTAAGCAAGATTGTGTCCGTATTTCATATCATATGCAAGACATACTTTCCATATAGTTTGTGCACCACACATAGATGGATTTTCATAACCGTGTATGGTCGGATTAACCAATGTACAATATGGATTTTCTTGATATTTATGATGATGATCAACTACTATTACATCACATCTTATACTCAATTCCCTACATTCATCAGTTGAGTTAGTAGAACTGTCTACAACAACTAGTAAATCACAATCATTTGGTACATTGTCTACAATAATTCCATGACCATTTGACCTTTGATGCAATATATATCTTATGTTATCTGAAAAATTACTAAAGTACAACACTGGAATTCCAGTTCCAGTTGTCCCGTCTGCGTCAGGGATCGCCGTAGAAGTAAACTATTTCATCATTATCTACGGCTTTTTTTATTCTACTTATAACTTCATCCATATTATGTAGATCAAATGGATCAATTAGCATATCCTCAGTAGGTTCAAAGAAGGACTCCCTATCTGAATAAGGAATTCCTCTCACATTACATAACCACTCTGCCATGTCTTTTGGCTTATCTTTTATTTTAGGTTCTCTTTTTTTTATGATCATTATTTTAACCTTTCACGCAAATAGTAATAGAAGAGTGTAAAAATATAAGTAGCAATCTCTTCTTTTTTAAAACATTTAAACGTCACATCATATCTGTTCTCAAATGTCTGTAGACTTGATATAAAAGCTCTATTATTATATTGACTTCTATATTTACCTTGAAATAGATTAGTCCAAGGTTCTTCTACTAGTATGTACATATTAGCTTTACACATTGCGAGTTCTTCACAGAATCTAGCCCTGTTTTTTAAGAAGTTTTGAGACAACTCGTCCCACCCATTTTTACGCTCGACCACTATCTCATTTCTAAAATCTAGATCATGATGGATGCCTAATTCCGGAATTGCTTTTACTTTGAAAGTGTAGTCACCATAATCAAGTTTTTCTTTTGATACTTCAACCCTATTCTTATATGAGCACCAGTCAAGAATATGCTTATTGTTTTTCTCCCTGCTGTCGTATATAAGCACTACATTTTTACATATTTCTTTAATTTCTGCGTCTGTGTATTTTCTATTATTTAACATATTTCTCCTATTGTTCTTCAATTCTATAGCTAGTTACCCAAAAATCAAATTCATCCATATATACCCATTCATCATCTACTTTTTTCATTCTACGTTTGCGTTCTACTTTTTCAGCAAATAATATATCACCTTCCTTAAATGGCTTATCTTCGAAGTAAGTTATATTTGGCTGTCTTCGTTTAGGTTTGCGTTTAACTTTTAGCACTTCACTCTTACCATTCTTCAAACAATATCCTTCGAATTTTGGGCTATATTTAGTGTTCAGATTATTCACTAATATAATTCTATTTGATAAAGAGGGGTCTGTCAAGTTTACATATCCTAGGTATTCCTTTTGGAATCCTATTTTTTCTTTAATAGTGTAATCCTCATCATCAAGTAATTTCTCACACTCTCTTATAACCGAAACATAATCAACTTTAGAATACTGCTTTTCAGTTTCCTTCTCAGAATGTTTTCTGATTAATTCTTCATCAAATGGTAACTCTGCTTTTTTAGCAGTTTTTTTATTATTCCATTTATAATACATCTCAGCGATAGTATGTAACTTTTTAGCACAGCCAAATTCTGAGAAAAAATCCAATTTGATTAGTGTGAATAATTGTCTACTATTTACGCTGAAGCCTCCGAAATCCCTATTTATCATCTCGGACATGAGTCTATTTTCGAATCCGGTTGTTGCCGGTTTTATAATAGATAAAAAATCAACAAATGTTTCAAACTCAATGTCTCTTAATTCATATAGTTGGTTTCCACACTCAGAGTTGATCCCCTTGATTGATCCAACTCCTTTGTAGATTGACATATCTTCTTTATTTGGCATATAATCTCCAGAAGAGTATCTGAATCTTGCTGGTTTTAATTCTATGTCAAAATATTTCATTTCATCAACAAGTCTAGAAGTCATTGGTATATTTGATTCGTTTTCATCTAGAACCACTGAATAGTATTCCATTGGATAATGTGATTTTTGATAAGCGGCGTAAATACTATTTAATGCCACTGAGACTGAATGGCTACAATTAAAGGCATATTTGGCAGAATCTTCCACTACTTGGAACGATTCGTCAAAACCATCTTCTTTACCAACCTTTTCAATCCAATTTATTCTGAGCTTATCTTTCAATTCAACAAGTTCATGTGCATACTCTGGCTTAAGGTATTTCTTCTTTGATATATTTGATACAATTGTATATGTTTCATCCTCTGGAACCCCCAACCAAACTAAAAATGCCATAGAAGATTCTTGATACAAAAGGTACTTCTGTGAACTTTCTAATAGCTCATCCATTTCTTTAACACCATTTGTATGAAATTCTCTCGCTAAAAACTTATCCAATAGAGAGGCAAAGCCCGGACGAATTGATGCCACCCATGCAGAAACTTCTTCATATGATTTGGGTTTGTATCTCATTACAAGTCTTCTTCCGTTTTCTGTGCTTGCTTGATCGAGAGTTGCTGTTAAACCTTTTTCATATATATCCCACACTTTATCATCTAGTATCTTGATAAGATCATTTACTTCTGGTAGTGGTTTCCCTATTTTTTCTGCTACTTTATTCAATATCCTTACTACAGTAACAGTTAAATAGTCATTTTTAAGATATTTCCAATCATCAGCTTCTCCAGATGTTATTACTGCAACTAAATCTTTACCACTTCTTATAACACCTATTTCTTCTCTGATATCTTTATCCATAATTACATTTGCACACGGATGTCTGGACACACTTACAATAGAACCAACTTGCCTCTTTGATCTTTCAATTCTATCTTTCCATTCAGGTATTCGCTCATAGGATTCAACATCTTTTGCCACCTCGTTATAGTAATCGAATTCTAACTTATCATTTCTACATATATTTCTAAATGCTTCAGATTCTTGCATTGTTCCATATGCTATCATCCAATAACAGCCATGCTCTCCAAACTCATCTTTTGTTGCTTTTACAAATGGTTCAGGATTATCAACATTATAATCAATATCTGCGAGTTTTCTTGCCCCAAGTAGTCTTGAGGTTGATAAAAATCTAGTTGGAAAAATTGGAACATTTAACGCGAATCTGTCAATCGATGTCATGCCTAGAAGTCTATTTAGATAAAAGCTAGGTGCGCTACCACGACCAGTCGTTGTTAAGTGACCATTGTATTTATCTTGTGCATTCTTTACGATTCTAGAGTTCAATAAGAAATAGTCTGCCGTATGAACAACCTCATTTGTGTCTTTTACTATGTCTAATTCAAACTTTATTCCGTCTTCGTATTCTTTAATTTTAGATTGATCAACATTTGGCTTTTCTTTTTCCCATAAATCATATATCATTTTTTCTAATTTATCGTATCTTTCTTGTGGTGACAAATTGATATGTGGATTTGGCATTTTTATAGAGTCATCTATATCTATGCGTTCTAATCCATCAAATAACCTAGTGTTATCTATAGCTTCTTTCGCTTGTTGTTCTGTTAATACTCCTTGAGACTCATATCTTTCTAATATTTCATCATACGATGGATAGTCCAATACAAATGAATCCTCATCATCATACGTGATACCTTTTCCTTGTAAATATTCAAGCCTATCTTTACCTTGGTGTTTATATACATAATGGCTATCATTCCCATGTACTATCTTTAATTCGTATTTCTCAGATAATTCTAGCACTTTTTTATTATGAGATATCTGGATTTCATGTGAATGGTTCTGCGTCTCTAATAAAAGACTGTCTCCAAAATGTTCTACCATAGGAAGGAATATTTCGTTGAAAGACTCTTCGGTTTTTAATATTCCTGCAACACACGCAGTTGTTATGTACACATCGTTTGGATCTAGTTGTAAGATGTCATCTAAAGACCATCTAGCAGTATAATAGTATCCATCTGCATGAGCTATAGAGTTTAGCTTGTTTATCAATCTTCTAGACTTATTACTTCTTGCAATAACAACAAAGTGGTAGTTTCCCCTATCTTTTTCTTTGTTGTCTTTTACAATATATCCTTCCATAGCAAAGTATACATTTATATCGTATTTTTTTCCAAGTTTAAGTGCATCAAATACACTTCCTGCAAATCCGTGCTCAGTTGTAAAGTAGTTTTTATGACCTAGTTCAACTGCTCTTTTAAAGTATTCTTCCATCTTGATATTGGTATCTGGAACTATAGCTGAACTATACATTGTATGCTTGTGATAGTTGTTATAAATCATAAATACTCCTCGTCTCTTGTGAATTCGCCGAAATATTTTATTTCAGCTTCTTTTCTAGCTTGAACCGCATCTTCCATTTTTTTAAATGTTCCTAGATGGCATCTTTCTTTTTTATGTGTTATGTATGCTTTCCACTTCTTTTCAGCCATTGAATAATGCACTCCTTTACATCCGCTTGTATTGCTTATATAATGTTTTGTGTTGAACATATTTTCATTGTGAGTGCACTCTCTTAGCTTCTCTTTTCTATTGTCATTTAATTCTCCATTTATATGATCAATAACTTTAGATTTATCAAGATTGTCCATAACCAAGTTATGAAGAAATACTCTGTCATATCCCCTTTTATTTTCTTTCTTTTTAAAATTTGTCATGACATACTTGTCCTTTTTCCCCAACAAGCACCAACAATGGTCTTTGATTAAATCGTAGTCTTCTTTATCAAAATAAAACTCTCCACCATTTCTGAAGTATCCGATTCCGAAATCTCCAGATAAGTCATACTCATTGTATCTTTTGTTTTTGTGTCCATTTTCTATTCTATGCTTCTTTCCACATCCTTTGCTTTGTCCATTTATCATATTCTTTTCTATAACTTCTCGAACTACGTTGTCACAATACCCGCAAGTGCATCTACACTTCCAATATTTCCTTCTTGTTTTTGTTTGTTTTCCATGTCTTTTTTCAAATCTATCTTCAGCATAGTCTATTACTACCCAGTTGCCGAACTTGTCTCCTATTTTGATGTTTTTCACTATTTACCCCTCCTTTTAGTTTTATATAAATACTCCCAAACCTCTAATCCTTTATCAATCGGACAATCCTTCTCTCCTAGTAGACCTGTCTTATCCCAAATATAATATACATCTTTATAATGTTTTAACTTATCAATATCATCTTGTATTACACTCATAGGGACATCTTTATCATATGCAATCACCACTGATTTAGCTAGGGATTTAATAATAGCTTTTATAAGCATTGGGTTTATACCATTCTTTCCAACTGCAACAGTATTTCTCACATTCATTGAGAATGCCTTCATTACACTTTTCTCCCCTTCAAATAGAATCATTTCTTTTGATTCAGCTATGTGAAATTGAGTCAAATAATATCCAAACAAAATATCATTTGTACCAAGGTTTGGATTATAAACAAATTTCATAACACCCTTTAACTTAAACTGATCTACAAATGTTCTACCTTTAGTTGATACTAAGTCACCATCGTGGTTTCTAATTGGAAAGAACCATCTCTTATACTTCCTGTCTATAAACACTTCGAATAAAGATTGCGTATTGGCTATGATCCCTTCTTCAACCCATTCTGGAACAATATACTTTTCAACACTTTCCATAAAGTTCTCATCCAGTATTTCATGAGTTACTTCTTTTTTACGCTTTGGCTTAAATCTTCTTAACTCTTTGACTGTCTCAGATCTTGTATATTCAATCTTTTCTCCTTCGTATTCTATACCTATGATTCCACATATCCATTTAACGGCTTTTGACATAGAACAGTTGTTAAAATATTGAACAAGAGTAAATATGTCTTTATATTCAAACTTATTTGCATATTCTGGCTTAGTATGTACATTACAGTATAGGGATTCAACCAACATTACTTGAACCGATGTAGGATTACTACCTTCTGGTCTACAGGCTCTTATTTCATCTCTTCTCTGTTGGATGTGAGTACATCCTAATTCTTCTAAAATGTCGATTACCTTAGAGGTATCATTCAATAATATGTCCTTTATCTTTTGAAACAATTAATACCTCCTTAGTATCTACTCATCGTCTTCGTCTCTCATAAATTCTGGAACAGCCTCTGTAGTATGTTGCTTGTTAGCAATTAGCAACCTTAGATTTGTGTGATCTTTACGATCATCAATATACATATCAATACCATCATCATATTCTAACTCGCCACCATCACGACCAACTGGTATCCATAATCTTCTATTCCCGCATTCATATCCTTCATCCATAATTTGTTCTTTGTTTTTCTTTGCAAACCCTAGGATATATGAAGTATATCTTGCAATTTCATCTGAGTTTGCAATTTCATTGCCTCTATTCATTTGTACGGCACTTAGCCCAATTAAGTTCATATCTCCACAGATATTGTTCTTGAGAGTGTTTGCGAAATCACCTAGTTCGGCAGACTTCTGAGACGCATCTGTTACCTTTGTGCTTTTTAGGTAATCGTGTACAAGCATATCCAATCCTTGAAACTTATTCTTGATAATTTTACACTTCATTTTTAGAGTATTTTTGTCAACTATTGGCATATATTCATGGTGTAGCTCTGCGTGTTTTAAGAAGTGGATTGCATCTAAGTACTTTTGCTCATTATAGTCAGAAATCCTTTCTCTTTTTATATCTTCAATTGGTATGCCGGATATAATTGACAATACCCTAAGTGTAAATTTAGAGTCTGACATCTCTGAATCTGAGAACATTATTCTTAGTCCCATCTTAGCTTTGTGGATAGCTTCAGTTGTTAACCATAAACTTTTGCCGGACTTCATTCTCGCACCCACTATATAAAGTTCGCCTTTTTCGTATGTTACATATTCACCAAGCTCTTTCCATGCTGGCATAATCCCAATCATGCCATTTGCATTTTCTTCCCTTTTTTTTCTATTTTCCTCTAGTATACTGTCTATTTTCTGGCTATAAAGGACTGTCTCTTTGTCTGTCAGCAACTTTTCAGCAGACGATCCTAATTTATCAATGATGGTGTTGTTTAGTTCGTTTAAGTCACTCTCTTCGTCCAATAGTTGTCTCTCAAACGTCTTAACGTCTGTGTATATTTCTCTTCTAAGATGACACTCAAATACTTTTCTAGCAACCATTCTATACTCTTCAATTGTATCTCTTGCTACATAAGGAGCATTATCAAGTTGTTGTTCAATGAAAGAATCTCCACCAACTCTATCTATACGATTCTGCAACCCTTTTCTTTCAGCTATTTTTAATACAAGATTATATTTGTCTATCTTGTCTACACCATTTCTATATAGATCTGTGATACACCAAAACATCGCCTGATATTCAGGTTTGTGAAAATGTGTTGGTTGTAAATTTTCATATGCCATATGCATCTCTGGATTCATAATCAAGGTTGCAATAACACCACTTTCAGCAGTGATATCATGCGGTAAAATAATGTTGCTCATATAATATCCCCCCATCTTTTATCTTTCTTTGTTTTTATCTTAACAACCTCTTCATCAAAATAATCATTGACAGGTTGATCAAATTCTACTTTATTTGCTTTAGCTTTTAATTTCTTATACTCTGTATATATCTTATCATTATTTAGAGTATAAATCAAGCCATGTAAGCTATTTAGTTTCTTTGCTTTATATAATAAACAGTAAAGCACGTATTCAGCTTCATAATTCATCTCATGAATATATTTAGAAACCGCTTTTCTTGCACTCACCATTGGCTCATTGCTTTTAAATTTAGTATAAAATTCTTCTATAATTCTATTTTTCAAATCTTTCTCTTTAGCACATTTTTTATGCCAGTATCTATTTCCGATCTTTACAGCCTTGTCTTTCTCTACTTCTCCACCGTATTTACATTTATCACCATATCCACATTTCATAATTTCATACACCTCCTAGTACTAAAACAAGACGGGACTAATCCCGTCTATTCAGTTTTATATTTTTAGCCTACTCCCATGGCATCTTTCCTGAATCGTCAGACCCAGTATCTTGTGGTTGGGTGTTGCCGTAGCCTTCTTCAAATTCGAAGTCAAACACAGTTACATTGATGTAAGTTTTATCTTGATCTTTGTTATAGTTGTTTTCAACACCACCATTGATAATCTTGATTACATCTCCATTTTGTAATGACTCTGACTTCTCTTTTGCATTGCCTACAAAAGTAACTAACCAATTCGAGTTGATGTATTGACCTTCGTTTCTAGTGTCTTTTCTACTAGTAGATGCCTTGAACTTAGTGTACTTCTCTTCCATAGTTACATTATCCCAAATCTTTACAAATCTTGATGCTCTTTCTCCAATATTAAACATATTCAAATCCTCCTATTATTTTACTTGATTTAGTCCGTCTTTTAAGTTTTTAGCCACTTCAATATCCGTGATAGTTCTGTAGTCTAAATTACCATTGTTGTAATACTCAATACATTTTTTCATTGATTCTAGGTTTACCTGAGCCTTTTCTTTTGTGATCGAATCTAGCTCTAATAGAATCTTTTGAAGGTCGGTTATTTCCTTTTCTGGTTTCTTTTCAACAACTTTTGTTTCCGCAGGTTTTTCTGCAATTTTTCGTGAAATATTCTTACCTTTACCAGACTCAGCCCATTGGATAAGTGCTTTCCCATCAGTCTCTGTTAATACGTCCCATCTGTTATCAAATAAATGTGTATTGTCTTTTGTAGCTGTGGCAATATGTGTTTCTTGATCAATATTCATTGCTACTGTATACTCGAATTCGATTCCATCTCTAGTGATAGATCCAAGACCAACCTTTTTTGGGGCTTGTTTGCCTTTTGAGTTCTCTTCAAGAACATATGCGTCCTTCCCTCGAACTGTTGCAATCACATTTATCGGACTGTGTAGGATTTCATAGATAAATGCGTCGTGTCTAGGAGTTAGCGTTTTCCACTTTGCAAAGTCGTTCCCTGTCATCTTGCTCTTCGCATCTAAGATACCACCTTTTGAATTCCATTCGTGTGTGATGCTATCAATAATTAAATTGTCGTACCCGTTATCCACTGCATAATTGATTAGTGCTATATAATTTTCTGGTGCAAATGGTTCTCTAGGTCTAGGTAGAATCTTTGTGTATTCATCATACTCTTCTTTCCCATCGGAAGTGGATCTGTCAATTTTTGAAATATCTTTTAATTCTACATAATCATAATCAAACTCGTCCGCATAATACAATCCACGTCGTGCTTCGGTTCCAATATACATAGTTTTTCCACCCATACCTGTGGTTAGTCTTAATGCTGAGTATGATTTGCCACCACCAGATGGAGAAGAAAGTAATACTTTGACCTTAACTTTTTCTCTGACAGCCTTTTTTACTAATCCCATAAATTTTCCTCCTTGTTTTGTTTGTTTCATCCTTCATCTTTATATTATCACATCTTGTGCAATAATGCAATACTTTTTTAAAACTTTTTTCAGTTGGTGCTCTTACTCCTACCATATAT
>Ga0193959_1000365_pt1 | contig 18372 bp, 14 predicted proteins | sample FB_2_MG_FD_140333 | JGI IMG/M metagenome (GOLD analysis project Ga0193959, IMG submission 140333) | Microbial mat bacterial communities from the Broadkill River, Lewes, Delaware, United States - FB_2_MG | ecosystem: Environmental > Aquatic > Freshwater > River > Microbial mats | place: USA... | reverse complement strand
GCCAGCACTTCGGCCACGGTTTTGAATTGACGCGGGGATTCGCCGTTGCTGCAGCGGCGACCAAACAGCCGGTTGAACAGGGTGCGCTGCGTCGGTCGGTCCAGATGGAAACGCTCGCGCAATTCCTCGCCCTGTTCCTCGTGATACGTGACCGTCAGGCACTCGCCGCTGGCGCTCAGGCTGATCCCGGCACAGCGAATGACTCGGGCATCCTTCAGCTGCAGCGCGCGCTTGAGCAGGTCGTCCGGATCGATAATCGCTTCGCTGCAGCTCTGGCAGTAGCGTGCGGCGATGTCATTCTCGGCACCGCAGTGTGGGCATTCCTTAAAGCGGAAGCGGTAATCACACTGCTCCGACTTTTCACCTTCCATCTCCAGCAGCCCCTGACAGCGGCGGCCATAGTGCTCAATGACCTGACCGTTGCTGTCGGTCTTGCCCCAGAAGATATTGGCGAAGCCGCAGCCGGGACAAAAAACCTGTACCGGCTCCGAATCGGAGGAAGGCTTGGGCGTGCCCACTTCCGGATGATGCAGGTTGAAACCGTTACCGGCGTAATCGATCACCAGGCAATTTTCCTTGTTTTCACTCAGGCGCAGGCCACGGCCAACAATCTGCTGGTACAGGCTGACCGATGCGGTGGGGCGCAGGATGGCGATCAGATCCACGTGGGGAGCGTCGAACCCGGTGGTCAGGACGGCCACGTTAACCAGGTATTTCAGTTCTCGCGCCTTGAAGCGAGTGATCAGTCGCTCGCGTTCATCGCCCGGAGTGGCGCCGGTAATAACGGCCGTTTCATCATTGGGCAGATAGCCGCCGATTTCGTGGGCATGTTCGACCGTGGCGGCAAATACCATCACGCCCTGTCGGGTCTGAGCCAGTTCTTCGACCTGCTCGCAGATGGCGCGCGTGACGCGCGGGTGTTTGGCCAGCAGGCTGTTCAGCTCTCGCTCCGGATAGTGGCCACTGTCGGAGGGTGTCAGCGATGAAAAGTCATAGTGCGCAATGGCGGCATCAATCACCTCCGGCGGCGTCAGATAACCGTTGCGAATCATGTGGCTCAACGGCAGTTCGAAGATGCATTTTTCGAACACACGCGGCTCTTCACTGCGTACAAAGCCCCGATAATGGGTGCGGTAGATCCAGCCGTAGCCAAGGCGATAGGGGGTTGCGGTCAGACCCAGCACCTTGAGGCCAGGATTGTGTTCACGCAGGTGGCTGATCACCTGCTGGTACTGGCTGTCCTCATCTTCGCCCACGCGATGGCACTCATCAATGATCAATAGCGAAAAGGCGTCAGCGAAGTGCTCCAGATTGCGGGTGATGGACTGGACGCTGGCAAAGGTCACCTGATAGCTGAAGTCCCGGCGTCCAAGCCCGGCGGAAAAAATACCGGCTTCCAGTCCCAGCGCCGCATATTTGGCATGGTTCTGCTCCACCAGTTCACGCACATGAGTGATGACCAGAATCCGCCGCCGAGCCAGTCGTGCCAGCTCCGCAATGACCAGACTCTTGCCGGCACCAGTAGGCAAGACGATCACGGCGGGATCGCTGCTGGCGCGGAAATGTTTGATTGTCGCGTTCACGGCATCCTGCTGGTAGTCGCGCAGGGTAAAGGGACGAGGGGAAGTCGAATCGTTCACGGTTGGCATTACAGTGGCGGCTGTGAAAGGCTGGGTCAGGGTAGTGAGCCTTCGCGAGCAAGTCAATCTGATGGTGAGTAGGGCGTTGATTGTGCCGGATTGTCTTTTCGGTGTGTTGTGTAAGGAAAGCCTCTGTCGCACGACTCTAACGAGCGGCCGGCCGGTAGCTGTGTGGTCGGTGGCGTTGACAATAACGGGCTCTTCACAAGATCTCGCGCAATCCTCGCTGCATAGCCGGGAAACAGTCCAGTGCCCGTTCAGGCCGGGTTTTCCCTGCCGGAGTGGAGCAATACTGAGCTTCAACAGATTGCCAGTGGGTTGAAATTGCAGTGCAGCCTGGGTGGTGTAACACCCATTCTGCCTCAATGCGGCAGCAAGGCATGGAAAAACCATTGGCGGCCAGATGAAGATCTGGGGCAGGATATTCGTAAGTCTTGGGCTGCGTTGACGCTGGCGTACCCGAGTTACGGAACGGCCACTGGAGAGCGGATGTTGAAGACGAGCAGAACACACGGATTACCTGACCATGCTGAATTGCAGTCAAGGCTGGAGGCCCTGCGCCCCCGATTAATGGCATTTGCCAGGATTCAGTTGGGAGATCCCGTTCAGGCGGAGGACCTGGTGCAGGATGCCCTGATTGCGGCCTGGGAAGGTGCCGAACGTTTTACGGGCGCCTCCAGTGTGGAAACCTGGGTGTTCGGCATTCTGAAACATAAGCTGGTTGACGAGATTCGGCATCGCAGGCGTGAATTGGCCACCGGATTCGATCCGGATGACACGCCGGACATTGATGGCCTGTTCAACCCGCGCGCCCATTGGCTGCCGGCGGCTCGGCCGCAGAAATGGCATGAGCCGGAGCAGGCGTGTCTGCAGGAAGGGTTTTGGCAAGTATTTGATTTTTGCGTGTTACACCTGCCAGAGAGCACGGCCCGTGTGTTCTCCATGCGCGAATTGATGGGGCTGGAGACGGCGGAAATCTGTGAAGCACTGGGCATTACCGAGCAGAACTGTTGGGTGATTCTGCATCGGGCCAGGCTGAAGCTGCGTGCCTGTCTCGAAAATGGCTGGTTTGGCAAGGGGGAACAGAACAATGCAGTCCTGTAAACGTGCGACTGAGCTGATGTCGCAGCAGCTTGATCGTGAATTGAGCACCAGTGAACGACTGGGTTTGCGCATGCATCTGATGATGTGTCGTCACTGTCGCAAGTGTGATGCGCAGTTCAAGGTGCTGCATGAGCTGTCATCGGTTCGCTCGCAGGCAGGCTCTGAGCGAAGGGAAGATTGAGTTACAGATGCTGAAGCGGGTGCTGGGAGGATTGGTGCTGGTCAGTATGGGTTGGGTGTTGTGGTTGGGGTATTGCATCACCAGCTTCGCTAGCGTGGATCAGCGGCCAATCAGTGATGTAGCCGTGGTGCTGGGGGCTGCCGTGCAGGGGCAGCAGCCGTCGCCGGTATTCAGGGAAAGGATCAACCATGCCATTGTCCTGCATCGCACAGGTGTTGTGCAGATGATCCTGTTTACCGGTGGGCGCAGTCAGGGCGCCGCGTCTGCGGAATCTGAGGTAGCACGAAACTATGCGATCGCACAGGGTGTACCTGCGTCGGATATTCTGATTGAAACGCGGTCGACAACCACGCATGAAAATCTCGAGCAGGCCAGACAGCTGATGTTGGCCCACCGGTTGCAGTCTGCCATTCTGGTCAGTGATCCGCTGCATATGAGGCGAGCGGTCAGCCTCGCTGACAACCTTGGCTGGGCGGTTTCGTCCTCGCCAACACCGACCAGCCGTTATCGCAGTCTGCAAACACGGCTTGAGTTTCTGCTGCGAGAGATCTGGTTTTATCAGAGGGTGCTGTTGGGGTAAGCGTGTAGCTGTTCCAGCAACTCCTGATAACGCGGCCCCAGTGTCGGCCATGAAAACCGCGAGACATCAGGTGATACCAGCGCCTTGCCTGCCGCCCGTTCGAGCAGGTCGGCCGCGGCAGCCGCTTCCCGCACTACATCCGCTTCATGGCTCGAATACAGATAGTCCTGAGGGACCAGCTCCGGATAGACCTGTCGGTTTGGCAGGATAGGAATCGCGCCCCCTGCAATGGCTTCCAGCACGGCGATGCCCTGGAATTCATGCAATGCCGTGGACAGGATAACGTCGGCAGAAGCCAGCCAGGCGCGGTATTCTTCGCCGGATTCCACATAACCGAACTGGGCCAGTCGGTGGCTGAATTCCTGCTCAATGGTGTCGAATTCGGCAGGCGAGTTTCTGAACCGTTCGCCCAGAATACAGATCCTGAAGTTGGTTCCGCGCCGTTCCAGCTCACGCAGGATTGCCAGCAGGCGGTCTGGTCCCTTGTCAAACTCCCAGCGTGCGGCCCAGACAATCTTCAACGGTTCCGTGGCCTGGTGTTCAGTGTTGTTATCCCAGGCAGGAGGCTGGTGGGAGGCGGGGGCTGCAGCGGTAAATATCTGCTCTGACAGAGGAACCGGCACAACGGTGGATTTTTGTTGAATCCGTTCCGGCAGACCGGCCGGAATCTGATCGGGCAACTTGCGCAGCAGTGAGCGAGCGCCTTGCAGCAGTGAGTCGCGATTGAAGGCCGAGTTGAATACCACCAAATCGGCTGCCAGTGCGTTATAGAGATTCAGAATCTGTGGTTCGACACTCTTGAACGCCTGACCGGACGCCGGGTAGGCAAACTGGTTCTCGTGGAAATAGACCAGTGTGGGTGTACTGGCCAGCGCGGGTACCAGGCCTCTTAAGGCGGTCAGGTCAACCATTGAGGTTGCAACGATCAGATCATAAGGCTGCTCCAGTGTTGCGCGCTCATTGAAGGCCCAACTCAGGCTGTTGCCACGGATACGCCAGGCAAAGTAGCGCGGTGGCAGAGCCAGCTGGGTCCACTGGTGGTGAGGCAGGGCAGCCACCAGCACCTCGCGCCAGTAACGGTGGCTGGCGGCATCATAGGCCGAAAGCAGCAGAATGCGCATGAACGGGTCTCCACTAAAACGGGTCCGGATTGTGCCAGAACTTCAATGACTTGTCAGAAGACGGATCCACTGCTTGACTTACCAGTAGTTTCTTGAGGAGAACTTCAGATGTCTGGAACCGTTCTGATAACCGGTTGTGGTCGAGGCCTGGGGCTTGAGTTTGCCTATCAGTATGCGCGGGATGGCTGGCATGTACATGCCTGCTGTCGAGATTTGGCACACGCCGAAGAATTGCTGGCGCTTGAGGCACGTTTTCCCGATCAGATCGACCTGCATGTACTGGATGTAAACAAGGATGGCCAAATCAAGGCGCTGGATCGTGTGCTGGGGGATACAGTGATCGACGTGCTGATTAATAATGCGGGCTATTATGGCCCCAAGGGGGTTGTTTTTGGTGGTCTTGAGCGCGATCTGTGGCGCCAGGTGCTGGAAACCAACACCCTGAGTCCCCTGATGCTGGCGCAGGCGCTGTATCCACGTGTGGCTGCAAGCCGGTTGAGAACGCTGGTATTTGTCAGCAGCAAGGTGGGCAGTATTGCCGACAATACATCCGGTGCCGGCTATTATTATCGCAGTTCCAAGACGGCGTTGAATCAGGCGGTGAAAAGCCTCTCCATTGACCTTGCCGGGGCTGGTGTCAAAGTGGTGTCGCTGCATCCCGGATGGGTGCAAACCGATATGGGTGGGCCTAATGCACTGATCAGCGCAGAAGAAAGTGTGCGCGGCATGCGCACCCTGATAGAAAATCTGGATCAGGATCAAAGCGGGTCATTTCTGGACTACCGGGGAGAGCTCATTGAGTGGTAGGGTCTTTCCCGAAGGGGATTGAAAAAGGGTATGATCTCCTGAGTGCACAGTGAAGGAGTACACGATGCGCCAGCGTCCACCTAAGCTGTTGGGATATGTGGGGTTATACCTGGCGTTCGGGCTGATGTGGATTCACGGCTCGGATGCGGCGGCGGCACTCTATTTTCAGGATGCCGATGCCTTTGCCTTGATCAGTCGGCTGAAAGGCAGCCTGTTTATCGTTGTAACCGGCCTGTTTCTATATGTGGCGCTGCTTCGCGTCAGACGTGCGTCTGCGAGCAGTGCCGTTCCGACCAGAAATACAGATCCGATCGTGCTGGCAGGCATGCTGGCACTGGTGCTGGTAACGCCCTTTGTTGGCGGCACGGTCAGTCATTACCTTGCCGATACCTTTGCCCTCTCTCAGGGGCTGGGGCTGTTGCTGGCGGGGATTGGCTCACTGGCACTGGCTGCTCTGCTGCTGGTTGCCTACCGGCAGCAACTCAAGCAGGTACTGAACCGCAGCATCAGCCATGACATGGCCTTGAGAGAGGACCTGCTGGCCCACTTTTTCAATTTGCCATTCGTTGGCATGGCACTGGTAGACCCCGTCACTGGCCGTTGGCTGCGTGTGAATGAGCAATTGCAGCAGATGCTCGGCTATCCGCCGGAAGAGCTGTACCGGATGAACTTGCAACAGCTGACCTGCCCGGATGATCTGGGTGAAGACGAGGCCGCGTTCTCACGCCTGATGGTCGGTGAAATTGACGACTATCAGCTGGAAAAGCGCTTTGTGAAAGCGTCGGGGGAGCTGTTGCCTGTCCGTATCTGTGTGCGTGTGGTTCGGGATGGACTGGGGCAGGCTGAATATGTGGTCGGCATGGTGCTGGATCTAAGCCGAGATCAGCATCAACAGATGCTGCTGCAGCGCGAGTCCGGTCTGTACAGCATGCTGTCACAGATTAATCAGTTGATCCTCTACAGCAAGTCCGAAAGTGAAGTGTTGCAGTCTGCCTGCAATATCGCGGTGACACTGGATTCGCTTCAGTTTGCCTGGGTTGGCGGCTGTAATGAACAGCGTCACCTGTGCCAGCCATTGGCTTATGCCGGCAGTAGCAATGCTGAACAGGGATTTGAAGAACTGTTCGAGATTTTTGCGCGCCATCCCGGTCGAGGGCTGAGTGAAAAGGCCGTCGTTGAGGGCCGCACGGTGGTCGACAACGACAGCATGAACGCGCCGGAATATAAGCCCTGGCTGCCGTTCATCCAGCGCTTCCAATGCCGTTCGGCGATAGCGCTGCCCATCAGGAAAAACGGTCAGGTGTATGCCAATCTGACACTCTACTCTGATGAAGAAGGGTTTTTCAGTGAGCGGCTGGTCAACACGCTGGAAGAAATGGTGTGTGACATTGGTTTTGCACTGGACTCGATCAGCCGGGACCTGGCGCTGCAAGCGGCCAACCAGGTGATCAATTCAAGCCCCTTTGTGCTGCTCAGGTGGCGCAACACGCCGGGCTGGCCGGTCACCTTTGTCTCCGAAAATATTCGGCGCTGGGGGCTGTCGCCCGATGCTTTCCTGAAACAGTGCGGTGCCTTCGAGCGCATCATCCATGAAGAAGATCGTCACCGTACTGCACAAGAAGTGGAAGCATTTCTGGCCCGTGGGCTGGATGAATACGACCAGCGGTATCGTATCCGGTTGCCCGATGGCCGGATACGCTGGGTTGAGGACCGGACCCATGTACTGCGTGACGACGCCCGACAGGTCATGGGAATGGAAGGGGTGCTGGTAGATGTCACCGAGCGGCAGCAACAGGAAAGCCGCCTGCGGCAGGCTGCCGCTGTCGTGCAAAGCACCCGTGAGGGGGTGCTGGTGACGGACGCTCGGCACCATATTGTTCAGGTCAATCCCGCCTTTTCCGATATGTTCGGCTGGCATGAAGTTGACCTGCTGGATAAAACGCCGGTTGTGTTGCGTTCGGGGCGGCATTCGACCGCGTTCTACCGGGACCTCAGGGATATGATCGAGCAGGAGGGCTATTGGCAGGGTGAAATTCTGAGCCGACGCCGCGACGGCGAGATATTTCCCACTCTGCTCAGTATCAGCCGAGTAACCGATGACTATGGTGAAGTGACACACTTTGTTGGCGTTTACACCGACCTGACACGACTCAAGAACAGTGAGTCGCGTATAGAATTTCTCAGCAACTATGATGCCTTGACCGAACTGCCCAATCGACAGCTGCTGTTTCAGAAGCTGACGTCCTGTATTCAATACAACCGCCGGCACAGCCGTCTATCTGCTCTGTTGATGGCCGACCTGGATAACTTCAAGGATATCAATGACAGCTTTGGCCATCTGGAAGGTGACAAGTTGCTGGTGGATGTGGTGAATCGGTTCAGGGCTCGGGTGCGCGATGAAGACAGCCTCTACCGTTTGGGCGGTGACGAGTTTGCCATTCTGCTGGAGGATATTGACAGCAGCGAGCGTGCCGCTGCCGTGGCCGATGAGTTGATGCGGCAGTTGACACCGGTCTTCGTGTTGACCGATGGCACGGAAATACGCACCAGTGCCAGTGTAGGGATCAGCCTGATAGATGGCAGCATTACGGCACCGGAGGCCCTGTTGCAGCAGGCGGATGCGGCACTGTTCAAGGCCAAGGAGCAGCGTGGCAGCCTGAGTTTCTACAGCGATGATCTGACCATCAGCGCTCGGCACCGGCTTAATCTGGAACAGCGCCTGCGTTATGCGCTGGAACATGATGAACTCTGTCTGTTTTACCAGCCGCAGTGGGATGTCAGCAGTGGTGCCATGACCGGCGTAGAGGCACTGATTCGATGGAATGACCCTGAAGACGGCATGGTGCCGCCGGGAGTATTTATCCCGGTTGCGGAACAGAGCAACCTGATCGGTCTGATCGGGCGCTGGGTTGTCCGGCAGGCGTGTCATCAGTTGGCTGAATGGAGGGCCCGGGGGCTGGAGGTGCCACGAGTTGCCATCAATGTGTCGCCGCAGCAGTTGCACTATCACGACCTGATTACGATAGTGGCCGAAGCACTGGAAGAGACCGGCATACCGCCCGGCCTGCTTGAGGTTGAGCTGACCGAAGGGGTGTTGATGTCCTCGGCCATCCAGCCGGAAGCGCTGTTGCAGCAGTTGCGTGAGTTGGGGGTTCGGCTGGCGATTGACGATTTTGGCACCGGCTATTCTTCGCTGGCATATCTGAAACGTTTCCCGCTCGACCTGCTCAAGATCGACAAATCGTTTACCGATGACCTGCTGACCAGCCGTGAAGCCCAGGCGGTAGTCGAGACGATCATTGTGCTGGGGCACAAGTTGGGTCTGACCGTGTTGGCGGAAGGGGTCGAGAAGGTTGAGCAGTTGGATGAGTTGGCGCGCCTTGGCTGTCACCAGTACCAGGGTTACCTGAGCAGTAAGCCGCTGCAGGTCAGCGAGCTGGAACAGTTGATGGCTTCATCGAGTGTTGAGGCGTGAGTCAGGGGTTTTAATGTCGGTATTTTGTCACGATTGAGTAGTCTGTGATCAGTATTTTGTGTAGGATCAATCAGAATCTGCTCATGAATACGGATGTTTGAATCTTTCGTGACCCTGTCAAATCGGCTTGATGCAACCCTTCCCGCTCTCTGGGGCAATCTGCTGCTGGCGCTGGCCTATATGCTGTTGGGGTTTGTGTTGCTGGATACCGGCTTGCATGAACAGATCGTGCCCCTGTGGCTGCCTGCCGGGCTGGGTCTGGCCACACTGCTTGTATACGGATTGAAGCTTCTGCCGGGCATTGGTCTTGGCAGTTTTGGCATCAATATTCTGATTCCTGTCCTATCCACTACGCCGTCTGCCGAGCACCTGCTGAGTGCCAGTCTGATTGCATCAGGTGCCATGCTCCAGGCCGCGTTGGCCTGGCAGTTGATCACGCGGCAGGGGGTTGACCCACTGAAGCCCCAGCGGGATCGCTGGATGCTGCGGTTTCTGCTGCTCAGCGGGCTCTTGACCTGCACTCTGAACGCATCCATTGGCACGCTTGCAGTAACCTTTATCAATCAGTCAGGGGGTAGTCAGGGGCTGCTGCTGGATTGGCTGAGCTGGTGGCTGGGTGACAGCTTTGGTGTCATCCTGGGAGTTCCCTTGTTTCTGGCGTTGTTTGAGTGGGCCGGTGGGCGCCAGAACGCGCACCGGGAGCGAGCATGGGTGTTGCCGCTACGGCTGAGCAGCATCCTGCTGGCGGTATTGCTGATCAACCAATACTATCTGGCCCACCTTGGGGGGCTGCTCAAGAACAGCTTTCGTCAGGATGTACAGCTGGTTGAAGCACGTATACAGGCGCTGGTACAGCATAATCTGGGCGAGCTGCTGCGCCTGAGTCAGGCCATGACCAAGGTCCCCGAGATGACACCACAGCTTTTTGCCAGTCTGGTGGCGCCTTCGCTGCAGAATAATCCCGGCCTCAGAGCCTACTCCTGGGACCCCGTGATTGACGTGACAGCCCGGGCCGCTTTCGAGCGGCAGACGGCGGATTTGCTGGGGATGCCCGATTATGCCATCTATGGTAAATCCTCTCCGGAAGAAGAGTATGTGATCCCGGTTCAGTTTGTAGAACCGTTGGCAGAGAACCGCCAGGCACTGGGGTTTAATCTCAACTCGCGCGAAGATCGACGTCACTGGGTGCTGCAGGCGCAAACGCAGGGTCAGGCTGTCGTGACCGGCATTTTGAACCTGACCCAGGCTCCCGATGAGCCTGGTTTATTGATGCTGCAGCCGGTATACCGCTTTGTCGGCAGCCGGGATCTGCTGATGCGTCAGCGTGAACTGCGCGGGTTTATTGTCGGGGTGTTTACCGTGTCCCAGCTGTTGGAGGCGGCGTTGCAGCAATCGGGCGTCGGTCATGTTCACTTGCGTGTTTCCGAGCCCGGACGGCAACCGTTCTATGAAACCGGGGAAACCCATGGGCTAACAGCGCATTTCAGTCTGGCAGACAGTTTCCAGATTCAATTGACACAGCGCACCTGGCAGGTTGAGGCTTTTGCCGGATCGGATTATCTGGCAGCACACCCCATCAGCCAGGCGCATTATCTGCAAGTCCTGCTGTTGGGTGTCGGTTGTCTGGGGGCGTTGCTGGTGCTGTCGATGCATAATCGTGAGCAGCTACTGGAAGCACGAGTGCGCCAGCAAACTCGGGATCTGGCTTGGCAAGCCTGCCATGATGACCTGACTCGGCTGCAGAACCGCAAGGGGTTGCATGAGGCCCTGTTGCTGCGGGTGCAACGGCAGGATTTGCCTTTCGGGCTGCTGTTTGTTGATCTGGACCGTTTCAAACTGATCAATGACTCGCTGGGGCATCAGGTGGGAGATCGACTGTTGCAACAGCTGTCATCAGCACTGTTGAACCGGGTCGCGATGGGCACCGAGGTGTACCGCATGGGTGGCGATGAATTTATTCTGCTGGTGCCAGGCCCGGTCGAGGCAGCAGAGGCCGAGGCTCAAGTGGTGCTTCAGGTCGCCTCGGATACCTATGGAGTGGAGGGGCATCAGTTACAGCTGACCGCCAGCATTGGCATCAGCCTGTTCCCTGCGCACGGCATCACCATGGAAAGCCTGATACAGCATGCCGATACGGCCATGTACCGCGCCAAATCTCGTGGTAAGGACCGCTATGAACTCTACAGTGAAGAACTGACGTCCGATGCACAATTGAGCCTGGCCGTGGAGCAGGATCTGCGCCAGGCGTTACAGTCGGATCAGCTGGTGATGTACTACCAGCCACAGTACCGTCTCCAGGACCGAGGGCTCTGTGGTTATGAAGCACTGGTGCGCTGGCAGCACCCGCAGCGGGGCTTGCTGGGACCGGACAAGTTTATCCCGGTGGCGGAGGAAACCCAGCTGATCGTGCCGCTGGGCTGGCAGATTCTGGAAAACGTCTGCCGTCAGCTTGCAAGCTGGCTGCAGCAGGGCATGGCTGTGCCGATGGTGGCGATCAATATCTCGCCGCAGCAGTTGCTGCAGGCGGATTTCATTCAGCGTCTCAACCGGCTGGTTGCGGATTATGGTCTGGATCGTCACTTGCTGGAGCTGGAAATTACCGAATCCATGATCATGCAGGACCCGGATTTTGTGATCCAGCAACTGCAGCGGCTGCGTCTGTCCGGCTATCACCTGGCATTGGATGATTTTGGCACCGGCTTCTCGTCGCTGGACCGAATCAAGTACCTGCCGCTCAACCGCATCAAGATCGACAAGAGTTTTACCCGGGATATTGGTCGCAACCCCAAGGATGAAGCGGTCATTATCAGTGCCATTGCGCTGGGGCGGAGCCTGGGCATCGAGGTGCTGGCCGAGGGCGTGGAGACAGCGGCTCAGTGCGAATTCCTGCGTCAGCATCAATGCAGCAGCGTGCAGGGATACCTGTTTGGTCGGCCGGCCCCATCTGAAGTCGTTGTACGGGAAGCGTGTGGTCGAACAGGGTGAGGATAAAAAATCGTCTGCTTGATGTTACGTTATAACTTATTTATAGTTTTGTTATGTTGTAACAATTTAAGGCGCTGTATTGATGAAATCCAAACCATTTGCCGTCCTGCTGGGCACGTCTGCCATGGCATTTTCCGCTGTTTCCTTCGCTGAACCGGTTGCCACAGAGATTGGACTGACCGTTGATGCCTACCACAAATCCGATAACACGGCTCTGGGTGGTCGTCTGGAAGGGTGGGGGCTCAGCCATACCGAACTGGCCGTTAAACATCCCTTTGGTGAGCACTTGATGGGGCGGATGACCGCCGTTGTTGAGGTGAATGAAGCCGAGAGCAACTTCGATTTTGAAGAAATGTACCTGGAGACACGCACCCTGCCGGCAGGCCTGAGCCTGAGAGCGGGGCGTTTCCTGTCCGATATCGGCTATCTCAATGGCCAGCATCCTCATACTGACAGCTTTGTTGAGCGCCCGCTGATGTACCGGGCGTTTCTGGGCGGGCATTACTATGATGATGGCTTGGGAGCGCACTGGGTCATGCCCACCGATTTTTACTGGCGCCTGAGTGCTGAAGCCTTCCGAGGGGAAGAGCTGGGTGAGTTTGCGGATGGTCCCAAGGTTGGCACACTGGCGTTTGCGTCCAAACTGGGCGGCGATATCGGCGACTCTCAAAGCTGGCAGGCTGGCGTGTCTTACCTGAGAAACCGCATGTCGCTGGAAGAAGATGAACACGACCATCACCACGATCATGATCACGGCCATGATGAACATGACCATGCGGGCCACAGCCATGGTGCGGAATATGCCGGCAAGCACATGTATCTGGCAGATCTGGTCTGGAAATGGTCGCCACGTGGTAATAACCGCGAGCAGCAGCTGGCGCTGTCGGCAGAATATGCACGCGTCACGGACCTGAACCAGTACGCATCCAATGATGACTATCACGAGGGCTGGTACGGCTCTGCCGTTTACCGCTTTTCGCCGCAGTGGAGTGCCGGGGTGCGCCATGGCCGGGTGGATCTGAAACTGGGGCATGGCGACCATTTCCACGATAGCTCGCTGGAAGAAACCAGTCTGATGCTGGCCTGGAACCCAAGTCACACCCAGACTCTGCGCCTGCAGTACACCGAGCAGGATGCGGTAGAAGACTGGGATGATACCTTTGCCGATGCGGCTGATAATGTGCTGACACTGCAGTACATCATCAGTTTCGGAGCGCATGATGCGCATACGTTCTGATCAGGCGCTGGCCGGTGTGTTGCTGGCATGTGTCAGCATGCCGGCCAGTGCGCTGGACATCTTTGCCTGTGAACCGGAGTGGGCCGCGCTGGCCACTCAGCTGGCCCCGGACGCCAGTGTGGCCAGTGCAACGCATGTCTACCAGGACCCGCACTACATTGAAGCGCGCCCCAGCTTGATTGCCCGGTTACGACGGGCGGATCTGGCCGTCTGCAGCGGAGCCGCACTGGAGGCGGGTTGGCTACCGGCCTTGCAGCAGCGTGCAGCCAACCCTCGTGTACGCTCGGGCCAGTCAGGCCTGCTGTTTGCTGCGGATGTGGTAGAAACCATTGATCAGCTGGATGAGGTGCCCTTTGGCGCGGGTGATGTGCACCCTGAAGGTAATCCACACCTGCAGCTGGACCCCGAACGGATCCGCTCCGTGGCGGCTGCGCTGAGCCAGCGCCTGCAACAGGCGGATGCGGCCGGTGCAGATGATTACAGGTCTCGCTACCTGCGCTGGTCGCTGCAATGGCAGCAGCGTCTGGACGGCTGGCGGGAGCGGGCTGCACCCCTGCGAGGCAAGACCATCGTGGTGCAGCACTCAACCTTCGATTACCTGTGGCGCTGGCTGGGGGTCGAGGTGATTGCGGATCTGGAGCCCAAACCGGGTGTGCCACCTACGCCGGGTCATCTGGCAAGTCTGGTTGCAACCGTAGAAGATGCCAAACCATTGGCGATCGTGCACAGCTGGTATCAGTCTTCGCAGCCGGCTGAATGGTTGTCGGAGCATACGGGTGTACCCGTGCTGGCTCTGCCCTCGACAGTTGCACCGGACCAGGGCATAGATACGCTGGATCAACTGTTTGACCACCTGCTGGATCAACTGGTCCAGGTGGCGAATGAGCACTGAGCTGGGCCTGCTGCTTCTCCCCTTCGCAGCTGGCCTGCTGGTGCTCTGCAGTCACTTGGTACTGGGTGAGCAGGTGCTGCGACGCGGCATCCTGTTCATTGATCTGGCGGTTGCCCAGCTGGCTGCGCTTGGCAGCTTGCTGGTGCAGCAATGGTGGCCCGATAATCGCTGGGTAGCAGGCCTTGGCGGTCTGTTACTGGCGGTAATCGGCACTCTGCTGATCTCTTGGCTGGTACGTCGTTTCCCGCAGCAGCGGGAAGCGGCGATCGGTCTGATTTATGCGGTTGCCGCCTCGGTGCTGCTGTTGTTGCTGGTCGCCGATCCACATGCCGGGCATCGGCTGGCGCGCAGTCTCAATGGCGACATTCTCTGGGTCGGTGGTGCGGACCTGCTGCCGTTGCTGGCGGCTACACTGGCACTGCTGGTGGCCCTGGTCCTGCGGCCGCAATGGCTGTCAGGTGCGCTGTTCTATCCCTGTTTTGCGGTGCTGGTTAGCCTGTCGGTACCGTTGCTGGGGGTTTTTCTGGTCTTCGTCACCCTGATTGCACCGGCTCTGGTCGCTCGCGTCTGGGCGTGTCGCTGGATGGGAGGATTGACGGGTGGGCTGGGCTACGCCAGTGGCCTGATGCTCGCCTGGTGGCAGGATTGGCCTGCAGGTCCGACGCTGGTGTTGAGTCTGGTCTGTGCTGCGCTGATGTTGCTGGCACTGCGCCCCCGGATTCATTCCGGTGGCGGTTCCGGAATCTCGTAGGGTTGAATGCGGTAGGCCTCCAGTCGGTAGCCTGCCGTGCCCATTTCATGGCTGTACACTTCGGTGATCAGGCGGCCACTCACCAGCACGGCATCGTAAAGGCTTTCCACCCGCGTGCCCGGTTCATAATGTACGTCGATAATCTGGTTGGAGGGCGGTGGCGGCACGTGGATGCAGGCGCCAAAGTAGGGCACCAGAAAAAAGCGGTCGACCACATCACCGACACCTTCCAGCGGCACCACAAAGCCGGGAATACTGACCATACGGCCATTCATATCGTCTACAACCGGTGCCGATGCCAGGGTCTGCATCATGTCATCAAACAGCTTCTGAGCCTTGTCGCTGTAGTCATCCAAACTGTCCAGTTCCGGGTTGTTGTACATCTTTTCCAGTGACAGCACATAATCTGCCGGCATCAGGCTGTCCCAGTCGATCTCGGGAGCCGCTTCGCCATTCACCAGAATCACGTCTTGAGCAATAGCCTGGCCAATCCAGAGTGAAAACAGCAGGGAGATAAAACGTTTCATGTATTTCCTTAATGGTGCCGAATAAGGTGATTGGCCCTTGCCTGGCGCCAGCCCTTGAGTGCCGGCAGCAGGCCGGACAGGCTGCCCAACAGCAGGATAGCAGCGCATTGCAGCCATTGGGTAGCGGACAGGAATGTGGGCGGCAGAAAAATGCCGAAGCTGTCGAGCAGGGGCGCACGCAGGGTCAATAGAAGCAGCTGAAGTAACAGAACACCCAACACAACGCCGGCGGCACTCAGCAACAAAGATTCTGCCAGCAACAATGCAGCGATGCGCCAGGGCGGACAGCCCAGCGCACGCAGCACAGCGATTTCATGCTGACGCTGCTGCATACCTGCCAGTAATACGGCCAGCATGCCAACCAGTCCTGTCAGCAGGGCGAAGGCGGCCACCAGTAGCAGCGACTTTTCGGCGATGCCCACGACCTGCCAGAGTTCCTGCAATGCCATTCCGGGCAGCACGGCCGTGAGTGGCTCGTCACGTTGCTGGTTCAGTGCACGCTGCAGATGGAAGGTATGCAGTTTGGACTTGAGGCCAACCAGCACAGCGGTGACTTCACGGGGTGTCAGGTCCTTGTTGCGTGCCTGTTCTGCACTGACCTTCAGGCCGGGTAGAGGCACGCCGGCACGCCAGCCCAGATGAATGGCTTCCAGCCCCTGCAGGGAAACCAGCAGCGACCGGTCCAGTGGCGTACCCGTCGGGGCCAGAATGCCGCTGACCTTGAACGGCAGGTTGTCATGGTGCATGAAACTGGTATTGCCGCTGCCGTGTGCAATCACCAGACCGTCGCCGAGAGCATAATTCAGTTGCGCCGCCACTTCGGCACCGATCACAACATCGAACAGGTCGGCAAAAGGAGTGCCCCGTGCAAGGCGCAGGGGCTGGTTGTCGCCATAGCGGAAGTGGTCAAACATTGCCTGGCTGGTACCGATGACGCGATGGCCGCGATGCGAGTCACCCAGAGACAGTGGAATGGTCCAGTCTGTGCGCGTGTCCTGATCCAGTTTTTCATAGCTGGACCAGCGGATATTGCTGGTGGCGTTGCCGATATGAAAGACGGAGTAGAGCAGCAGCTGTACAGGTCCCGAGCGTGCGCCGACGATCAGGTCCGTACCGGATACGCTGCCGAAAAAGGCCGCCTTGCTTTGCTCGCGGACCTGTTGCACGCCAAGCAGCAGTGCGGTACTCAGCGCAAAGGTAAACAGCGTCAGCAGGACGCTGATCTTGCGGCTTAACAGGCTTTTCAGTGCCATCGACAGCAGCATCAGCTGTGCCCTCCAAGCTTCAGCTGTCGGTTGAAGTGAGTGGTCAGCGCAGGGTCATGGCTGACCATCAGCAATGTGCTGCCACAGAATTCAGCTTCTTCCAGTAACAGGTCGATAAACAGGTCACGATGGCCGGGGTCGAGGGCCGAAGTCGGTTCGTCGGCAATGATCAGTGCCGGAGAACCAATCAGGGCTCTGGCCGCAGCTACGCGCTGCTGCTGGCCGATGGACAGCTCGGCCACCGGGCGCTTTTGCAGCTTGCCCACGTCCAGCCGTAGCCGTTCCAGCAAGCGTATTGCTTCCTGTTGCGGTGATTGGCTGCGCTGGCAGGCGGCAGCACGGCGTGCGCTGGAAAAGCGGCACGGCAGACAGACGTTTTCGACCAGATTCAGATAGGGCAACAGGTTGAACTGCTGAAACAGAATGCCCATCTGGTCGGCGCGCAGGCGGTCCGTCTGGCGGCGGGACAATGTATGCAAGGCCTGTCCGGCAATCTCAACCTGACCGGAAAACCCCGGCAGCATGCCGATGATCAGGTTGAGCAGGGTGCTTTTGCCGCTGCCGGAGTCGCCTTGAATGAACAGATGCTCACCGGTATGCAGTTGCAGAGACGGGATATCAATCAGGGGCGGCTGGCCGGGCCAGGCAAAGCACAACTGTTCAATGTTCAGAACCGGTTTCATGGCAACCTGATACTGTTTTGAGGTGCCTGAAGGTCTACTCGATGTTGGCGATCAGCGGCAATAAACTGGAACCTGAGCTGTTCAATGCCGGGATAGAGCTGTATTAAAGGCAATTCCACCTGATCCAAATGCTCCGGGCGTGCGCATACATAGTGGTACTCTGCCATCAGCTCGGCGTGGTGCTCGTGAGAGTGCTCGTCCGCTGTGTGTGCATGATCATGATTGTGGCTGTTGTCCGGGAAAGGGTTTTGCAGCAATACCCGACTCAGCGAGCAATCAGCGGCTGCCGGCAGCGTAACCAGTGTTTCGGGTTTTTGCATCTGTTGCTGCAGCGCCAGCAGGCGGGCTTCCTGTTCAGGTGTTTGGGGGCGGTGTTCAAACCCGACCAGGTTGGCCAGCGGGGAACTGATCGACATCAGCAGAGTCGGAGGCTCCAGCACCATGTCGAAATGTGCTGTGCCGTGCTGATGAGGAGCGGCGCAGACGGAGGTGACAAGGAGAGTCAGTGGCAAGCTCAGCAGCCAGGTTTTCATGTGCACGACCTCAAACATGAATTTGGCAGGATGTTACCCTATAACGTATAAAATTGAACCCCCAGAGTGTCGGACGCATCGCCCGATATACGTTACACTGAGGCGTTTCAGCAGGTTCGGCAACGGAGTGAAGTAGAGTTCGTGAGTAAAGGAAAACGGTCAGTACTGATTGCGTTGCTGAGCCTTGGAGCCATGCCGGTAGCAGCGGCAGAGTTTCGGCTGAGTGGAGTGGAAAAGCCGCTGGCGGACAACATCAGGGCGGTCTTGAGCCTTGATGATGCGCTGGAGCGCAAGCCCTTGCCACGTCCGGGGCGGCTGCGTTACCTGCACCGTCAGGCGGAAGAAGAAATTCGTACTGCTCTACAGCCTTTTGGCTATTACAGCCCCGAACTGGAGCTGCAACTCAATGTTGAAGGCGATCCTGCCGGCTGGTATGCCGACTACAAGGTGAATCCCGGCCCGAGAACATTGCTGGACACGATCAATGTCCAGCTGCTGGGGGAAGGCCAGGATGATCCCGAACTGCTCAAGGTGATCTCTGACAGTCGCCTGAAACAGGGACAGCCGTTCCTGCACCAACACTATGCTGCG
>Ga0193959_1000363_pt1 | contig 18395 bp, 16 predicted proteins | sample FB_2_MG_FD_140333 | JGI IMG/M metagenome (GOLD analysis project Ga0193959, IMG submission 140333) | Microbial mat bacterial communities from the Broadkill River, Lewes, Delaware, United States - FB_2_MG | ecosystem: Environmental > Aquatic > Freshwater > River > Microbial mats | place: USA... | reverse complement strand
TTATACTACTGTAAAAAACCTTTGGTACCAACGTTACCACTTTATAGCAAGTGCTAATTCAATTATTAATAAAGTTGAATCTGCAGGTTTAACAATTGATCCATTAATGAATAATATTCTTGGACAAGCACATGCATACCGCGCATGGGCATACCATCAATTAGTTATGACGTATGCCAAAGGATATATCATTGGAACTCCTTCAACTGATCCTGGTGTACCTTTATTATTTGAAACTGTAGCTCCTTATACAAGTGCTCCTCGTTCAACTGTTGAGGAAATCTATTCTCAAATTGAGCAAGACCTTGATGCGTCAATTAATTACTTAAAAGATGCTTCTAGTGCAGCAAATAAATCACATTTATCACTAAATGTTGCATATGGAATTAAAGCTCGTGTAGCATTATCTAAAGGTGACTGGTCAACAGCAGCTGATGCAGCTATTAAAGCTAGAGAAGGATACCCTTTATTAGATGAAGCTGGTTGGAAAAAAGGATTTAACACATATGATTTATCAGAAGTAATTTGGGGTGGTCGTGTAATTGATACAGAAACTAATTACTATGCTTCGTATTTTTACTACATGTGTTCTACTTTTAATGGAAGTCAAAACCGTAGTAATCCAAAATTCATAAATAATGGAATATACGATCAACTTCCTGCAACTGACTACCGTAGAGATGGTTGGTTACCTTTAGCTCCAAATACTAATCCTTCAGCTTCAAACGGACAAGGGGGAAGTTCAGATTCTGATCCAAACTATAGCAATGATGATGATTTCTGGGCAGCTTGGGAAAATGTAATTACAACGTATGGTATGACAGGTGGACATAATACACACCCATATATGTCAGTTAAATTTTTACAAAAAAATCCTGGAACAATTGATCCAGATGATGTGATTTATATGCGTTCTTCTGAAATGTATTTAATTGAAGCTGAAGCAAAAGCAATGTTAAATGATGTTTCTGGAGCTCAAGATGCACTTGCTGTATTAGGAGAAAAAAGAGATTCAGCATTTGATAAAACATTATTTAGCTCTAAAGATCTTTTAATGGATCAAATTAAATTCCAACGTGCCGTTGAATTATGGGGTGAAGGATTTAGTTTCCACGATCATATTCGTTGGGATGATGCATTAGATTATACCAATTCAGGTGCTTCTAAAGTATTATACAGTGATGGGTTTGAACAAGCTAAACCTTCTGTAAATTCAAAATGGATTTGGAAAATTCCTCAAGCTGAAATTGATGCGAATCCAAATTTAAGTGAAGCAGACCAAAACTAATTCTTAAAATATTAAATTATTTTAAAATTAATATTAAAACCACCGCAATTGCGGTGGTTTTTCTTTTTATAATTACATTTGCAGCATGGAAAACGAAGTTTCAAAAATATTTGGTATTAGAGCTGTTATAGAAGCAATAAATTCAGGAAAAACAATAAGTAAGGTTTTTCTTCAAAAAGATTTAGGTGGTCATTTATTTTCAGAGTTAAATTCACTCATTAAAAAGCATAACATTGCTACTAGCCATGTACCAATTGAAAAACTAAACAGACTTTCCAAAAACAGTAACCATCAAGGGGTAGCTGCTCAAATTTCACCAATTGATTTTATTGATTTAGATACTTTAATAAGTGAAACCTTAGAAAAAACATCAACTCCATTATTTTTATTACTAGATCAAATTTCTGATGTTCGTAATTTTGGAGCAATTATAAGAACTGCTGAATGTACAGGTGTTAATGGTATCATCATTCAAAAACAAGGGAACGCACCTATTAGCGCAGATACTGTTAAAACCTCAGCTGGTGCCGCATTTAAAATTCCAATTTGTAAAGTAGACCATATTAAAGATGCCGTTTTTCAATTTCAGGCAGAAGGTATTCAATTAGTAGCCGCTACTGAAAAAACTGAAAATTTAATTTATGACGTTGAATTAACAGGTCCAACAGCAATTGTTATGGGGTCTGAAGATAGAGGTATTAATCCTTCTATATTAAAAATAGTTGACCATAAAGCGAAACTTCCATTACTAGGTGATATTGCTTCATTAAATGTTTCAGTTGCTTGTGGAGCGTTTTTATATGAAACAACGAGACAAAGGTTAAAGGTTAAAGGTTAAAGGTTAAAGGTTAAAATTATAATTTTAAATCAATATCTATATTTTCTTCCGTTTCTGACGGAGGGTTAAAATCTCCATTTTCATCAAATAATTTATCAAATTCTTCATTTTGAGAATACCTAAATATTTCAGGTTGGGGTCCTTTTTTTCTAAAAATAAAAGCGAATACAAATCCTACTATAAACCCTGATAAATGCCCTTCCCATGAAATCCTTTCTTTCATTGGAAAAATATACCATATCATTCCTCCATATAAAAACACAACAGATAAAGACAATGCCACTAACCGATAATATTTTCTAAAAACCCCGCTAAAAAAAATAAAACTAACCAGCATATAAATAATTCCACTAGCTCCAATATGATAAGAAGGACGTCCTAAAATCCAAGTTAATATTCCGGTAAACAACAACCCTATAATTAGAACTTTATTTGCAATTTTTTGATAGAAATAATATAAACATCCTAAAAGCACCATTAAAGGAACTGAATTGTTTACTAAATGACTAGCATCTCCATGAATAAATGGCGAAAACAAAACACCACGTAAACCTACAAATGACATTGGATATATACCATATTTATTAAAATTAAAACCAAAATTTATTTCAATAAAATAAATAATCCAGATACTAACAATCATTAGAACGGGTATACCAATTACATTTGGTTTAAATTTAAAGTTTGTATCGCTCATTCAGAATATATTACATAACAATACTTCAAATATAAGTCCAAAACTTTATTTCTGAAAAATTGGCAGTACTAAAAAAACTTTTGAACTATTTTTCTCTCATATTATAATTGTAAATTTGTGACAACTCTTTATAAAAGCATTTTTTATATTCAATATGAATGAACCTTTAGCAGAAAGAATACGTCCAAAAAGTTTAGAGGATTATATAAGTCAGCAGCACCTTGTAGGAAAAAACGGAGCTTTAACACAGCATATTAAAAGAGGGGTTATTCCCTCGCTTATATTATGGGGACCTCCTGGCATTGGAAAAACGACTCTTGCCAACATTATTGCTCAAGAATCCAAACGTCCTTTTTACACATTAAGTGCTATTAGTTCTGGGGTTAAAGATGTAAGAGATGTTATTGCTAAAGCTAAACAAAGTGGAGGATTGTTTACTTCTAAAAACCCTATATTATTCATCGATGAAATTCATAGGTTTAGTAAATCTCAACAAGATTCATTATTAGGTGCGGTGGAAAAAGGCTGGGTGACATTAATTGGAGCTACCACAGAAAACCCAAGTTTTGAAGTAATACCCGCCCTCCTATCTCGTTGTCAGGTTTATATCTTAAACTCGTTTAATAAAACAGATTTAGAAGCATTGCTGCAACGAGCAATGGAAAAGGATTCAATTATATCATCAAAAAAAATTGTTCTAAATGAAACTGAGGCATTATTAAGAATATCAGGAGGTGATGCAAGGAAGCTCTTAAATATTTTCGAATTAGTTGTGAATTCAGAGGATGAACCAATAACTATTACAAATGATTTGGTGCTTTCAAAAGTTCAAAATAATACTGTTTTATATGATAAAACAGGAGAGCAACATTACGATATTGTTTCTGCTTTTATAAAATCAATTAGAGGAAGTGATCCGAATGGTGCAGTATATTGGTTAGCCAGAATGATTGAAGGTGGAGAGGATGCCAAGTTTATAGCTCGAAGACTATTAATATTAGCATCTGAAGATATTGGTAATGCAAACCCTACTGCCTTAATTTTAGCTAATAACACATTTCAAGCGGTGAATACTATCGGTTTCCCTGAATCTCGCATTATTTTAAGTCAGTGTGCAGTATATTTAGCCAGTTCACCTAAAAGCAATGCATCTTATGAAGCCATCGGAAATGCCCAAACTCTAGTAAGAGATACTGGTGATTTATCGGTCCCGTTGCATTTAAGAAATGCTCCAACTAAATTAATGAAGGAATTAGATTATGGGAAAGAATATAAATATTCACATAATTATGAAAATAATTTTATTTCACAAGAATTTTTACCCGATCAAATTCAAAACACCAAATTATATGAACCAGGAAATAATGCACGTGAAAATTCGCTGAGAGCGTTTTTAAAAAAATTATGGAAAGGTAAATACAATTATTAGTCTATTCTTTTAAATAACTTTATTCCATTCTTGGAATCAACTTTTAAATTCCCTTCTAAATTAATTTCTAATAATTGAGGTTGCTTAAAAGAAGCCCATTTTATAATAAAAATTAATGGCTTTGAAGTTCTATAGATAGTTGCAAATTGAAAATTCTCATCCCCTCCTACTACAGTAAAATAATCACCTTTTTTAGATATTAGACCTTCTCCCCAGTTTTGAAAATTAAATGTTCCTTCTATAGATTTTGAATGATCACTAGATATGACTTTCTTTATTTTTTCTTCTTTAGGTTGTTTTAATATTTTTTCTGTCTTCTTTTCTTTTTTTATTTCATTATTTGTAGCATCTCCCGTATACTTATAATTAAAATCTTCCAACTCACTAAAAGCACCTCTTAAAGCTTGTTGATAAGCCTTCTTAAAATCTTTTATTCTAGACACCCCTTCTTTTGATGAATAAATCACTTTATTGTAACAATCTACTAAATCAATATTCATTTTGGTTTTAAACATACTAGAATTATTATTAACTCTAACTTTTAACCCTAAGCAACCGTTGCTCGCCAAATCTAATGGAAAGACTTCATCAGTATACAATACGTTAAAACCCTCTCTATTAAACAAAAACTTTGTTAAAGAATTAAATTGAAACTGGTCTTGTGATTTTTGAAATTCAAACTGTTGAGGAACTAAAATATACTTGTAGGCGTTAATATTAGTTTGAGCAAATGAAATTGAACTAAAAAACAAGAAAACATATAAAAAAACTCTTGACATAATTGACTATTTTTTGAATGGTAATTTACAAATTTTTAATGGTTACATAATTTTAAAAATACATGAAGGTTTAAAATTTACAATTGAAATTAATCTTAAAGAAATTGTTTTAATTCTATTAAATTATGAACGCTTTTAATATTTTCTCCTACATTATTCTTTTCATAATTAAAATATATGGCATCAATCCCTGTATCAATTGCTCCCATAATATCAGCCTCCCAATTATCTCCAATCATAATAGATTCATTTGAGTTGGCTTGGGCTAATTCTAATGAATAATTAAATATTATAGGATTTGGTTTTTTTACACCCGCATCTTCAGAAGTAATTATTTTATCAAAATATTTACTTAAGCCTGAATTCTTTAATTTTTTATATTGGACTTCGTTGAAACCATTCGTAATAATATGAAGTTTATATTTAGGGTGTAAATAATCTAAAATCTCATGAGCCCCATCAAATAATAGATTGTTGTTTGGTAAAACGTCAATATAATCTATCGACAAATTATCAATTAATTCGTAATCAAACTTATAATTAATTTTATTAAATGTATCACGTAATCTACCAACACGTAGCTCTTCTTTGGATATTTTTTCGTTTCTATATAACCTCCAGTAATTTTGATTAATTCCTGTATAATAATTCAGAAATTTTGATAGGTCAATTCCAACATTATGCTTTTTGAAAATTATTTCGAAGGCTATATTTGAGTTAGCTTCAAAATCCCATAAAGTATGATCTAGATCGAAAAAAATGTGTTTAATTTTCATGGGTTAAAAGTACTATTAATATTTGATTTCTAATATCGATTTTAATTTTGTACTATCTTTGAAAAAATTAAACTGATTTGAATTTAAAATTTTTGAAAAAGAATAATATAACTGCATTCCAAAAGAATATTTTATTAATGTTTAAAGGCACTTTGCTAGCTCAATTAACAGGAACAATTGGCACCATCTTTTTAGCAAAATTATATGGTTCTGAGGCTTATGGAATATTTAGTATTTTTATTAGTATTTCTAGTGTTCTAACCATTCTAAACACCTTTCAGTATGATAAAAGTATTGTAACAACGAAAATAGAAAGTGAAAATAAAAACTTAATGACTGCACTTTTTCTTTTAACTATTTTTATTGCTTCAATTACATTTGTTGGATATTATACATACACATATTATACTCAAACAAATTTATTAGAATTCAGTATTATTGTTTCCCTCTATATTGGTTCAATTCTATTATCATTCAATAGAATTCATGAATCATATTTCACTTTTAAAAAAGACTTCAGACCAATATCAAAAGCTAAAATTATAACAGCTTTATTAAATATTATTTTTCAATTTCTTTTATTTTATGAATATAAAATAAATGGCCTTATTTATGGTAATCTCATTTCTTTATTTTTCATTTGTATATATTATTTTTCAAAAAACAAAAAACATCTTGTCAAAATAGATTTTCAACTATTTAAACGAAGTTTAATAACTAATCAAACATTTGCTCAATATCTTTTTCCTTCGGTACTTGTTAATAATCTAGCAATAAACCTAATGCCTATACTAATAGCTACTTTTTTTAGTTTAAAAGATTCAGGTGTTTACTTCTTCAGTTTAAAAATACTTGCAGCTCCTCTTTTCTTAATTTCTTCATCTCTTTCTCAAGTTTACTACCAAAAATCAGCTGAACTACTTTTTAATTCTAAAGGAAAACTCTTCGATTTAACGAAGAAATTAATACTCTCAAATTTGGGTATAATGTTCTTGTTTCTCGTAATGATTAACACTTTTGGAATTTTTTTATTAGAATTAATATTTGATGATAATTGGAATAATTTGAGGGTATTCACGTTAATTCTGTCATTTTTAATATTAGCAAAATCTTCATTTAATCCGATTAGTAGTATTATTATTGTTCTTAACAAAAATCACATAGGCTTATACTTTAACATCTACCTATTAATGATAAATTTAATAGCCATATTTATTGGGTATACCACAAGTAATATTCTAAATACTGTTATAATACTTTCTATATTTGGAGGGTGTGGATATATAATTTTACTTTTCTATTTTCTAAATGAATTGCAACAATTAAAAAACAAACATGACTAATATTTCTTTATTAAAAAAAATTGATTTCTTTTTTTTCGGTTGGCTGATTAATTTATTTTATCCTGAATATTATAGGCCAAAATATGGGTATCAACGTTATTACATTTTATTTTTTCACTTTTTAATTCCTCAAAAATTATTCCGGCTTAATCCAAAAGTTAAATGGCCCGTTCATTTTACATCTAAAGTTATAGACCCTCAAAATATTAAAAAAGGAATATTGTGCGACCCTGGAGATAATTTGAATAATTATATTCAAGCTACAAATGGGATACATTTTGGATCCAATATAGAATTAGCACCTGGTGTTAAAATTATCTCATCAAATCATGACCTAAATAATTTTAGAAATCACACAGAATGCGAATCCATAAAAATTGGAAATAATGTTTGGATAGGGGCTGATACCGTTATCTTGCCATGCGTTGAAATAGGTGATAATGTAATTATTGGAGCTGGTTCAATTGTAGTTAAAAATATACCTGCAAACTCAATTGCTGTAGGAAACCCTTGTAAAGTAATTAGTAAGAAAAGTGATTATACTGAAGATTTATCAAAAATTCAATTTAACAAAACTTTACCTAGTGAATTTAAAAGATTCATTAAATTATGATTTTCTTTTTAAACAAGCTATAATATTCAACTCGAGCTCCAAAACTTTTATAAAAATCTGCTATACCACCAATCATAGATCCTTCAAAATCAAAAGCTAAATTATTTTGAGCATATTTTTTCATAACTTCATTTATTAAAAATGATGCCGCTTGATTTTCTTTCCCTTTTTTTGATGACACTGAAAATAAGTAAACCAACCTATGTGTATCTAAAAGTAATATAGTACCGCACAATAATTCTTTTTTTTCATTATAAACACCTAAAAGAATTCCATTTTTTTTACACAGTAAAATTTCAAATAATTTTTCCAACTTTTTATAATAAGAATCTGATACTTTTAAAAATTGATATTCAGTTTTAGCAATCTCTAAAATCTCTTTAAAAGAAGTCTCCTTAAATATTAAATGTTTCTTTTCAGCCTGTCCAATTCTATTTTTTCTGTCTCTACGAAAATCTTTATATAATTCTTTATAAGTTTTATTCAATGGTAAAATATAATTCACTCGTTTCTCAGAATTAACTAAGTTCAAATTATTACCAGAATTGAATTGGATTGTTATTTTTTTAAATTTTTTAGGAATTGTATTTATAAAACTTAAAACTAAGCTCTCACTAATTTCTTCGGAAGAAAAAACTCCTAATTGTTGCGTCCAAGGTGGTGGATAAATATATTTTATAAAATACTTACTTCTCCAAGGTAATGGCATAACGGCCTTATAATCATCTAAAACCAAAATATCCCAATTGTCAGCTACTATATCTAAATACCAACTATAAGCGTATATTCTTGAGTTTAAAGATGATTTTATGCAATTATTATATTTTACTTCGTCAATTTGATCTCTTTTTAAGTAACGAATCATAAAAAATTAATCTAAAATCACTGTAGTTTTATAAATAGTACTCCATCCTTTCCAAATATCATTTTCACTTAAAGTTTCATTATGAAATAATGAGATAAAAGTTCCATTAACATTTTTAACTTCTTCCCTTAATTGCAATATTTTATTTAAGCTTTCTTCATTAGAAAGTTTCATAAAGTTTTTTAAAGCAACATCCATAAATGCAAATGGATAAATTTTTAAAGGTGTTTGAATCTCAAAATCTAGGTCATAAAAGTAGAAAGGAGTACATGTACTAGCTCTAAAACCAACCACCTTGGCATACCCCATTGAATAATCCTCTAACAAATCTAAATCTATTAGATTTTGATACGTTTCAGGAATGACCATTCGTAAATAATGCTGTCTTGAAAAAGTAACCGGAGTATTTATTACACTTTCTAATCTTAATTTTTCCTTTTTTAAAGTTTCAACATTTTTAATAGAAAAATAAGAAGGGTGTAACCCAATTTTAGCATAATCTGCCACAGATTTAATTAAAGACTTAAAGTTTGTATTTCGTGATGATATATTTTTATCGAATGTCGTATAATCTCCTATCAAAAAGAAAAAAAGTGTTTTAACATTGTATTCGTTTTTAATACCAATTAGCTCTTTAAATGTATCAAAAGGATCCTTTTTAAAATTTAATATTGTTAATAATCTATTCCACAAATTAATCAGTCTAAAATGTAAAACGTCATTAATTATACCTCCTAAAGATCTAACCAAACCTTTATGTTTAAAGGCAAATGCAGCATCTACGTCAATTGTTGAAATTAAATTGAACTCTCTATCTGTATAATTATAATTAGGGAATTTCTCTTTCAATAAAATTAAAAATTTATAGGCCCATATATCAATCACAGGCCTTTCAATAAAACTATTTTTCACCGCAATACTTTCTTCAGCCGGAAACCTTTCATGAACATCTTGAACATGGGGTAAATATTCTTCATATCTACTTATTAAATAAAATCCTGCTGCAAAAATATCAAAAGGAATACTTGACGCTTCTCCCGCCGCAAAAAAACATGGAGTATCTTCCCATTCCAACACGTTTATATCAATATCATTTATGCCTTGCTCAAATAATAAATCGTGACTTCTAATAAAAAATTCTGAACCCAAAGGAGTCTTAGAATAAGTTATTTTAGGACCATTGTGCGCAACAAATTCGTCAACTTTTGTTGTAAAAGTTACAGGTATTTGTAAAATTCTAACAAAATAGTGTTTAAAAATATAGTTAAGTCTAGGCGTTATTTTATGAGTATAAACTAGTAGCATTAATTAACAAAAATAGAATTATAGAATGTTTTCATCGGCAAAGCTAAAATAGGCATTTTCAGTTATAATTATGTGATCAAGAACTTTAATATCCAGTGTATCTCCTGCATTTTTAATTTTGGTGGTAATCATTTTATCAGAATTACTTGCTTGTAGTTTCCCTGAGGGATGATTATGACAAAGAATTAAAGCTGTAGCATTTAATTCTATCGCCTTTTTAAATACTAACCTTACATCTACCAAAGTTCCAGTTAAACCGCCTTTACTTAATTGTTGCTTAAATAAAACTTTATTTGAATTATTTAAATAAACCACCCAAAATTCTTCATGCGTTAATTCACCAATTAGAGGCTGCATTATATTAAAAACCGCACTACTGCTTGTAATTTTTGCTAATTCCATTGCCTCTTCTAACCTCCTTCTTCTTCCCAATTCTAAAGCAGTAATAATAGAAATTGCTTTTGCCTCACCAATTCCTTTAAACTTCATTAAATCGAAAACCTGAAGTTTAGCTAGATTGTTTAAATTGTTATTTATTGAAGTTAAAATTCGTTTAGAAAGTGAAACTGCACTTTCATTTCTATTTCCAGAACCTATTAAAATTGCAATTAATTCAGCATCCGATAAGACAGATTTACCTTTTAAAAGCAACTTCTCACGTGGTCTATCATCTTCAGCCCACGACTTTATAGATATCTTTTTATTTTCATAACTCATATGCAATGTTTTTTTATCAAATATAAGTTAATATCTTTGTGCTAAATATTTCAACATATGAAAATTATTATTGTAGGTGCAGGAGATGTAGGTTTTCACTTAGCAAAACTACTATCTTTTGAATCTCAAGATATATATCTCGTTGATATGGATAATGAAAAGCTTGAATATGCAAGCAGCCATATTGATGTAATAACTATTAAAGGTGATGCAACTTCAGTAAAACTTTTAAAAGAGATAAAAATTGATAAAGCTGATATTTTTTTAGCAGTAACAGAATCTCAAAATACCAATTTTACTTTAGCTGTGATAGCAAAAAAATTGGGTGCTAAAAAAACTATTGCAAGAATTTCAAATCATGAATTTTCACAAAATCCAGATATCGACTTTACCGAACTTGGAATAGATAATATGATCTCTCCTGGTGAATTAGCTGCCGAAGAAATTAAAATGTTATTGCACCAATCAGCATTTAATGACACTATTGAATTTGAAAACGGAACCTTAAATATTTTAGGAAGTACTTTAGAGTATAATTCACCATTAATTAATCTTACAGTACAAGAAGCCCGTGAACGTTTTTCTGATGTAGATTTTATTACTATTGCTGTAAAACCAGAAAACTCTGACGAAACTATAATTCCAAGAGGGAATACAGTTTACAGTGCAAACGATCAAATATATTTTTCTACACCAAAAGAGAGTATTAAAAAACTTTATAAATTAATGGGTAAAACCCAATTTGGCGTTAAGGATGTAATGATTTTGGGAGCCAGTAAAATTGGTGTTAAAGCTGCCCGAAATTTATGTGAAGGAAACTTCAATATTAAACTTATTGAACTCGATAAAGAACGTGCTAAAGATGTTGCTGAAAAACTACCTAATGCATTAATTATTAAAGGTGACGGTAGAAATGTTGAACTCTTAGAAGAAGAAGATATTGCTGAAATGGATGCTTTTGTTGCGGTAACAGGTAATTCAGAAACAAACATCATGTCTTGTTTAGTAGCAAAATCAAAAGGTGTTAAAAAAACAATTGCGTTGGTTGAAAATATGGACTATATAAATATTTCTCAAACCATTGGAATTGACACTCTAATCAACAAAAAACTCTTAGCGGCAAGTGCAATTTTTAAGCATGTTAGAAAAGGTGAAGTATTAAAGTTAGCAAATTTACATAATGTTGATGCTGAAGTTTTAGAATTTAGAGTAAAACCTAATTCTCCAGTAACAAAAAAATTAGTAAAAGACATAAAATTGACTAAAAAAGGTGTTTTTGCAGGAGTTATTCGAAATGGAAAAGCATTAATGACTTTTGGTAATTTCCAAATTCAAGAAGGGGATAAAGCAGTTGTTTTCTGCTTACCTGAAGCTATTCATAAAGTTGAAAAATTATTTAACTAATAATGAAGCAACTTAACATAAAAATTATTGTCAGTTTTTTAGGATTAACATCAATGCTTAATGGTTTTTTTATGCTAATTGCTATGCCTTTTAGTATTTATCACAATGAACCAGAACAATGGGGGATATTAAAAGCTGGTTTAACAACTATTACTATTGGTTTAACCCTTTGGTTTTTAAACAGAAAAGCAAAAAAGAGCCTTCAAAAAAAAGAAGGATACTTAATAGTTACCTTAGGTTGGTTAATGCTAACTTTAACAGGAACTCTACCCTATTTATTTACTGGGAGCATCCCCAATTTCACCAACGCAATTTTTGAAACTATCTCAGGATATTCTACAACGGGTTCTTCAATATTAACAGATATTGAATCAATGCCCAAAGGAATATTATTTTGGAGGAGCGCAACACATTGGATTGGTGGTATGGGAATTATAGTATTAACCGTTGCTGTATTACCTCTTTTAGGAATTGGAGGAATGCAGCTCTTTATGGCTGAAGCTCCAGGGCCTTCGGCCGATAAAATGCATCCACGAATTACAGAAACTGCAAAAAGACTTTGGTTAATCTATTTCATCTTAACTTTTTCTGAATTTTTTCTTCTAAAAATTGCTGGTATGACTTGGTTTGATGCCATTAACCATGCAATGGCAACAATGAGTACTGGTGGATTTTCAACCAAAAATGCAAGTGTTGCACATTGGAATGGTTCTCCTGTTATTCAATATATAATTACGGCCTTTATGCTTATCGCTGGAGCCAATTTTGTACTAACTTATTTCGCCTTAAAAGGTCAGGTTCGAAAAGTTTTTCAAAGTGAAGAATTTAAATATTACTTTTTTGGAATTCTAGGATTAACTGCAATTATTACCGTAATAATTGTAAATTTTCAAGACCCAAATTTAGTTACAAGTATAAACCATCCTAAACCATGGGGTGAAACCGAAAGCGCATTTAGACATGCGGCGTTTCAGGTTACTTCGGTACTAACAACAACTGGCTTTGTAACTGCTGATTTTACCATGTGGAGTTATTTTGCAACAACATTAATGTTCTCGCTATTTTTCATAGGAGGTTCAGCAGGTTCTACCAGTGGTGGTGTAAAAATTGTTCGTCATATTATTATGATAAAGAACAGTTTTTATGAATTTAAAAAATTATTGCACCCTAGTGCCATAATTCCAGTTCGTTACAACGGTACTGGTGTGCCTAAAAACATTATTTACAACATCTTAGCCTTCTTTATTTTATACATGTTAATTTTTATAGTTGGTTCTATAATTCTTACCTTTTTTGGATTAGACTTTGAATCTGCAATTGGAGCAACAGCTTCATCTTTAGGAAATATTGGTCCGGCAATTGGCTCGGTAAGTCCGGTTGATAATTTTGCTCATTTATCTATTGGAGCAAAATGGTTTTGCTCGTTTTTAATGCTAATTGGAAGACTGGAATTATTTACAGTTCTAATTTTATTTACGCCTTTCTTTTGGAGGAAAAATTAAATCCCTAAAATACGTTTACCTTCTTCACTTACCATTGAAGGATTCCATTCAGGATAAAAAACAACATCTATTGTAGTTCTAAAATCTGGGTACTTTTGTTTTATAGTTTCAATAATATCAGTTTTTATTGTTTCTCCAAGAGGACATGCTGGCGTAGAGAAAGTCATAACAATATTAATTTTCTTATCTCCATCATAATACAACTCATAAATTAACCCCATATCCACAATGTTAATTTCAACTTCCGGATCCATCACATTCTTTAACAATTCTCTAGTTTCTAATTGAAATTGTTCTATATCTTGTTTATTCATTTTCTTTATTTTTTATTTTATGAAATACTATTTTTAATACATTTACATTATATAAAACAGCAACAATAAGTAATGAAAAACTACCAATTCTAATTGCTGTAAAATTCTTTATAATTAAGCCTATTGACAATCCTAAAACACATATTATGTAGAAATAAAACTGGAAATTGGCAATATTTTCAGAATACAACTCTCTTGGAAGCGGTGTTTTAGTTTTACCAACTAAATTTTTATACTTTTCAAGCCAAACAATAAAAGGTAATGTTTTATAGGTTTGACCTAAAATCATGGTCGTAATAAAACCAAATATAATTGAAAAGCCGTAAAACGTAGTTATTCTAAATAACAACTCATACTCGATATTAAACACAACCAGCAATACTAGGCTAACAATAATAGGCAATAAAATGAATGCTATAGCCAACATTGTATATCGCATTCCAATATCTAACTTTTTACGAATTCGCTTTTTATATGAATCATAAATAAACGAAACAAAAGAAAATATTCCAGCTACAATTAACAGCCAAAACAACAATGTAATGTTGCTATTATTAAAAACAAACCAGTTTAATACCACTCCTAAAAGGCCGGTATTTATTAAATAAAATGAAATTTTTAATTTGTTTTTATTTAACTGATGTGAAATTAAAAACATTGGAATTAAAGTTGATCCAACACCAATAATTAATAAAAGAAACCAACCAACTAAGCCCAATGAAGCATGAATTTTCAAGTAATGAAGATGTATTTCACTAAAAAAATTAAATTTAAAATTGAATGCTATTAAGGTTCCAACCAACTCTGTAATTGTTAACCAAAAAACAGAAGCTACAATAAACTTAGATGAAATATTTTTTATTTCTGATTTGTTATAGGATAAAATAACATTCGTAATAAATAAAAATAGAGAAAAAAACATGCAAGCAGATGCATAGATCAAATGTGTTATAAATGCCCCAATCCAAAACGAATACGTCAAGTACATTACACTCAATGCTGAAGCCCAAAAAGTGAACTTTGCTAATTTCTCACTGTACAACGAGGTTTCGAAAACTACAGGAATTAGTTGATACAAAGCTCCAAAAACTATCATAGTTGCCCAACCAAGAACGGCCATATGGGTAATAGCAATAATTTTGGAATTAAAATAAGCCTCTAACACATTATTATCTGCCAAAATAATTAACACAGACAATATTAAAAAACTCAATCCTCCGAAAATAAAATGTGGAATAACGACACTACTATGAGGCGCATTGTTTGTTTGTAAACCGTTCAAAATGTTAGGCTTTAAAAATTAACAGTTGTAAGTGATCCTCAGTCTTTTTATTATATAAGATTTCAAAACCTCTTGATTTTAATTCTGGTAATAAAAACTGTGGAACTTTTTTATGCTCAACAAATAAGGCATGTCCTTTATGCAATAATTCTAATTCTTCTAAAATAGTTGTCATAGGTTCTGGCATCTCTAAATGACGAACATCTATCTGCTTTAACTTCCCAACGAATTCTTTATATTTTTCATCAAAATCCATTATAATATTTTCTTCCTCTTCATTTTTTTCAACAGTTATATTTTTATCCCTTTTGAAAAATGAATGAACAATTCCATCTTCAGATTTTTCTGTCCAAGTTTTATATCCTTGTCTTTTTAACTTATTAATCAATGGAATTGGTTCAAAGGAATTAATTATTTCTAAAGTTTGATTATTATCCAACTTTTTAACAACAGCCATAATTTCTTTAAAAGGATCACTACCCCCAGATATTATTGGACGTACATCAAGGCAAACCAAATTTTCTTTATTCATATGAGTATATGTTATTTTTTCTTCATTTATATTTTTAAAATTTTCTAATTCTGATGGTTCAATTTCAAAACCTACTTCAGCTAATTTTTTCAAAAAGACATTTATTGTAACACCTCCAATTTTTGCAGCATCTTCAATTGTAACACGCGGAGCTAGAACTCTTCTTAAAACTGGATTTTTTAATTTTTTAAAATGTTTATTTATCGAAGCTATAATATCGATAACTGTATAATCTTCAGCTATAAGTGTAGAAATACGAGTTTTTCTATTTACGACCATTTTATCTTTTTTTCAAAGGTAAATATAATAATCATTCTATCATAATTTAGAATGATTATAATTAACTCATATTGACATTGGTCATGAAGCTAAATCAAATCTGATAATTTATTAAAATCTAGGCCTCCATAATTTCCTGAGCTCATTAATAATAACGCTGAATTTTTTAAATCTAGTTCATGAACAAAATTCTTAAACTCCTTAGGTTGTGTATAAACAATTAAGTCCTCTCTTTTAAATGCTTTTTTTATCTGCTCTTTTGAAATTTTATCCAGTCTTTTTATTTCAATTGCATGTGGAGAATAAAAAACTACCGCTTTATCTGCACTATTTAAGGCGCCTTCATACTCACTTAAAAAAGTTGTATTTAAACTACTATAGGTATGCAATTCTAAACAAGCAATTACGGTTCTATTTTTATATTGATTTTTAACAGCATTTGTAGTTGCTTCAACTTTACTAGGCGAATGTGCAAAATCTTTAAAAATAACTGAAGAATTATTCTCTGCTATTTTTTCCAAACGTTTACTGGCTCCTTTAAAACTTACAATTGCCTCATAAAACTCATCTTCTCCAACTCCCATATGCTGACAAATCCACTTTGCCCCTGCCATATTCTGAAGGTTATGAGCTCCAAAAAATTCCAAAGGAATTTCACCAATAGGAGTTTCAATTAAAGTCGTTCCATTATCAATCCTATATTCAGGAGTTCCATAGGCATATTTTTTAATAGAACCTGTGGAGTTGTCTATTACCTTTTTCACCTCTTCATCTTCACTATTATAAACCATTATTCCTCCATTCGTAAGTGAATTTGTAAAAATTGAGAATTGATCAACATAATTTTGAAATGTTGGAAAAACATTAATGTGGTCCCATGCTATACCACTTATCAAAGCAATATTAGGTTTATATAAATGAAATTTTGGGCGCATATCTATAGGACTAGATAAATATTCGTCACCTTCCAAAACCATAAATTCATTATCTGAAGTTAAATGAACCATGGTATCGAAGCCTTCTAATTGAGCTCCAACCATATAATCAACGTCAATTTCATGATAATTAAGTACATGAAGAATCATCGAAGTAATTGTAGTTTTTCCATGGGAACCACCAATAACAACGCGAGTTTTGTCTTTTGATTGCTCATATAAAAATTCAGGATAAGAATAAATTTTGAGACCTAATTCCTGAGCTTTTAGAAGTTCAGGGTTATCGGATTTTGCATGCATTCCTAAAATTACTGCATCAACATCTGCAGTAATTTTATCTTCAAACCATCCATATTCTTCAGGCAACAATCCTTTAGCTTTAAGCCTTGATTTTGAAGGCTCAAAAATAGTATCATCACTTCCTGTTATTCTATCACCCTTTTTGTATAAAGCTAAGGCTAAATTGTGCATTGCACTACCTCCAATTGCTATAAAATGTACGTTCATCCCTTTAATTTAAATCTCATTTCAAATGTAAGTAAACTATTAAAATTGTTGGTGGTTTTATGTATCCTTTTTTAATAAGTATGTTTATAACTCGTCATTTTATTTTGTAAAATCGACCGTTTATTAAAGATTTCTTACTATTTTTAATATTGAGTATGCTTTTTATTACATGAACTCAAATTTTTAAAATATTGCTTTATGGAAAAAGGTTTGTTATTTTCCCAGTATAAAATAATTCTATTTTTTTTACTATCGTTTTTCTTTTACAATACTAATTATGCACAATGTCCAATTCCAGTGCCTAATGATGTTGATATTTCTGTTGGAAAATGTGCAAGTAATTTCCAAAAAGTAAAAGATTTACTTGCAACTGGAACCAGTCCTTCTTCGGTTATAGAATGGTTTTCTGAACAAACTGGCGGAACAGCCCTCGATCCTAACGAACTTTTAGTAACTGGTACTTACTGGGTGCAACAAACTATCGATACATGTGTCAGCGATAGAGTTTCTACAATGGTTACCATATATGAACCTTCATTTCCTTCAATAAATACAACTCTTGAAATTTGTTACTCTACCACTCCTACCGTTGCTGATTTAAGTCCAGTAGGAAGTGGAATACTCTGGTACGAAAATGATTATATCGATGGTTCAGAAGATCTAGGTACTCCACTAAATCCAACTGTTGAATTAATTAATGGAAAAACATATTGGGCATCTCAATTCAACTTTCCTTGCGAAACAATTACAAGAATTTCAACAACGGTAACACTTGAAAATCAACCTGACGCAGGAACTAACGGTTCGATTACTAATTGTGAGGTTAGTTTAGTAGATTCTGACCTATTTACGCTGTTAGGAGGAACACCTGATATTGGTGGTAACTGGATTTCTCCTAATGGTACAGTTCACTCGGGTACTTTTATAGCAGGTGTTGATACCGCAGGTGATTATATTTATACTGTGAAAGGTGGTTCTATTTGTCCTGAT
>Ga0193959_1000361_pt1 | contig 18428 bp, 15 predicted proteins | sample FB_2_MG_FD_140333 | JGI IMG/M metagenome (GOLD analysis project Ga0193959, IMG submission 140333) | Microbial mat bacterial communities from the Broadkill River, Lewes, Delaware, United States - FB_2_MG | ecosystem: Environmental > Aquatic > Freshwater > River > Microbial mats | place: USA... | reverse complement strand
GTGATCAGGTGGTGGTACAGCGGAATGCCGATGATCACGTTGAACGGGAAGGTGAATCCCAGTGAGGCCAGCATTGCCAGGCCGATGTTGGCCTGGGGGATAGCGGCGCGAATGGCGGCCGGTGCGGCGATATAGGACGCACTGGCTGTCAGGCTGGCCAGAATCAGGGTGCTGCCCAGCGGCAGTTCCAGTATCAGGCCGGTTGCAATACCGGCACCGGCCAGCAGGGTCGGTGCCAGGCAGGCGAACGCCAGCAACCGCCATTGCCGCAACGGCAGGGGGCGCAGCGTTTCGGCGGCGGTCAGGCCCATTTCCAGCAGAAAGAGCGCCAGGACTGCCTTGAAAGCACCGGTGAACAGATCCGTGACCGGTGCGCCGTTCATCGGGCCGTACAGGTAGCCGATCACCACACCACCGGCCAGCAGAATGACGCCCCGGTTGGTCAGGGTTTCATGCAGCAGGCTGAGGCGGGAGTTAGTAACACCAACGCTGGAGTCAAAGCGGCGGAAGAGTGCGATGCCAACCATGATAGCCGGCAATTCCAGCAGTACCAGATAGAGCGTAACTTCCGGGCCGGTAATCAGGTTGTGGCTTTCGGCATAGGCCAGGGCGACGGCGAAGGTACCGGCACTGACCGAACCGTAATGGGCGCTGATACTGGCGCTGTCGGCCAGTGACAGACCCAGCACCTTGCGCAGCAGCGGGAACAGAGCCAGTGGAATCACTGCGCCCAGGGCCATCACCAGCAACAGCTCGGGTACCAGTTCCAGAGTCAGGTTGCCATGCAGCCCCATGCCGCCCTTGAGGCCGATGGTCAGCATCAGCAGCAGGCTCAGCGTATCGTAGGCGGCCTTGGGGATGGTCAGATCTGATTTGACCAGTCCGGCCACAACCCCAAGCAGAAAAAACATGACAACGATGTCTGGCATAAACTCCCCTTCGTGATCTGTGCGTTAACGGTGGCGGGGATTGTGCCTGTCTCGATGTATTGCCACTAATTAATTATTAATAAATTATATATAGATAATTGTCTATAATTGGTGGGCTTATGAATCTGCGTCATCTCACGTTTCGCTTGCTGGAGGTGTATGTCACGGTCGTGCGTACCGGTTCGGTCACGGCGGCAGCCCGGCAGCTGCACCTGACTCAGCCTACGGTATCCCAGCAGCTCAAGCGGCTGGCGGAAACGGTGGGGGAGCCGCTGTTCGAGACCCTTTCCGGTGATCCCCGGTTGACCGATACCGGGCGTGAACTCTATCGCACGGCGCTGGATGTTACCGGGCGCTTTGCCGATTTTCAGGACTATCTGACGGAACTGCGTGGTGGTCATCGTGGATGCTTCAGCATCGCACTGGTCAATACCGCACAGTACGTTCTGCCCAAGCTGTTGGGGCCTTATTCACAGGCCTTTGACGAGGTCGATCTGACGGTCGAGATCGGTAATCGCCAACAGGTCCTGGAGCGCCTTGAGCGCCAGCTGGATGACATCTACGTGTTTAGCCACCCGCCGTCACTGGAACAGGTGCAGGCAGCCCGTTTCTTGCGTAATCCACTGGTGATGATTGCACCGGCGGGGCATCCGCTGGCCGAAGCGGAAAATGTCAGGCTTGAGGACATTCTGCAGGAGCGCCTGCTGCTGCGGGAGCCGGGGTCGGCAACCCGGATGCTGTTTGAAAGCTGGCTGCAGGGGCAGGGAGCACAGTGGTCCAACACCCTGCAAATGGCCAGTAACGGAGCGATACGGGTGGGTGTTGCATCTGGCATGGGGCTGGCGGTGGTGTCACGCCATGTGCTGCCGGCGGTTCATCCGGGCATTGTGATCCTGCCGGTGCAAGGGTTTCCGATCGAGAGTCACTGGCATTTTATTATTCGTCGCGATCGGCGTTTGCCACATGCGGCGCGCGGCTTTCTGGACTATGCAGCCGGCGCACTGGAGCAGTGCCTGCCGGCCGAATATATCTGCAACGAGGTGTCAGAGCTGCTTGAGCCGGGGCTCAGTCAAACGAGGGCAGAGACGGTGTAACGACGGGCTTGTCAGCGGCCTGCCAGGCTTCAATGCCGCCGGTGATTGACAGCACGTGCAGGTAGCCCATTTCGGCCAGACTCTTGGCGCTCAGAGCGGCTCGGCCGCTGTTCTTGCAATAGAGCACAATATTGAGGTCGCGGGAGTTGAGCGCTTCATCGTTGCTGAATTTGAACTCCAGCAGGCCGCGAGGGATGTTGATGGCGCCACTGATATGGCCGGTATGGTATTCGTCGGGCTCACGGACATCGACCAGCAGGTCTGCCTGCTGGATAGCATCATCGGCGGCGGCAACGGGGATTTCCTTGATGGTTTCCTTGGCGGCGGCAACCAGGTCGTGGGCTGTTTTCATGCGGCTCTCCGGTTTGCGTGAGAAAGCTGCATTGTAAAAGCCTTTATATTAGTTGTATATAATATAGTGCCGGTTTTGTCAGTCATGCCAGAGGCGATACCAGCCCTCGCGCTCGCTGATCTCAAGCGGCGTGCCGTAAAGTTCCGACAAGCGTTCACTGGTCAGTATGTCCCGCTTGGGGCCGTCTGCCAGAATGCGGCCCTGTTGCAGCAGAATGACGCGGTCGATTTCTGGCACAATTTCATCAATGTGGTGCGTAGCGATCAGCATGGAGCCACCCTGCTGACAAAACTGTCGCATCAGTTTCAGCATTAAAACTGAAGCCCCCATATCGAGGCCGCTGGCCGGTTCGTCCAGAACCAAAGCGTCCGGCTGGTGAATCAGTGCCCGTGCCAGCAACAGGCGGCGCTTTTGCCCGGTTGAGAGACGTTGATACATCTGCTGCTGATATCCGTCCAGTCCCATTTGCAGCAGCAATGCTTCGGCCTGGCTGGTTTGCTCGTCGCTGGCTTGCAGGTGGTCATGGCGGCCAACGCTGCCAAAGAAGCCGGACAGCACCACATCCAGTGCACGGGCGTAAGGCGTATAGTCGTCTTGCAGGTCGTTGGAAACAAAGCCGATACGGCGGCGCAGTTCCCACAGGTTGACGGTTTCGCTGCCGTACAGCCGTACATGGCTGTTGTCCTGTACCACCGGGTAAAGTTCGCGGCTGATCAGCTTCAACAGAGTGCTTTTGCCGGCTCCGTTGGGGCCGAGCAGGGCAACACGTTCACCCTGTTGAATGCACAGACTGAAGTCTTCAAGAACGGGTGTGTTCTGTTGATACACGGTTACCGACTGGATATCGATCATGGCTACTCCCTGGCCCTGTTTTTGGCTTCGATCCATTGTGCCATGTACTGAGTACTTTTCATGCTGTGGTGACGCAGCATGGCGCCGGTGAAGTTTGCAAGGCGGTGGGTATCCAGCCCGTCACGCAACTGCTGTAGGCGTGCAACCAGTGCATCGGCATGCTGTGTGAAATCAAAGCGCTCGTTATGCAATGCAAATCCTGCCTGTTGGCAATCATGCCACAGTTGCCGGTTCTCATGGAGTTCAACTGCTTTGATGGCCAGCTGTTCGGGGGTGTCGGCCAGTGGCTGAGGCCAGGGTGCCGTGCCGGCCATACCTTCGGCACCGACCGATGTGGTTACTGAAGGGGTGCCGCAGGCAAGGGCATCGACCAGCTTGCCCTTGAGGCCGGCACCGAAGCGCAGGGGCGCCAGGTTGACCCGTGCCTGTCGCATAACCTGGCTGGCATCATCGGCCCATCCCTTGATCAGAAAGCCCTGTTTGGGGGTGTGCAGTTGTGTGGCCTTGGGAGGCGGGTAGGCGCCGTAGATATGCAGCTCTGCATCTGGCAGGCGTGCCCGAATCAGCGGCCAGATGCTCTGTTTCATCCACAACACGGCATCCCAGTTGGGTGCGTGGCGGAAATTGCCGATCAATATGAAATGCTGGCGCTGAGCATAGGAGGGCAGTTGTGTTTGCTGCTCAGCCAATACAGGGGGCTGCATAAAAGGACAGTCCAGCAGCAGGGCCGGATCTACCTTGAAGGTTTGTACCAGTAGTTCCACTTCGGCCCTTGAAATCATCAGGGTCAGGTCGCTGCGCAGAATGGCGGCGACTTCACGCTTGGCGTGCTCGGACAGCAGCAATTCCGGGGCTACCTCCAGGCTGACCTCTCCGGTTTGCTTGCAGGCCTGGTGCCGGGCGTGGCGCAGGCAGGAGAGGTCTTCGGTATCCAGCAAGCGAATGGCCTGAGGGCAGTATTTCTCCACACGCCAACCAAACTGTTCTTCCATCATGAAGCGGTCAAACATCACCAGATCGGGCTGCAATTTCTGGATAAAGTCGTCGAAACTGGCGCAGTTCAGCGCGATATTGACCTCCTCAATGCCACGCGCGGGCAGGTCGGCACGATGAGGGCTCTTTTCAGCCGGGCTGGCAAAGGTGACCTGCCAGTGCTGGCGACGAAAGGTATCGAGCAGGGCGAGCATGCGATAGCCGGCTGCGCTGGACGCAGGTTCGGGCCAGACGTAGCCGATAACAAGAACTTTTTGCATGGAGACAGAGCCGGTCGGTTGAATCGAAGGTGCTGGAAAACCGGCATACTACCTCGAAATTCAGTCAATACGCGACAGGTACAGTGTTCGTGCCTGACACTCGCTCTGACTGGCGAGCGCTAATGTCATGTGCTCTCGCACGCTATCCGGCAGTGCTGGCAGGTGTGTTGCCGTTACTGCCTGATGCTGATCCTGGTGCAGGTGCATGGGAGGAAGGGTCATCAGGGTAATAAATACCTCATCGTCCAGATAGCGGCCGATAAAGTTGGCCCCTTTCAGACTGAGATGGTCTGCACTGTCGATTTCCAGCTGGCCGGTGAAACAGCTCGGACGAAGGGCAACACCCGCAGCGGTGGGTTCGAACAGATCGGTTGGGTCGGCACCAGCCAGCAACTTGGCGATATTGTCTTCGTCGTTTGTATTGTTGGCGGAAGGTGGGGCGGTTGGGTAGGTGAAAGCAGAGGAAGAACCGATCTGGTCGATCATGAAGCTGGTTCCCGTAAAACCGACATACAGTATGACGGCACCCGTTAACAGCGTCTTGATTGGGGGCATCAGAGTCTTCTCCTTGAGCTGCACGGTCTCGGTCGATTGATCGACGCTCCCTGTCGGGGTGCAGAGTCCAGAGGCTGTCCATGCCATTCACCGGATGCTTACAAGTAAAAACTCTAGCACAGGCTGAGAACGGCTGTTTGAAAATTATTCAATTTGACAGAAAGTACGTGAAGATCGTGCAGGACAGTTGGATGCCATGCAAAGTCGTAGGATAAAAACTGAAAGGATAAATAAGGTACTGCAGAGTAAAAAATAAATGGTCGGAGTGGAGGGATTCGAACCCCCGACCCTCTGGTCCCAAACCAGATGCGCTACCAGGCTGCGCTACACTCCGACTTCGGTTGGCTCCTCGAGCTGGACTCGAACCAGCGACCAATAGATTAACAGTCTACTGCTCTACCAACTGAGCTATCGAGGAACACCGAATTGTTACAGATCAGGCAGTTGGCTCCTCGAGCTGGACTCGAACCAGCGACCAATAGATTAACAGTCTACTGCTCTACCAACTGAGCTATCGAGGAACACCTGAACTGTGGGGGCGTATATTAGTGACGGTTCGGCATGTCGTCAAGCATAAAGTGAAAAAAAATTACCAGCGCTTTCAAGGGTATATTTTGTACAGTCCGGCCCTCTCTCCCGCTGGCAAGAGAGGCAGATTAGAGTTTCTCTTATCTCGCTGTCTGTTTTTCGCTAAAATAGCCGGCTTGATTTTATGAAGACAACCGGACGACTCAGTGCTGTTCAACAAGCTTCCTGACGACATATTTCAACCGCTCTCGGGTCAGAACCGGCAGGTATACCAGTCGGTTCTGCTTGAGCTGGCGGATCTTTTCTTTGATGAAGACCTCATTGATCCCTTTGTACCGCGTGACCTGGTGCGCTCATCGATCGAGAACGCGGTGGTGCGCATGGGGGTTCGGCGCTGGGAAGCGGAGGCCGGTGATGAAGAAGAGTTGCCTCGCTCAACCGCCGAGTATACCAATCGCATCTACCGTCGCCTGGTACAGACCGGCTGGCTGGAAGAAGAGCAGAAGGTCTATCGGACCTATGTCCTGCTGTCGCCGGCGATCAGTCACCTGCTGCGTTCCCTGGTCAGTATCGCCAAACTGGAAAAACGCAGTTACGGCGGTGCGGTCCTGAATGTGCTCAGTTCGCTGGAGTCCGCCGTCAATGATCCTGAAGGGCGTGGTATCACACTGGCGGAAGCGGCGCAGACGGCGGCTGACTTCAGTGCGCATCTGACCGACATGATGCTGGGTCTGCGTGAGCTGAAAATCAATCTGACCGCCAGCAACAACCCGCAAGAGATTGTACGGGGGTTCTTCGACCGCTTTGTCGAACAGATTCTGGTATCCGACTACAAGACGTTGAAAACGCGCAACAACCCCTTTCGTTTCCGGCGCCAGATTCTGGCCATGTTGCGTGACCTGCAGTTCGACCCGCTGAGGCTGCAGCAACTGGCCGAGCACTATCAGCAGCAGCTGGACGTCTCCTATGACGTGGCCGAAGCCCAGGTGCACCAGCATATCAACCGTATCATCCGTATCTTTGACTCGGTGGATCAGCGCCTGGCGGCGATCGATGATTTCCGCTACCAGCTGGAAAAGCGCGTGGCGGATACCGTGCGCTACATGGACAAGACCACGCCGGGCATGGCCGCGCGCCTGTCCCGCCTGATCTCGGGCCTGAGCAAGGTAGAGGAGCACTGCATCCCGCCGGTTACCACGCTGGATGAGGTGGGCTTTCTCTCGCCGGCCAGTGTGCGCTCTCCGGTTCGGCGCCGCGTCGAGGCAACACCACGCATCATTACCCAGAAGGAGATCGATCCTCGGGTGCTGGAGCTGCGTCAGCTGTTCAAGGAATGGAAAGAACGGCGCGAGGTCAATGTGGACAGGATAGAGACCTATCTGGAAAGCCAGTTGGCCGGTCGGGAACAGCTGAAGGCGACCGACTTCCGTATCGACAGTGTCGAGGAATACATCTGCTTCAGCTATCTGCGCCATATGAACTCGCTGGGCAGGAAGGCACGCGGCATGCGCAACCGTTACCGAATTCAATTTGAAGACCACTACGTCAACGTCTCCAACATGGTGGAGTGTCGTGGTTTTACCATCCACAGGAACAGCTAAATGCTTGGTGATCTGCAGAAAACCGTCTCCCGCAATGATCAACATGATGCGGATGATTTCATTCATGCCGCCAGTCAGTTGATGAGCAGCCAGTTTCTTTATGCGGACCGCCCGGTGCATCGTGACAGCTATTTTCTGATAGCGGGTAACCTGGACTATTTCCGTAACCTGTTTGAAGCGATTGGCTGGAGCCTGATCTATCAGCCGGACGAGGCTTTCCTCGGTATTCTGCCGCAGGGGGAGCAGCGTGTGCTCAAGCTCAAATTGGATGAATCCCTGCTGATGCTGTGCCTGCGCCAGCAGTACGAGCAGAAGCTGGAAAACTTCGAGGTGGAAGGGGGCAAGGCCTACACCAGCACCGACGAACTGCTGCGCCTGTTTGCCAACCTGACCGGCAAGGATATCCCCAACGAGACGCGCCTGAAGGAGATCCTGTCCCTGTTCACGCGCCATGGCCTGATTGAACGCGGCAAGCTGGACGAAACCGATCCCAAGAATATCCCGCTGCGTATCAACCCGACCATTCGTCAGGTGGTCGTCGAAGACTATATCGGCCAGCTGGAAGCGCTCTGCGACGTCGATATCCGTGATCAGCTGGAGAGCGAAGAGGACCATCCTGCCGAAGCCGAAGCCGAAGCCGAAGCCGAAGCCGAAGCCGAAGCCGAAGCCGAAGCCGAAGCCGAAGCCGAAGCCGAAGCCGAAGCCGAAGATGCCGCTGTGGGAGCGCGCTCCGCGCGCGAACAAAAAAATGACGCAACACAGCAGGCTGAAGATGAAGCGCTTGAACAAGCTTCTTCTGCTCAGCCCACTGCAGAGGACTCACCTCCTCGAACCGATGACCAGGCGCAGGAGACCCAGTCATGAAACAGCTTAATCGGATCGTACTGGTCAACTGGTATGTGCTGGGCGCCGTCGAAATCCCGATCAAGGGCAATGTGGCCATTGTGGGCCCCAACGGTTCCGGTAAATCCTCACTGCTGGATGCGATCCAGACCGTGCTGATGGGCGGCCACAAGCGCCATCTGAGCTTCAACGCCTCGGCCGGTGAAAAAAGTGAGCGCTCACTGCGTACCTACTGTCTGGGTTTCATGGATGATCAGGGCAAGAAGGCTTCGGCGCGCGAAGATTCACTGACCTACATGGCGCTGAGTTTCTTCGATACCGAAACTGCCAAGGAAAGCTGCGTCGGCATCGCCATCAGCGCTTCCACCGCCAGTGCGGAAGAGGATGTGCTGGGGCGCTTCATCCTGCCGGACTTCTCGGTATCGCTGGATGATTTCTCGGTCAAAGAGGGCAAGGGGCGTATGCCGCGTGCCTGGAACGAGGTGCGTGACAACCTGCTCAAGCAGTGTCCGGACATGATTCTGGAGAAGCGTGCCAATCGGTTTATCCGCGATATGGTGACGCACTTGAGTCACGATCCGCAGATGCCGAATGACGACGAGAAGTTCATCAAGAACTTCAAGAACGCACTCAAGTTCGTGCCGATCGACAGTCCGACCAAGTTCATCCGTGAGTTCGTACTGGACGAAAATATTGTGCACGTGGGGGCTTTCCGCAAATCGCTGGACGAATATCGGGCGATGGAGCATAAAACCCAGGAAGTCTCCAGCCGTATTGGTGAGTTGGAGAAGGTGCAGGAGCTGTGCACCGGCATCAGCCGCCATGTGAAAAATGCGGTTGAGTATGAGTGGGTGGTGCATGAATCCCGCTTCGAGAATGCTGACCTGCGCAAGGAGGACGCGGCTGAGCGCCTGGAAGAATATGTCGAGCAAGAGGCAAAGCTGCAGCAGCAGCTGGAAAAGAACAGTACGCGACTGAATCAGGCCATGCAGGACCTGGCGGATGCGCGGGCCGAACTAAACACCAGTGACTCGGCGCACAAGATCAATGCGCTGGAGTCCACCATCAAGGCGCGTCAGCATGAACAGAGCGTGGTCAAGGATCGCATCCAGCAGGTCTACAACCTGCTGCGCGCGACCGTTGGCTTTGCCGATCAGCTGGACCTGCTGCCGGACGATTTCCAGCCGCTGGTGCAGCGCTCGGTTGAGCTCTGGCGCTCCGGTGAAGAGCTCAACGGCGACGCCTGGCCGGCTGAACCGGTCAGCGTGGACAACGTAATTGACGGGCTCAAGGCGCAGGTGGACGAAGTGCGCAAGGCGATCAGCCGTCGTTACGAAGAATCGGTGATTCGCATCAACGACCTGCGCAGCCTGATTCAGAACCAGAAAAGCGCGGTTGAGCAGTTGCAGCAGGGGCGTGCCCCCATCCGCCACAATACCCGTGAACTGATCGATCTGTTGAGCCAGTACGGCATCGATTCGACACCGATCTGTGAACTGGCGGATATCAACGATGACAAGTGGCGTATTGCCATTGAGTCCTTCCTGGGGGCGCGCCGTGAAGCCCTGATTGTTGCGCCGGATCGGGTCAAGGAAGCCATCACCCTGTATCGCCGCAAGGGACGCCATCTCAAGGGCTGCCGCATCATCAACACCACCAAGTCCGGTGACTGGCTGCACCGCAGCAAGCGCGGTTCTCTGGCCGAATTTGTCGATACCGATAACGAACATGCGCGGGCCTATATGAACCGTGCGCTGGGCGGCGTGATGGCGGTAGAAACAGAACACGAACTGCTGCGTCAGGAGCGTGCGCTGACCTATGACTGCATGCTGCAGAGCGAAGGTTCTACCACGGCGATCAACGAACTCAGCCCGATCATGGGCATTCGTCGTCGTCAGGATCAGCTGGAACTGCAGGGGCGTCAGGTGGATGAGCTGATTGCCGAGTTCACTACGCTGGGCAAGCGTCATGAGTCGCTGGAAAGGCTGCGTGACTCCCTGATTCGGATGACCTCGGGTCTGTCCCAGATTACCGAAAGCGTGTTTGATCTGGCCAACCAGCGCAGCCAGCTGGTATCGGAAATTCAGGGCTATGAACAGGCCGTGGTCGACCTGCGCAACCATGATGACAGCGGTATCCAGAAGCGTATCGCCGAATGTGCCGAGTCGCAGAAGCAGGCGGAAGATAAGCAGAAAAAGCTGATGGACAAGCTGCAGAAGGTGCGCACTGGCATGATCAAGGATAATGCCGCGCTTGAAGTGTTGGAGCAGGAGCTGGTTGAGCATGCTCAGGCGCGTACTCGCTGCGAAGAAAAACCGCACTTTGATGCCCAGGCCGCGCAGGAAAAACGCGACTACCTGGATGAAAACTGTGCCGGTGAGCTGGAGCGGGTTATTTTTGAAGCCGCCAAGCGGGCTCAGGCCGAGCTGCAGTTGCATGACAAGAAAAAGAACGGTGTGCGTGATGCAGTGGCCCAGTACAAGGCGCGCTACCACGGCGGTGGCATGAGTCATCAGGAGCTGGACAATATCAGCGCCGACTCCAGCCATGACGACCTGGAGCTGTACGTCAACAAGACGGTGCAGGCGCTGCGCGATTCTGAACTGGCCGAATACACCAAGAAGGCCGAGCGCGCACGCCTGGAAGCCGAGACCGCTTTCCGCTCCGATTTCGTCGCGCACCTGAACGACCAGATCAACCGGATCAAGGATCTGATCCGCGAGCTGAACAGCCACTTGAAGAACCGTCCGTTCCATCAGGAGATGTACAGCTTCGAAATGATGCCCAACCCGGAGCTGAAGGATATTCTCGAGCTGGTGGAAGCCTATACACGCCTGGATCAGGCCAATGTGGGGACCCTGTTCGATATCCAGCATCAGGGTGAAAACGCGCACCGCGAGGCGCTCAACAAGATTCACGATGTGCTCAGCGATGAGGGCGAAAGCAGCCTGTTGCAGGATTACCGCAACTTCTACAACTTTGAGCTGGTGGTGAAGGACCTTGAAGGCAACCGCAAGACCACCCTGACCCAGCGTATCAAGACCGGCTCTGGCGGTGAGCATCAGGTGCCGTTCTATGTCGCCATGGCCGCGGCACTGGGTGCTACCTATCGCCTCAAGGAAGGCAATGATGGCAATCCGGTAGGTGGCTTGAGCCTGTCCGTGTTTGACGAGGCGTTCAACAAGCTCGATTCCGAGAACACCGTGACGTCACTGGGCTTCATGTCCGACCTGGGGCTGCAGAGCATCATCGCCGCGCCGGATGAAAAGTACTCGCTGCTCTCATCCTGCATGGATACCATCATTAACGTCTGTCGTGATGGCCGGGTGGTGGATCTGGACGTGGAGTTCCCGACCGAGCTGGGAAAGGAGCTGCTGGCTTCAGATCATCCCTACAAGGTGCTGGCTGAGCAGGATGTAGCGGCACCGGCCTGAGGCAGGGCGGCAGGCGGCTGATCAGCGGCCTGCCAGTGCCGGGATGGCCAGCCGGTTGGTGCGTTGTGTTGTGTCTGTGGTCAGGTCGGGGATCAGGCTGGCAAACAGGGTTTGCTTGTAGCTCAGCTGCAGGCGCGGCCCCGCCAGTCGCGCCGACCAGGTGGTTGGCCGTTCGGTCAGCTCCACCAGCAGGGCACGGGGCGTCAACTCGACGCTGTCCTGCTCCAGTCGCCAGTCTCTGAACTGTCCGTTGACCAGCAGCTGTTGCAGGCTTTTGAGGTTCCAGTGGCTGGGGAACCGGGTCAGCGGTCGCAGCAGCGCGCTGCTGTCAGGGGCATGCAGGTGAGGGTCGCGTGGGCTGGAGCGGCGTGCACTGAGGTCGGTATGCACACCGAGCAGCTCGTTATCGCGCACGTTGCTACCGAAATCCAGCGTGTCCAACCCTTCCAGCAAGGCGCTCAGACTCCAGTCACAGCGTTTGATCAGTTGCCAGGCCGGGTCGATGGAGCGTCTTGAGCCAAGGGTGTAGCGCACCGGTCCTGAGGGCTGAAACAGGGTCAGCTGCAGAAAGTGGGTCTGGAAATCGACCAGGCATGACGGGGTGTCGACCAGGGAGTAGGGCGCTTCACGGCGGCAGAAGGCCACCCAGTCGGCACGTGTCTCCAGCTGTGGCAGAACTCGGATAATCATAAAGGCTCAGTCTCTCAGGGGTCACAAGTATAAAGCAAACCCGCCCGGATTGACGATGCAGCGGGGGTGTTCATCCCACGGCCGATTCTTTATCGTTAGCATTTTGTGCAGAACCAGCGATGAATATCCATCCGTTACGCTCACAGCTCTACGATGAACTCCATTCACGGCCGTTTCAGGTTATCCCCAGCCCGGCTCGTATCACGCATATCGCGCTGCTGTGCACCGAAGCCGACAAGCGTGCTCAACACGAACATCTCAAACAGCTGCATGGTCTGCTGGGTTGTCCGGTGGACCAGACCGATCAGAACTGCTACGAGTACGACTGCGGCAACTTTCGTCTGCGCCGCGAAAAGCACACCGAGTTCACCACCTATACCTTCATCAATCTGGATGTGCCCGAAGGCACGGCACCCTTTGATGTAACCGGCGTCAGCCCACTGCCCGAGGGTTGGGTCGAAAGCCTGCCCGGTGAGGTGGTGGCAGCGTTCCACGTCAGTATAGAAGATGCGCGCGAGTCACCGGAGCCGGATCTGCCGGAGGTCAAGCAGGCGTTCGAAGAGATGCGCATGGTCGGCAGCAGTCCACAGGATGGAGGCGCACGGGTGTGGACCAGTTTCCAGCTGCACTCCGATGGCTATGGCCGTCTGATGGTGATCAACAAGCAGATGAGTGACAGCCAGCTGGGGCGTCTGACCCAGCGTTTGATGGAGATCGAAACCTATCGTCTGATGGCGCTGTTGGCGCTGCCGCTGGCGCGCTCGGTGTCGCCGGAACTGGTGCGGATGGATGCGCGGCTGGCTGATCTGACTCAGCAGCTGGCGGAAGATGACCATGTTGATGAGCGGGCACTGCTGTCTGACCTGATCGAGATGGCCTCCCGCATTGAGTCCTGGCGCGCCCGTTCCACGTTTCGCTTCGGGGCCACCCTGGCCTACCACGAACTGGTGCTGACACGATTGGAGGAGCTACGTGAAGATGAGGTCTCGGGTCACCTGACCATTACCGAGTTCATGACCCGTCGCCTGACACCGGCGGTGCGCACCTGTCAGGCCAGCAGCAAGCGGCTTGAAGATCTGTCACGACGAGTGGACCGCGTCTCTGATATGATGCGTACACGGGTGGAACTGGGGATTCACCAGCAAAACCAGCAACTGCTCAGCTCGATGGACCGTCGTTCCCGCATTCAGTTGATGATGCAGCATACGGTAGAGGGGCTGTCGGTGGTGGCGATCAGTTATTATCTGGTCGGGTTGCTGAAATTCCTGTTTCTGGCCCTGTACGACGCCGGCGTTCCGATCAACAAGTCGCTGGCCACCGGACTGTCTGTGCCTGTTGTGCTGCTGACCGTCTGGCTGGTGACCCGGCGGATTCATCATCATTTTATCAAGCTGGCCCGCAAGGACCGGATCGGCGCGGACAGCCAGACGTTTGGGAGTCATAATGAGCGTTGCACAGAAGATTGAAGACCTGGTGAGGGATGGTTTACAGGTCGATCACTTTCAACTGGAGAACGAAAGTCACATGCACTCGGGGCCTGCAACCGAGAGTCATTACAAGCTGGTGCTGGTAAGCCCGGACTTTACCGGCAAGCGTCCGGTGCCGCGCCATCAGATGGTATATGGCCTGGTGGCCGAGCTGCTGCAAGACCCGATTCATGCCCTGGCGCTGCACCTGCACACGCCGGATGAGTGGGAACTGATCGGTGGTGATGTGCCCCTGTCGCCGACCTGTATGGGTGGCTCTGCGGCGGCGGGCTGATAAGGTGAAAACAGCCCTCTTCGCCCGCTGAGCGGGCTCCCACGGCGTCGGGGACTTTCGAATCGGCCCGTGGGAGCTCTACGAACGACCGTGCGGAGTAATTGCCTTCGTCTGCAGAGCGGCTCTCTCGTACGGGCCAGAATATTGCCGGCTGTGTGTTGTGGGAGTTCGCTCCGCGAACGAAAACACCATTCGTTCACAGAGCAGGGCTAGTGCCAACTTCCTCAGTGGGTGACCTGCGCAAACAGCTCGAAGTATTCGGGGAAGGTCTTGCGAGTACAGCCCGGGTCATTGATGGTGATGGGCGCATCGCCAAACGCGGCCAGCGAGAAACACATCGCCATGCGGTGGTCGTCGTAGGTGTCGATTGCCGCGCTCTGTACCTGAGCCGGCGGGGTGATTTCGATGAAATCCTCGCCTTCAACGACTTCGGCTCCCACCTTGCGCAACTCGGTTGCCATGGCGCTGAGACGATCGGTTTCCTTGACACGCCAGTTGTACACATTGCGAATGGCGGTTGGCCCTTCGGCGAACAGGGCGGTGGTGGCGATGGTCATGGCCGCATCCGGAATCGCGTTCAAATCCAGATCCACGCCCTTGAGTTCACCCTTGCTGACCTCGATCCAGGTGGGGCCATAGCTGACCTGCGCACCCATTTTGCCCAGCACTTCGGCAAATGCCTTGTCGCCCTGTACGCTGTCGGCACCGACTCCGTAGACACGCACGGTGCCGCCGGCGATGGCAGCGGCAGCAAGGAAGTAGGATGCGGACGAGGCATCACCTTCTACCATGATTTCACCGGGTGAGCGGTACTGCTGACCCGCCTTGACGACAAAACGCTGGTAATTCTGGTTGTCCACGCTGACGCCGAACAGTGCCATGGTGTGCAACGTGATGTCGATGTAGGGTTTGGAAACCAGTTCGCCTGCCACATTGATCACCAGGTCGCCACTGGCCAGCGGTGCGGCCATCAGCAGAGCGGTCAGGAACTGGCTGGAGATATTGCCCCGGATGCTGACTTCGCCACCCTGCAGGCCGGCTGCGCGAATCTTCAGGGGCGGGTAGCCCTCATCACCCAGATATTCCACTTGAGCCCCCAGTGGGCGCAGGGCGTCGATCAGGTCGCCAATGGGGCGCTCGTACATGCGAGGCTCACCGGTCAGGGTAAACTCACCCTGGCTGGCGCAGAGGGCTGCGCAGAGCGGGCGCATGGCCGTGCCTGCGTTACCGAGAAACAGTTCCAGCGCTGCAGAGCTGTCAAAGGTCTGGCCCAGTCCGGTTAGTGTGCAGCTGCGACGGTCGGCGGCAAGTTCGTACTCCACCCCCAATGCGCTCAGTGCATTGAGCATGTGGCGCACGTCGTCGCTGTCGAGCAGGTTGGTGATGCGGGTGCTGCCCTGAGCGAGGGCGGCAAGCAGCAGAATACGGTTGGACAGGCTTTTGGAGCCTGGAATCTGGACTTCGCCGTTGGCATGGCTCAACGGCTGCAAGGTCAGGGTATCCATGAGTGGCAGCTTCACTTATACGCAGGTCGTGGGCTGCATAAGCTACCGTTAATCGGCGCCGAGGTCGAGTGTCCTAAGGTGTTACCTCGCTTGGCTGCAGCAGCTGTACCCGGCACTGCTCCAGCACGTTGGCCTGTATCAGCGGTACCTGTTCCAGTGTCAGCAGACGAACCTTGATTTCCAGGCCACCACCGTAGCCGGTCATCTCGCCGTTGCTGCCAACCACTCGGTGACAGGGGATGATGATCGAAATCGGATTGCGGTTGTTGGCCATGCCCACGGCTCTGAAGGCCTGGGGGCGATCAATGGCGCGAGCGATGTCGCCGTAGCTGCGTACCTGGCCATAGGGAATCTGCTGCAGTGCGGTCCAGACTTCGCCCTGGAACGGGGTGCCGACCGGATTCAATGGCAGATCAAAGTGATGGAGACGGCCCGCGAAATAGGCTTCCAGCTGCTCGACACAGGTTTGCAAAATTGCGGTAGTGGGTGGCTGGCCCGTGGGGGTGGCGCGCAGTCCGAAGTCCAGTCGACAAAGGCCTGTGCTATCGGCCTGCAGCGTCAAGGGGCCGACGGGGGTCTCGGTCATTACATGGGTATGAATCATGGTGGCTCCGTAACTGTGGTTGATAGGGGTCAATGCGTACCGCCCCTGTTTGCAGGATAGTGAACCCCAGAAGTGACAACAACCAGGGAAACACACTCTATGAGCATTGAGCATCACGATCTCGTTCACGAACTGCCGGAATACCGTGATCAGATTCATACCATGAAAATGGAAAACGGCCACTTTGCCAAGCTCTTCGATGAGTACCACCAGATCACCAAGGACATCGAGCGCATGGAGGCCGAAGTCGAGCCGGTTTGCACCAAAACCGAGGAGATGTACAAGCGCAAGCGCCTGCAGTTGAAAGACGAGCTCTACTCCATGCTGCGTGATACGGACAGCTGATTCTCCAGTGCAACACGCGCAACACCCACACCCGCATTTGCGGGTGTTTTTATATCCGGCGCTGGCGTACATTGAAAGCACAGGGTGGGACGGAATATGTCCTGTCGTCCCCGTCGTTGCTTGTTCAAGGAGCCTCCGGTGTCTGCTGCCCCTTCCCGCTATACCTGGCGGTACATCTTTAATATTGCGCTTGAGCACAGGCGTGAACTGATACTCGCCAATCTGATCGCCATTCTGGGTACGTTGATGAGCGTCCCCCTGCCATTGCTGATGCCGTTGCTGGTGGATGAAGTGCTGTTGCAGCAGCCGGGGGTTGTCGTGGCGACGGTGAATGAATTCTTTCCGGCGGCCTGGCAGGGCGCGCCGCTCTATATTGGAGCCGTGCTTGCGCTGACCGTCGTCCTGCGCCTGCTGGCGCTGGCATTGAATGTGCTGCAGGCACGCCAGTTCACCATTATCTCCAAGGATGTGATCTACCGGATCCGTGCCGGTCTGCTGGAGCGGTTGCAGCGCATTTCCATGGCGGAATATGAAACGCTGGGCAGCGGCAGTGTGGCGTCGCACTTTGTCACCGACCTGGATACGGTGGACCGCTTTGTCGGCTCCTCGGTCAGCCGTTTTCTGGTGGCGGTACTGTCGATTATTGGTACGGCGGTGATTCTGCTGTGGATGCACTGGCAGCTGGCGTTGCTGATCCTGTTTCTCAATCCGTTCGTCATCTGGCTCACCATGGCGGTGGGCAAGCGAGTCAAGCATCTCAAGGCGCGCGAGAACTCGGCCTATGAACTGTTTCAGGCGGCACTGACGGAAACGTTGGATGGCATTCAGCAGATTCGTGCCAGCAACCGCGAGCAGCATTACCTGCAGCGACTGGTCGAGCATGCGCGCAAGGTACGTGACCACTCCACCAACTTCGAATGGCGCTCGGATGCAGCCAACCGGTTCAGCTTCATGCTGTTCATGATCGGTGTTGATCTGTTCCGCGCCGTGGCGATGTTGATGGTGGTGTTTTCCGACCTATCGGTGGGACAGATGATGGCGGTGTTCGGCTATCTCTGGTTCATGATGGGGCCGGTGCAGGAGGTGCTGGGCATGCAGTACGCCTGGTTTGGTGCCCGGGCGGCGCTGGAGAGAGTCAACCGGCTGCTGGAGATGCGCCCGGAGCCGCGTTATCCCGCGCTGCAGGACCCTTTCCTGCCAGGCGAGACGGTCAGCATCAGCCTGAAGGATATCCACTTCAGCTATTATCCGGGACAGGAGGTATTGCGCGGTATCTCTCTGGACATCCCGGCGGGGCAGAAGGTGGCGCTGGTCGGAGCGAGTGGCGGCGGCAAGTCCACGCTGGTTCAGGTGTTGCTGGGGTTGTATCCGCCGCAACAGGGCGAAGTGTGCTTCGGTGGCATTCCGGTGCAGCGCATCGGCCTGGAATGTGTGCGTGAGCATGTGGCGACCGTGCTGCAGCAACCGGCGCTGTTCAATGGCTCGGTGCGGGACAACCTCACCATGGGGCGTGCATATTCGGATGAGCGGCTGTGGCAGGCGCTGGAAGTGGCGCAACTGAAGCCGTTCGTCATGGAGCTGGAACACAGGCTCGATACGCTGGTCGGACGTCAGGGCGTGCGCCTGTCCGGCGGTCAGCGGCAGCGTCTGGCCATTGCTCGGATGGTGCTGTCTGATCCGGCGGTGGTGATACTGGATGAAGCGACCTCGGCGCTGGATACCCAGACCGAACATGCGCTGCACCGGGCGATGACCGAGTTTCTGCACGGACGCACCACGGTTATCGTGGCGCACCGCCTGAGCGCGGTGAAACAGGCGGACAGGGTTTATGTATTCGAGGATGGGCAGGTGATCGAGCAGGGCAGTCATGCCGAACTGCTTGATCAGCAGGGGCTTTACGCACGCCTGTATGGGCAGCGGCAGATGTAATTGAGTGGGGGAATGGAATGAGTGGGGTGGGCAGCTAGATGCGACAGCGCTTCAATTGGCACGGTGGCAACCGTGTCGAGTTGATGGTGGATGGCGAGACCTTTTTCCCGGCCATGCTGGAGGCAGTCGAGCAGGCGCGTTCATCGCTGATGC
>Ga0193959_1000359_pt1 | contig 18462 bp, 14 predicted proteins | sample FB_2_MG_FD_140333 | JGI IMG/M metagenome (GOLD analysis project Ga0193959, IMG submission 140333) | Microbial mat bacterial communities from the Broadkill River, Lewes, Delaware, United States - FB_2_MG | ecosystem: Environmental > Aquatic > Freshwater > River > Microbial mats | place: USA... | reverse complement strand
TGCATTTAAATTAATACTAGTAAGGGTTATTATTACAATAAATAACTGTAAGTATTTTTTCATATCTTTTCCCTATTTATTTTTTGTAAGATCTAAAAAAGATTGATAATAATATTAACTTTATTAATAAACGTTTATCACTAGTATTCTACTCTATGTATGATTAAAGATAACTGCAGAAATAAAGTAAATACAATTAATAAAGTTTGATAATAAGTGTTCATTTATTTTAAATATAATAAGGGATAGATTTAAGTTTAGAATATTTTACTAGTTTAAATATTTTACTAGTTTAAATATTTTCTGATTAAAGATAGAACATATTCTTTATCTTTTTGATTTGAATCAAAATTATATTTTTCACTATCAATTGTCAATATCTTTATTTTCTGTTCATTTACTCTATTTAAAAGTGAACTATTTAATGACTCTAAAAAATCGATAGAAATTTCAGTTTCTACATCTCTATTTCTGTGTTTAATTCTTATTAATTCTTCTTGACTACTGCATTCTAAGTAGATAATAAGTTTTGGAAATGTGATGTCTTTATAAATTTCATCTAAAATATTTTTGTAGATTTCATATTTATTATCTGATAAACCAATATTAGCATATGCATAGTCTAAGAGCAAAGAATAGTCACAAATAAGAAGGGTATCAATAATTTGTTTTTTTATATCATGATAGTGTTGTAAAGTAAATGTAACTTCTGTTTCGAATATATACTTTCCTGGCTTTTTATAGAAAGCTTCCCAGAATGGATTAATATAGAAGTTTTCGAAAATAGCAGTTCCTATTTTATTCTCTTCGAGAAGGGTAGCCAATGTAGTTTTTCCAGAAGCAATTCCTCCACATATTTCAATTCTATTACTTTTCATCTTTATTTTCTAACATTATTTTGTTTTGTAGTTCTTTTACAGTTTCTTGTAATTCTTTAATTTCTGTAGAGTTTTTTACTAATTGGTTTTTTTGATTATCTATTAAGCTAATAGTAGGTGTTATTACATTCGCAAGTAAAGTATACCCTGCAATCGTAATTCCTGCAACGGTTAGTAATACCACAAGTGTTGCTCCCCAAGATAGTAAAGTTACAGTTCTTTTTGCTGTTTCAGCATCTTTTTTTGCACTATTCATAGCATCTGGAATAGCACTCTCAATTTTTTGCATATGATTTGCACTATGAAAGTAATCATTCGCAGTATGTTTTATTAATGAATCAAATTTAGTAGGTGGTTCTTTTACGTTATCTTCATATGGACTAAGCTTCGTAAATTCTACCCAAATCAAACCATCTCCTGCACGTAATGTGTATTTATTTGCAGTTAAATTATGGATTGGTATCATTATTCTACCTTGAAATCCTGGATCAACTACAGGACCAGTTCCCAAGAGTAAACCTTTATGAACTAAATCAATTTTTAAATTAAATCTAAAAGCAATGTAATAAGGCACCCTGAATGTAGTTGATATATGAATATAAATAATTGCATTTGGTTTTAGTTCAAAAACATCATCGATATTTTGGTTTAATTCTTTAATTTTACGCTCATTATTTTCCCAATAATGGATATCACCATATAAGGGTACTCGATATGTTACTGTTTTTAAGTTTTTTTTGATAAATGGTGAAATCATACCTGTTTTATGAATATATTTTTCAATATCAATTGGGTTTAGTAGAGAAGGTAAAATTTCAGGGTAAGGGTCTTTAAAGGAATATTCATCAAATTTATTTTGGATTATTTCCTCTTGATCTTCAGGGGATACATCTTCTATTTTTTTTTTATGCATTTATCATCCAATCCAATATAATCAATTTTTTGATTAATTAAATTTTCTACCTTTTGAACAAAACTATTTTGTTTTGGTTCCTCTATATAATCTAAATGATTTAAAACAATTTTTGTGGGACGATTTGACATTATAGCTTCTTTAACAATTGATGAATCAAATTCTGCAATTCGTCGTGTTTTTTTAGTTACAGAGGTAAATTCAGGTTCTTGCTTTAATATTTTCCAATTAAGTTCATTTTTTAATTCGCCCGAATTACCTTCAACTCTAATGGGAAATGTACGAATTACTAAGAAGATATCTTCTACATCAAAAGGGCTTAGTCCTACTTCTGATAAAAATCCAGCAGCAGTTGTATCCCTCGAGGTACAAAATGGGTAGTGTGGACTATGTAGCAAAGATAATCCATATCCTTGAGTACCTTCAATGAGAATTTTTTGTTTCTTTTTAATTTGTTCATATAAAAATGTTTTTGAATCTATAATATAAGGTTTAAGCTCCTCAATATTTTTTGCAAGAAGAGTTTTCGTATCGCGATTTATTCTTCTAATGACACTTTGACCTGTTCCACTAAGTGTAGAACCAATATTTTTTCGAAGACCATTTTTTGCTTCATTATCTTTATCTTCTTGAGTTATAATCATAGCATTTTGATCAATAAAGAGTTGTTTTTCAGAAATCCCTGTTAATTGTATTTCTTCTCTTAGAATATCTAAGTCGATGTAACTTCCTGCACTTAAAACAGAAATTGAATTGGGCAAAATGGCAGTTGTAGGTAATTGTCTTAAAATAAATTTAGTATTTTCTTTAGTTACTACAGTGTGTCCAGAGTTTGTACCTCCAATTCTTACTGTAATATTAATATTATTTTCTTGTGCAATATTGTAGGTAACTTTACCCTTACCCTCTCCACCATATTGACCACCTACCACAATTGTTATTGCCACTTATTGTTCCTTGTTGATAATTGATAGAATATTATTTGTTAATTCGCTTTTAGAAGAATTATTATATACAATTTCATTGGATAGTTTCTTTAAGTGATTAATATTTCTTTCTGCATTGTTGTTTATAGCTTTATCAAAATCCTCCTCAGTATTTCCAAGATTTAAATAGCGTTCTTTTCTTAACTGTATTTTTGATTCAATAAATAGTAATTTAAAATTAAAACCATAGGTTTCAAAAAAATAAGTGTAATCTTCAGGATGCCTCAACCCGTCTATAATAACTTTATCATAATCTTTAATTTCTTCATAAACTCTTCTTGATAATTCTATTTGGTTTTTATTTAGTTTATTCCCTAGTTCTTGAAGATTTTCTCTAGTAACATCGGTATTCTCTTCAGAGAGAATTTTTTCTATAATTTGGCTATATCTTATATATTTATAGCCCTGTTCTTCGTATATTTTACCAATAGTTGTTTTACCCGATGCAATTGGTCCTGTAAGTCCAATAATGGATTTTTTATTTTCTTTTGCATCAAGGTTTGGAATAATCATTAGATTTTCCTTTAAATCTCCAATTGCCTCAAAATCTCCGCTTAAAAAGAACATACCTACTAACGCAGATGTTATTGCATCAATTTCATCATGGCTCACATCTTCTTTTAAAAAACTTCCTTTAAGCCCAAATATACCAAGTCCTTTTTTTAATAGTTTCAGACTTGCTTGTTTTCTAGGTAATCCAATGATATCTTGTACTACACCAGGATAACTTTCAATTGTCGGTATCCCTAATGCTCTTAGTCTTGTGGATAGTTCAATACCTCTTTTTGTGAGCTTTTGCATACTAGGTAATAAAGTTGGATAAGCATTTACTCCTCTTTTTTTTAAAACCCTTTCACAAATTCTTAGTATTCCGTATTGATCTCTTCCTGGATCATCATCAAAGACAGATATTCTTCCATTTGGAAGTGATAGTGGAGAATCTATTGAAACTATATCTGGTTTAAATTTTAGAATTAAATCAATCATTTCCGAATCTTTATTGACTCGATAAGTAGTAATATTATTATTCTTCATTAAACAAAAACCCGTTGCTCTTTCTTCACTTCCTGTTAAATCAATACCCACAATTTTAATCTGTTTATTAATTTTTAAAAAAAGCTCTTTATATTTTAGAGTTGACTTTGGATCAAATGGTATAAGTGCATTTTGTACAGTTTTTTTAATTTCTAATTTATCAAGTTTTAAGGTTTTTAAATGAAATTTCTGAGGTTGGTTAAAATATTTTTTCAATTTTAAGTTCTTAAAATTCTCCTTAATACAATAATCAAGTATCGCTTTCATTCCTTCTACATCTGAAAAGTTGTAGGCAATTAATTTTTCAAGCGAAGATTTCTTTCCCCATTTATATTCATCCCATAAGACTGTAGCTGTAAAACCATCTGTATCTTTGAGAGACTTAGGACGTTTAAATTTTATTTGGTCTTCAATTTTTTTTTGTCCTCCCGATAAGTCAAATCTTTTTGAAAAAAATCTTAAATCTATGTGGCAATGAGGAAAATTTATTTGGGGGAAGAATTGTTTGATGAAAGGGATATCAAATATTGAACCATTGAATGTAACAATTACTTTAGATTGCTTTACAACATTGACAAAAGTATTAATATCTGAAATACCATTAATATAATAACCATATTGATTGTTAATACTCCAACCAATCATTGTAATGTGATCATAGTATCGACTTAGTCCTGTAGTTTCAATATCTAAAAACAGAACATCTTTGGGAAAAGAAATAGCTAATCTATAGTAATCACCTTTTTTCATTCTTTCTGCAAAAAAATTTACATCTTTTTTTTCATAAGCATTTAATGATGAGTTTAGTCTGGAATCTTTATTATCAAAAAATAGGTTTGTCTTCTCTATATTATCCTGATAGTCAGTCCATGAAAGGATATTTTTTTCCCATAAGTCATTTTCTGTTTTTTCCCCTACTTTATTTAGATGAATAAACGTTGAAGTTATATACATAAATTACTACCAATTCTATTGATTTTTACTTATTTTAGCATTTTAATCTAAAATTTACTTAAAGTACTATAGTATGATATTAAGGAGAAGATAAATGATAAATACTCCAATAAACTTTCCTCAACGAAAAATCATAAAAAGCTATCGATCCGTAACAGGACACTTTCCTAGTATCAAAAATGACAAATCAATTGCTTTTGAATCAAAACTTGAAAGCGAATTCTTTCTTACCCTGGAATTTGATAATGATGTAGTGACCTATCAAGAACAACCACAAATAGAGATATCTTTTAATAACAAAACAACAACTTATAGTGCAGATGCCTATATTCAAAGACCGAAGGACTCATTAAATAGAGCTGCTTTAGTCGAAGTAAAATATACAACAGAATTAGAAAAAGAGAAAGAATATTATGAAAAAAAATTTAAGGCTATTCGAGAGACTACAGAAGAACTAAATTTAGACTTTATTATTTATACTGAGGCAGACTATCCTTCTATTTATATAACAAATTTAAAGTTTTTGTATAGGTATAAAACACAGCAAAGAGAAATAAAATATGATGATGCTATTAAAAAAATTCTTACAAATCAAAAAATGTCTGCAGATGAATTGACAGAAAAAATTGCTTCAAGTAAATCTGAATATATAATCGTAGCGAATGCAATTTGGGGATTGGTTGCCATCGGAAAAATTGTGACTGATTTAAAATCTTCAGAATTAAATATGAAATCATTAATGGAGTTATCAAATGAGTGTTGTTAAATTAACTATTAATTCAGAAATTGTTTATAATGATGAAAAATATATTATTAAAGGTTATGCTTCATTAGATGAAGTATTAGCAAAGAAAACGACAGCTCCTTATAATGAAAAAATCATTAAAGTAAGTGAACTCATTAAAACACCTCAAAACTCTTCTGATAAAACCTCTGCAGGACTTGTAGATACGAATGATAAAGATTTTCAAAAAGCTTTGGAGAGATATAAAATTATAGAAAGTTTAGTAGACTTACCAATTAGAACAGGTAAAGATGTTGAAAAAGTTGCCAAGAAAAATAAAAAAGGAGTAGCTACAGTATATAGATGGTTAAGTACTTTTGAAAAATTTGGAACTGTAAGCTCTTTAGTAGATTCCTATAAAAATAGTGGTGCAAAAGGAAAAAGTCGTTTAGCTGAATCTGTAGATACTGTTATTAGTTCAGTACTTGAAGAACTTTATCTAAATAAACAAAAGTATCAATTTCTCACAATATATAGAAAAATAGAACAACTTTGTAAAAACCTTGAATTAGATATTCCAAATCAAAATACAGTAAGAAATCGAATCAAAGATTTAGACCCTAAACTAATTACAAAGTATAGAAGGGGTGAAAAGATTCGAGATACTAGAGGAGTACCTGGTAAATTTCCAGAGATTAAAATGCCACTTGATATTATTCAAATAGATCATACTAAGGTAGATGTAATATTAGTTGATGAAGAAACACGTGAAGAGATAGGACGACCATATATTACAGTTGCAATTGATGTTTTTAGTAGAATGATCTATGGCTTTTATATTTCGTATGAGGCACCAAGCTTCTTTAGTGTTGGACAATGCCTTTTGCAAGCTATTCTTCCAAAAGATGAGATACTTAAAAAATATGGAGTTGAAGGGGAGTGGGCTGTATTTGGTTTACCTCAAGCGGTGCATATGGATAATGGCAAAGATTTCCAAAGTATAAGTTTAAAGAAGTTTTGTCAAGAGTATAGAATATCTGATATTTATAGACCTGTAGCACGTCCTGAATTCGGCGGTCACGTGGAGAGGGTCATCAAAACAGCTATGAAAAAAATGCATGAATTACCAGGTTCAACTTTCTCTAATATACATGATAAAGGAACTTATGAGTCTCAAAAGAATGCTACGATGACAATAAGTGAACTAGAACAATGGTATACAGACTTTACTGTAAATATTTATCATAAAACAATACATAGTTCCATAGGAATGACACCTGAAGAAAAATTTTATGAAGGAATGTTTGGAGTAAGTGGCGATTCAATTCCTTTTTTACCACAAGTTCCCGCAGATACAATAAAACTTAAAATGGCACTATTACCTTCTTTTGAAAGGACAGTACAAAAAAATGGTATTACACTTGATTACATAACATATTTTTCAGAAACATTGAGAAAATGGATAATACCTGCAGCATACAAAAAACTTAGTAAGGCTTCAAATAAAGTTGTTTGTAGAAGAGACCCAAGAGATGTCAGTAAACTTTATGTTTATGACCCAGATATAAACGATTATATTATTGTTCCTCAGGCTAATATAAAAAAGCCAGCTATGAACCTTACTGAATTAAGAAGAGCAATTTCTGAAGCAAAAAAAGCTGTTACAGGAAGAGAGTTAGAATCATATGATATCTATGATGCTTATGAAAGACTTCATCAGTATGTTGAAAGCTCTAAGAAAGAAAAAAAATCTGTTCGTAGACAAGTTAGTTCTAAAAAACATTTAAATAAAAATATAGAATATGAAAAACAAATTTTATTAGATGATCAGGGTATGACACAAGATGAAAAAATAAAGATGAAAAATGTAACAAATATTCTTCCTAATAACATTGATGAAGAAGATGATGGTTATGAATATTATCCAATTGGTTAGGGTGGAAAACTATGAATAATAGAAATTTAATACAAGAAGCTGAAGAACAATTATCTAACAGTAATGAAGAGAGAATTTTGTATTGTAAAAAAGATAATTGGTTGGGATATGGAGCAGCTGTAAAATTACTTGAACTTTTAGAAGATAAATTTGAAGACCCTCCTCAAATGAGACATGAAGGGTTACTTATATATGGTGACTCAAACAATGGAAAAACAGCAATCCTAAAAAGGATGTATGATTTACATAAAACAGAATTGGATTATGTTAATCAAGATAATGAAGTTGTATATTCAATTCCAATAATATATTTTCAGGCACCTACTATTCCTGATGAGAGTAGGTTATATAGTTTAATATTAAATGAACTTTTAGTTCCTCATAGACCTACTGAAAAAACAATGGAAAAAGCAAAACTTTGTGAGCATTACCTTAGTAAACTCGGAACAAAAATGATTTTAATAGATGAAATTCATAGTGCTTTAACAGGAAATCTAAATAAACAAAGAACTTTTATAGACGATTTAAAACAGTTAAGCAATAGACTTTCTTTAACTATTATCTTAGCAGGAACAAGAGAAGCACACTCTGCTCTTTCTATTGGTAGTGAAACCAATATGAGATTTCCCTCTCTTGAACTTCCTCGTTGGAATAATGATAGAAAGTTTAGATCTTTTGTGGCTACCTATGAAAGATGTTTACCATTAAAAGAGCCTTCAAATATGGCTGATAGCCCAGAGATTATGAATGCTTTGTTTTATCAATCTGAGGGTTTGATAGGAAAAGTAGTAAACCTTATCAAGAAGGCTGCGGTAAAGGCTATTAAATCAAAAAGAGAACATATCATAGCAGATGATATAGAGTATCTTCCAACACTCTGATTATGGCAGCTCAAAAAAGAAATAAAGACTGGATACAAGACTATTTCTTTTTGATTGTTCCAAAACCACTACCAAATGAACTACTCAGTTCTTGGCTTACTAGAATGTCAATTGAACACAGGCGAAAACTCTCTACTTTTTTATCTCTTTTTGTAAAACGAGAAGGTAACCGTATCAGTTCTATAGATATTGATTTTTTATACAATGAAAAACTATTTAATAAACTATCTCAAAAAAGTAATCTTCCAATTAAAGAGATCTTAGCTATGTCATTACGAAGCGAAGAGGGTTATTTATTTTCATGTAATAATTGTCTTTATCCTCCGAAACAAATACGAAAATTAAAAGATAAAAGAACTCATAATGGCTTAATGTTTTGCCCTAAATGCTTAGCTGAGGATAACATACCGTATTTTAGAAAACAGTGGAGATACTATTTTTACAATGCCTGTCCTAAACATAAAATACTTTTAACGGATAGATGTTGGTGTTGTTATGAAGAAATAAAACTTTCAAAGATTAAACATATGAATAAATTGTCATATTGTTCTCACTGTGAAAAAGACTTAAGTACAACAATAGTTTTTCCCTTACAAACTAATTATAAATATGGTTTAAAAGCTATACAATGGTTTGAAAATGGTTTGAAAAAAGGATATTTTGTAATAAATAATAAAAAGGTAGCTTCACTATTTATCTTTGAAAGTTTTACACAGCTTACCTTTTTACTTGATAGAAAAGAAAATTTAGTCTTAGATGAGTTTCCTATGATTATCGAATATAAGAATTTATGCAAAAAATTAAAAAATTATAATTCTAAAAAAATAAATTCAATAAAAAAAGATTTTATTCTTACTTCTATGGTTTTCTATTTATTTCAGGATTATCCTAAAAATTTTATATTATTTGCAAATAAAAATAAATTAACTCATCGTGATTTTCTACATGGATTTAAAGAAACTCCATATTGGTATAACGCTATGATTAATAGCTTAATCCCTATTCAAAATAGGAGTGGACGTAAAATTAGCGAAGGTGAAGTTGTAGATGCTGTAAAATATTTACAAAGGGTTAATATAAAACCAACACAAGAGAACGTAGCGGAAGTCATTGGCTGCCACTATACGATAAATAAAGATTTTGTAAGAATATATAAAAAGTTAAATAAAGATTTATTTGTATAATATATTCAATTGAAAATAATAAGGAGTCTAATTATGTTAATAAAAGTTTGTGGAATGACATCAAAAGAAGATATCGACATTTGTAGTAGAAATAAAGTTGATATTGTTGGTTTTTTACGTAAACAACCAGATTGTGATGAAAGAGCAGATATGTTAAGTTTTGAAGTTGCTAAGGAATTAATTGCCTATGTTCCAGAAGATATGAAATCTTGCTTATTGGTACATTCAAATACATTAGATAAAGCTCTGCATAATATAAGTCAATTAAAACCTAATATGATACAAATACAAAGTAGTTTAGTAAAAAGTGATTTAATAGAAATTAAAAAACAGTTTCCTTCTATCCCTGTTGTTAAGACTTTTTACGTACACAAAGATACTAATCCTAAAATAATGGTAAATGATATTAAAGATTATATAGATAATAAAACTATAGATTTTGTACTGTTAGAGTCTAAAAAAGGAGGAAGTGGTGAAATACATGACTGGAGTATATCTCAAGAAATAGTACATGAACTACGACCATTTCCAGTAATATTAGCAGGTGGACTAAGTCCAGACAATATTCAAGAAGCTATTAATAGAGTTAAACCTTTTGGTGTTGATGTAATGACAAATGTAAGTAATAGTTCCAAAGCAAAAGAGTCAGGAAAAATAAATCTCTTTGTTCAGAATACTAATTGTTAGTAATTTTATCAAAAAGATTAAATTCAATTGTGTATTTATTAATTCTAAAGTATCCTTCGCTAGATGAAGCTGAATATGTATTTGTAAATGGATAATGGATATGTAAATTAATATCTAAGTCATCGTATTTTTCTTGTTCAAAAATATAAAAAAGTGTCATACCTAGTGTCTGTGCTTTTGTCGCCAAGGGAGATAGATAAATATTATTAATTGTGTCTTCTCCATATCGATTGACATACTTCTTAATATATTCAGATAAAACATGTGCAGTTATAAAAGGGTTATTTGCAGGGGCATAAAGAAGTTCATCATTAGGTTCTATTCCAAGTTCAGTTTTTGATTTAATCAAATTTAATATATTTTCTTGATACATAATAGGTTGTAATGAAGGGAATCCTAATAGTGGCTTTTTAACCATTGCTGAAACACTGTTAATCACACTATTAACGAGCCTTGAATCATAGCCAACGTTTATAATAAATAAATCATTTTCACCCGCATCTGAATAATAATTATGTTCGGATACTATATCTCGAGGTTCAATTATGATATTCTTTTTCTCTTCTTTTTTCTCAGAAGAGAATTCTGTCTTGTCTTTTTTTGTATACCTTTTTGGTTCAGTGTAAATAAAATCAATTTGATGAATACCTTCTCTTTTAAGTAAAATAATTAAATAAACTAAATAAGGCTTATTGAAACCTGTTGTATCAATACAAATTTGTGCCTTTTTATTTGGTTTGATATATTTACTATACATAGCATTAATATATTCTGCTTCCTTTAAGCTTTCGTCTTTAATATTTAACTCAAATATTTCATCTTTGATATGAATCCTATCGATAGAGTATTCTGGAAAAATAAGCCATACTTTTTTCTTAGACTCTAGCTTATTAAATGTAGTTGTAACAATATCTTCATGTGTAAAAGCTGATATAAATAAATCATACTTGCTATCATGATCCTTAGTAAAGTGATTTATTTCTCTATAGCTTTGATATTTAAAAAGATGGTATTTCCCAATTAACATTAGAAGTCTCCAAATAAACTAGGAGTATGGTTTTTTTCAAGTTCTTTTTTTATAACAGGTTTTTCAAGTTCTTTTTTTTGAAAAGGAACATTATATCTTTTTAAATACATAGTGTGTATCTTTTTCCATTCATCATCGTCCCCTAAACATAAAATATTAATGTCGTTTGAAGAAAACTGGAAAACCCCACCTATGGTAGAGGGTAAATCCCATTTTACAGTCAAAATTGGTGTTGTATAATAAATATCTAACATTTCTCCTGAACGATTCTTCTCTTTCTTCGCATTCTTTTTTAATTTAAGAAACATATGATTAACCGCATTTTCAAGAATATTTTGAGCACTTTCCTGTAGTTCTCCTTTATAAGAAAAAGCTATAAGGGTTTTTTCAGTAGGTTTATCCGATATTCTTATTGCTTTAAAGAAATTATTTAATCTTCTCACCATTTTTATAATGTGGAAATCTTTAATATCAATTATTGCATCTTCCCAAAAACTATCAGATACTTGTTTTATAGCTTGATCTTGTGTTTTACAGCTAAGAGGATAATCCTCTTGAAACATTTTCTCTGAATTAAATCTAGCCTGTTCATACATTTCATTAATTATATCCATAAAATTTCTTGGATTTGAAGACGAAAGTCTTAAAATTATATTAAAACCACAATTATATAATGGAAAACTATAATCTTTAGCAAGTTGAAAGAGGAAATTACTCTTAAGGTGACATAACGTTTCATTTTTATGTAAATCCTTACCTTCCTTAGATAGTGATTTATGTATATCAATACTTCTATTAACTATATTTTCACCTTTTGCCCAAGCTTGATATAGAAGCCAAATATTTTCTTTTTCTTTAATCGGAGAATCGTTGAAGTATAGATTTTTTAGAATTAAAGGAATATCGCTATCTTGTAGATTTAAATTATTTTGATATTGTATTAATTGATCGTTTAGTTTTTTAAAATAAACTCTTTCTTCCGACCCGGTATGTTTCTTTTTAATTTTATTGATTACTTCATTGATATTGTTAGTTTCAAAAGATCTTTTAATTTGATCATCTGAAATTTCTTCTTGAAGACGTTTTTGAATTAATAAAATTATAAATTTTTGATAGCTTGTGCTACTTGACATGATAGTTTCTAAAAATTTTTTTGTAACTTCTGCACCTAGTATTTTTTCTGTATCTGAAAAAGTATCTTCATTTTTTATTGCATATAGTCTACCCATTATTCTAATTGAAATCGTATCAACATGTTTAGGATGCCGAATTATAGTATTAATGAATTTTTGATGATCTGAAGATAGATCTTCAAATTGATCTAAAAAAAACATCACTCTCATGTCTTTTAATGTTTCACTTGCTTTTGTAATATAATAAGCGATATCAAGAAATCTTGTTTCTCTTGTATCAAATAGTGGTTCTATCCCTTCTACCGTATTAACTATACCTGTTCTTATGCGAGAGAAAGCTTTATCTATTTTTTTATTTTCTTTTTTTATTAGCTTGTATATTTCTTCAATAGAGTCGAATATATCATCTTCATTAAATAAGAACTCTTTACTTATATTTGCAATTTTAATCTTATCAAAATCATTCAAACCATTTTTTTGAAGGTCAATAATTAGTTCCAAAAAAGATTTTGTTAAGATTATATTTAGATAATAAAAAAACCATTCATTCCACACAGAAGTTTCTAATTTAGAATTTTGAAATCTTTCAAATTGAAAATTACCCAATTCCAATAGAATACTAAAAAATTTATCTTTTTGTATTTGTTTTATTATACTAATGCCATTTTTATTTGCTAATGCCTTTCTTGATTTGTAGGAAAAATATCTTAAAATATGAGTCTTTCCACTACCTTTGCCCCCTAATATAATAAACGGTCTAGGATTTTCCGGTTCAACCACTTTTAAAAAGCTCTCTTTTTCAAATATTTTATTTAACTCTTGATATTGATATTGATAATCTTTCAATTTTAAAATATTATTTGGAAGTTTCCATTTAATGTTTTTGAATTTTTTTAAAAAACGATTTTTAATTTCATCTGTATCTATATTATTAATATCAACCCAATAATTAACAATTTCAAAATTGTTTAGGTGTACCGCTTTTGTATTGTAAAATGGATTAGACATTTTTATCCTTCTTGAAAATTGCATACTGCTTGCTATACCGCTTAAAGATTGGTTCCCAATTATCACTTTCAGCCCAAAAAATTGGTAAGGTATTATTTGGGACATTATAAAAAAATCCTAAGCCTAATTGTGTATTTCCAAATCCACATTCATCTTTATTAAGACTTTTGTCTTTATTTCTACTAATGTCCTCTTTTCCTAGTTCCCATTTACTTTTATATTCATTTTTACAAATTTCTTCAAATTTCTTCTTATCAGCAGCCTCTTTTTTATCAAAATATCTTGATTCTTCTGAAAATATTCGATACGTTTCATCAAGTTCAAAAACAGTGCCAACGTCATCAAATAGATTAGACTTTATTAAGGTTTTTAATGCTTTTGTTGTTGCAAATAAAGTAAAGTAAGAAATTTTTATATTTTTTATTTTTGCTCTTATATCTTTTATTACAGTTTCTAGACTACCTGTAGCTTGACTTCCACTTCCACTTAAATCATCTAAATATATCAAATATTCCACATTTTCATTGTCTACTGCACTAGTTAAGAGCTGACAAGAATCTACAAATAATTCCTTATCTATATTATTTCTTTGTCTAAAATAATATAGCAGCATGCTACTGCTTTCTGAAGGATTTCCAATGTTAGAAAATCTTGTTGTTCTTAACTTTTCATTAATAAAATTCTCGTATTCATTTAAATTGTAAGAATTTGAAATACTTCTATATTTGGAAACAAGTGGTGCAATATAATGGTCTTTATAAAGAGATTTTAGAGCTTGTCGTACTTCCCTTTGCTCATAAAACATGAACTGACTCAGTATTAATAATGGAATATAGTCTTCTCTTTGATTCTCTGAGATGTTGAAGTTGCTTAACCATAATTCAACATCTTTGTCTAGAATAGTATATCCCCATAGCCATGCAGATAAATTTTTTATTTGTTCTTTTAGAAGTTCTACTTTATTCTCTGTGCTTTCCAAATTAAACCTTTTTAAATATTACTATATATTCCCTAGAAATAATACTTGCAGTTTTATTCCTTTTAGTCATTAGCCCTCTAGATTTTATATCATCAATTAAAATTAATTCTACTGAAAAACCAATTTTTTTGGCTATTTTAATTAAATACTTATGTGTCATAAACTCATAACCGGCAATTGTATTGTTTCCTATTACCATTATGAAGTAACCGTTGTGCTTTAGAACTTCATGATAATGTTTAAAAGACTCTTGCATTTCTATTAAATACTTATAAGTGATATAAGCTCTTAATTTATTTCTTTTATAAATTTTTGTTAATATTTCATCAATTCTTTTAATTCCAATTAGATGTAGCTGTTTATATTCTTTTGCAGGAAAATGTTCTCTCCCTATCGATTGTTTATCAAGTTCAGGAATGGTAGTTTTATTTAGTTCTAGCCATTGTAAACTTAAACTAGAAGCTCTAATATACTTTTGTGCACTTACATAAGGTGGAGAAGTTAAAACTAATTGAACACTTTTTGTTTTGATTTTTTTAGTTGCTAAGTGTTTTATATCACTATTATAAACAGTCACTTTACTGGAATTAATCATTGAACTATTTTGATAGTCAGTAAGTCTAAAGATATTTCTTTTAGCTTGTTCAGTAAAGAATTCAAAGACCTTATTTTTATCTATAAATTTTAAATTTTTAATAGCTGCTTCTCGAAGGGAATGACCTTCTGGGAATTTGTCTTTATTAATTTTTACAGGTACTGAGATTCTAGGGTCTGAATAACTAAATTTTTTACAACAAAGTGAAAATATTACTAAATAAAACTCTTTAACTTCAGGGTGAGTAATTTTATTGATGATATCTTTAAGTTTAGATAATCTTCTCATATTTTGTCTACTATACCAATGCTCTAGATTTGATATAGTAGGTATGTAAAATTGTTTTTTTGAACTTTTATAAATTTTCATAAGATCTTGGATCTTTTCTAATTCTTTCGTTAGCTTACTAATATCGATACCTGATGTTTTAGTTTTAGCGATTAAGGAAGCAAGAGGATTAATATCTATTCCTATTGCATTTCTATTTGCAAGAGATGATTCTAATAATACAGTACCTGTCCCACAAAATGGATCTAGAACGATATCATTCTCTTCTGAAAAAACTGTATTATTCAAGAAAAAATAAGGTATTTGTTGTAAAAGCTTAGCAGGGTAAGAATGAATAAAATGAGTATGTCTATCCATATGTACAATATTAGGTACCAACTCTCTAAAGTTTACAGGAATTGGTTCTTTAATATCTTTATAGTCCTTAAGTAACTTTAAAATATGAGTATCAAAAAAACCAGTACCCTTATATTGCTTATTCATTTTCGCCTTAATTTATAATATATGATAATATATCAAAATCAAGCTGCTAGTAAGATAAAATGAAATGGCAATTTATTGCTTATGTTAAAATTCTATCTCTATACCGATAGGACAATGATCAGAACCTTTTATTTGATCTAAAATAAAAGCATCTTTAATCTTGTCTTTTAAATCATCTGAAATTAAAATATAATCAATTCTCCAGCCCTCATTTTTAATTCGACCATTTGAACGATATGACCACCAGGTATAGGATTCTTCTTTATTCTCATGAATCAGTCTATAGGTATCCAGATAACCTTCATTAATAAATCTATCTATACCTTCTCTTTCAATATCTGAAAAGCCAGATTTATTATAAATCTTGGCTTTTTTTAAATCTATATCTTTATGTGCAGTATTGAAGTCACCACAGATTATGATTGATTTTCCTTCTTTTCGTAAACTTTCACAATGCAGAAAGAAGTTATTAAAAAAAGATATTTTGTATGCTAATCTTTCTTTCGAAATCTTTCCATTTGGAAAATAAACATTAAAAAGAATAAAATTTTCATACTGTTGTTCAATAACCCTTCCCTCATTTTCAATATCAACTTTCGTACAATAGTTTTCATTGTGGGAAAGCCTGTTTGTATAAATTAAGGTACCAGATAAACCTTTTCTAGAGCCACTGTTTATCGTGGTTTTTTTATATTCTTTATTGAAAGATTGTGGTATTTCTTCTTCTGTTGCTTTAATTTCTTGAAGGCAGAGAATATCTGGATGGTAGCTATCAATCCATAATAAAGCATCTTTTTTTGCAGCTGCTCTTAACCCATTTACATTCCAAGAAATTATTGTTACGGTTTCTTTATTTTTTTTTATTGAATAGTCCTCATGTTATCTTTATTTTACCCAATAAACCTGATGTCCATTTTATTAAATCATCTTCCGTTAGTTGTTCACTTCTTGCATGTCTTTTAGTGTGAAATTTAAAATCGTCATCTTTTGCATAAGCTTTTTTTATCTCTGCTATAGTTTTGTTTTCTTGGATATACTGTTTAATAAAGTCATCAAAGATATTATTACTAATAAAGTTCTTGGAGATAATTACCCAGGTAGCTATTGAGCTTTTATTTCCATTCTCTAATTCTAATAATCCAGTATTCAAGTTATTATATTCAAAAGTTGCAGTGATGTATTCTTTTGCTCTTCCTTCGAGTCTACATTTTGCATTGATTTTTTTAGTTTTTTCATCTATCCTTTGTTCAAGTTTTTGATTTTCATGAAGTTTAAAATTTTTGATGATATCTTGTGATTCTAAAAAAATTGCATACTGTTTAAATTCATCAAAATTATGGGTATATACTCTATCTTTTAAATCTAAGTCAGATTGTTCTTCTTGAAGTCTACTGGATACAACTGTTTTACGGATAGTTTCATTTCCTTGTTTAGCTGATTCAGTAAGGCTTTGATCAATTGATTCATCTGATATACTTTCTTCATAAATTTTTAGAATATTGATTGTTTCTTCATTTGTGATATCTTTGGATTTTATTTCTACACCTAGAAGGCTACCTGGATTGATTTTTTTATTTGTAGCGATATCGTTATGAGTAAATTTTCTATCAGCAGGAGTTACTTTTAAAACTTGTGTAGTTTCATCAGGTAGTTCTTTTTTCATAGTTTGTAAGTTACTTAAATCATCAAATTCTGTAATTACATGATTTTTTTGTAAATATTTTGTAAATTTGTAAAAACCTATATCTGCAGTATCGTTTAATAATTCATGTATATAATAATACTCTATGTTTGTATCTTCATTTATTAGTTTTGTAGTTCTTCCTTCAATAGAATATTCACCATCAACAGGTAGTCTTGCTTTAATTGGTAAATGTGTAATATCTTTATCTTGATATTTATCTTTCATATATTTTAAATAGTTATGAATGTATAAGGACATATTATCAAAAGCTTTTCTAGAGTGATCTTGACAAGCAAATCGATGTATAAATGCAGCATCTATGTCTGTTTTGTACTCTTTTAAGATGATAGAGGCATCAGAGGGGTCATTATTTGCTATTTCATATAAGTCATCAAGTCTACAATTTAGTGTAGCTTCTCTCATTGGTGTAGATCTATAGTAATAGTAAACAGCAATCACAGAGTGGGGTATAATTATATTAATTTGGTTATATTTTATATGATAACAGTAAATATGATTAGCATTAAATAGAAATTTTCTTTTCCAACCGAGAAGAGATACTATATTTGTTTCACTTAAAAGTTGTGATAGCTTAATTTCTGAATTTGTATATTCTTTATTTGTATTAATTGAAAAGTTTTGTGTATTTACGTCTTTTGTATAGTATTTTTTATTTGCTTTACCATTTATGAAGTACTGTTCAACAGAAAAGTGAGTAAAGAGTAACTCTGGAGACATTTGTTGAAGTGAATGTTCTCCTGTAGTTTCATTTTTAATGACCACATTAAAATGGCTATTTCCATATGCCTCAAAATCAAGTTCTAGATTTAAAGGCATAATCATTCTAAAAGTATCTTTCGGATTACTTGACATAAACTCGGGAATAATTCTTTGTTGATTAGCCATTTTATCTCATTATCAAACTATCTTAGATTCATTATCAATCTTTATTGTTGATTATCAAACTTTTTTGTTTCTTACATTTTTTTTAGATTTCATATCAATATGTAAATGTATAATATCAACAGCACTAGGTGTGATACCACTTATTTGAGAAGCATTGTATAAAGTAGGTGGATTAAACTTT
>Ga0193959_1000358_pt1 | contig 18471 bp, 16 predicted proteins | sample FB_2_MG_FD_140333 | JGI IMG/M metagenome (GOLD analysis project Ga0193959, IMG submission 140333) | Microbial mat bacterial communities from the Broadkill River, Lewes, Delaware, United States - FB_2_MG | ecosystem: Environmental > Aquatic > Freshwater > River > Microbial mats | place: USA... | reverse complement strand
AGAAGATGCAAAACTTTATTTTATTGCATTATCTATATACTTAAGTGCCATGGTAATGTTCACATCCATGGTAAATGGCTGGTTAGAAAATAATGACACCAATAGATATCTTTTTTTATATGCCTCTTTTTTTGAAATAATATTTTTCTCACTCATGTTAGCCAATAGATTTAATAGAAGTAATAATGAGAAATTAATAATTCAAGAAAAGTTAATCTCTTTAAAATCAGATAATGAAAAAATCCTTGAGAAAAAGGTAAAAGCACGTACGAAGGAACTTGAGAAAACTCAATCAAAATTAATACAATTAAATTCTACTTTAGAACGTCGAGTACAAGAATCTATAGATGAAATAAGAGATAAAGATAAAAGATTAAGAGAGCAAAGTAAACTTGCACAAATGGGAGAGATGATTAGTATGATAGCTCATCAGTGGAGACAACCATTGGGTGCTATAAATAGTGCCGTTTTAAGTATTCAAACAAAAATTTTAACTCATAAATTTAATTTAAATAATGTGCAAGATCAAGAAAACTTTATCACTTTTTTAAATAAAAAACATGCGCATATAAATGAATATGTACAATTTTTATCTACAACTATAGACGACTTTAGAAACTTTTTTAAACCAAATAAAGCAAAAGAATTTGTAAAACTTACTCTTCCTATAACCAGGGCGCTACAGATTGTTCAGTGTTCAATGAAAAAGAAAAATATAACTATAATTCAAGATTTTCAATCAGAGGATACTTTATCTTTATATCAAAATGAGATGATGCAAGTGATTTTAAATATTATAAAAAATTGTGAGGATAATTTTTTAGAGAAGAATATTCCCAATCCAGAAATAAAAATAACTACAAAAAAAGAAGATGATAAGTACATTATTTTAATTTGTGACAATGGAGGAGGGATAGATAAAGAGATTATAGAAAAAATATTTGAACCTTATTTTTCAACAAAAGATGAAAAAAATGGTACTGGTCTTGGACTTTATATGTCAAAAATTATCGTTGAAGAACACAATAAAGGGCAATTAAACGTCTTAAATACCGATGTTGGTACTTGTTTAGAAATAGTTCTAAATAAAAACACAACTATTTTGTAACTATAAAAGACTATAATAACTTATGAAACTATTAACAAATTACTCTATAAAATCTAAAATTCGAATTATTTCATACAGTGCTATTGTACTGATATTTACGATGATTAGTATTTTAATATGGGGTTCTATTCAAGTTAATAATCAACAATTCCAATCAAATAAAGTACTCATTAAAGAACTTTCAGAACAACTATCAAAAGAGATACAAAGTAATCAAAACGTAATTACACAGCAAAAAGTTCAAAAATATTTTGAACTTTTTAATGAAACAACAAATAGTAAATTGGAAGTTCCACCTTTTCTTCAAATATTAATCGGACTACTTTTTGTCCTAATGATAATATTTTTGATATTTGGATATATCCTAGATAAAACAATTTTACAATCATTAAACTCACTAGATAAAGGGATGAAAAAATTCTTTAATTATATATTAGATGATAATAAAAAAATTGATAATATTGAAATTGTTTATGATGATGAGATTGGAGAAATTTTAAAATATATCAATCAAAATTTAAGTGAGATTAAAAAAGTTGTAGAGTATGAACGTAATTTTAACATACAATTAGAACAAGATATACAACTTCAAACACAAGAACTAAATGAAAAGTCACATTATCTTAAGCAATATAGATACATGATCGATGAAGTTGAATCAGTGATTCAGTTTGATATATTTGGGAATATCACAGATGTTAATCAACACTACTGTGATCTCTCTAAATATTCAAAAGAAGAACTAATAGGTAAATCCATTGCAAACTTTATCAATACAAATGAAAGTGCAAGTGGTTTTTATAAGGAAATTACAAAAGTTATCACAGAAGGCTCTGTTTATAAAGGTATCAATAGTGATATCTCAAAAGATGGAAAAGTATTTACTACAAAAACAGTTATTTTACCAATGATTCCAAAAGAAGATGATCTAATAGAATATTTTTTCTGTATACGTACTAACATTACCCCTCTTATCGAACTAACAAATGAGATTATAGCAACACAAAAAGATGTCATAACAACAATGGGTACTATTGGAGAAAGTCGTTCTAAGGAAACAGGACTTCATGTAAAAAGAGTCGCTGAATACTCTAGACTTTTAGCTTTAAAATATGGTCTCTCTAAAGAAGAATCTGACCTTATTTGTTTTGCATCACCTATGCATGATATTGGTAAAGTAGGTATCCCTGATTCTATATTAAATAAACCAGGAAAACTTACACAAGACGAATATGAAATTATGAAAACTCATCCAACGATTGGATACGAGATGCTTAAAAATTCTAAAAGAGATATATTAAGTGCAGCAGCAATTATCTCTCATGAACATCATGAAAAGTATGATGGTTCAGGATATCCAAATCAAAAAAGAGGTGAGAATATTCATCTTTATGGAAGAATCACTGCAATTGCTGATATTTTCGATGCACTTGGAAGTGATAGAGTTTACAAAAAAGCTTGGAAACTTGATGATATTCTAGCTCTTTTTCAAGAACAAAAAGGGAAACATTTTGACCCTGTTTTGATAAACATATTTATAGAAAATTTGGAAGATTTTTTAAAAATTCGTGATACCTTTAAAGATGAAACTCTTGAACTTTCTTAAGATTGTTGATTAAGAGGAAAAATTATTTCAAACTTCGCACCTTTATATAATTGATTTTTGTGTAAAAAGTTTTCATTAGTTACTCTAATATCAGCGTTCATCTTATCTAATATCTGATGACTCATATATAGACCAAGTCCTGTACCTTGTGACTTATGTTTAGTACTAAAATAAGGTTCAAATATTTGTTCTAAGATATCTTCTGAAATTCCCTTTCCATTATCCTGAATAGAGAGTATTACATTATTGTTTTCTTTTTTTGTAGAGATTAAAATATATTTATCATCTCTCAGTTCTTTGAAGCTCTTTAAAACATCAGCTGCGTTATTTATAATATTTAAAAGCACTTGAAGCAATTCATTTTCAACTCCACTTATAAAATAGTCATCTTCATAATTCTCAATTACATGAATACTATTTGCTTTTAAATTAGCTCCAATAATTGAAAGTGTTTTTTGTATAATTTTTGTAATATTCAGTGTTTGTGATATCTGTTTATCAACTTTTAAAAAGTTTTGGAAACTCTCTATTGTTTCACTTAAGAACTTCGTATTTTCAACTATATTATCTAACTCCTCTATTGTTTCTATTCTATCTTCTATCTCTAATTCATAGTTTAATTTTATGCCACTAGCTGCTATTGAAATAGACGTCAATGGCTGACGCCATTGATGTGCTATATTTGCTATCATTTCACCCATAGATGCCATTTTACTTTGGTGAGATAATATTTTTTCTTGTTTTTTTAAATTTGTTATATCCATAACTGCAACAATTTTTATATTTTTATTATCTATTAAAATATTTCTCTCTTGAAATTGCACTTGATATTCTCTTTGATTGAAACTTATTACAGTATCTTCAAAATTATGATTTAAATTTATGTTTATCAAATCATCTTTATGTTGTTCTGAAATATCTGGAAATAGTTCAAAAATATTTTTATCTAAAAGATCCATTTTGGCATTACAACCTAATAAACTAATAGCTTCATTATTACAATTTATACAAATGTTTTTTTCAAAAATAAACATTGCACCAACAGAAGCATCTAATAACTCTTGAAGAGTTTTTAAATTATTTTTTATCTGTCTACTTTGTTCTATAATTGTTTTTTTACTTCTAGAAGATGTTGCTAAGATATCTATTTTTAATAAAAACTCCTCATAGAAAAAAGGTTTTTTTATAAAATCTTTTACTCCACTTTTTAAAGCATCTCTCACACTTGATGGGTTGTTATTTTTAGAAATTGCTAAAACAAAAAATTCGTTTAAAAGATACATCTCTCTTAAACCTTCTAATAAGTCTAAACTTTTTATATCTTGTAGTTCCATATCTAATACAAGTAAAGATATTTCATTATTTTTAAGTATTTCTAAACCCTCTTTAGCACTATTAACAGTAAATACTTTGTAATTTCTTATTTCCAATATATGTTGTAGTATAGTACAAAGCTCTCTAGACTCATCTATAATTAAAATTGTTTCTTGTTGATTAGTGTTTAAAGAGTTAATTGTTTCAACTATATCATCTACTACATAGTCGATTTTAGTATTCATCACATAATAATCTAAAATACCCTCAGAAAAAAACTCTTCTCTTTTTTCAATATGATCAGCATCACTTAAAAGTATAATTTTAATCTCTTTATACTCTTTAAAAAAGGTATATATATCTATAAAATCAGACATATCTTTATTGATTAGGACTAAATTAATGTTATTATCTAGGATTTTTAAATTTTCTAATACTTCTTTTTTTGTATCTACCTGATGTACATCAAATTTATACTCTTCTAATAATAAGCGGAGCTCATTAGTAAATTCTCGCTTATTATCAATTATTAAGATTGTTGATCTATTATTTTTTAGCATTTGTTAATTCTATCCAAAACAGAATTAATTTTTAAAATATCTAATAGATGCAAAACCAAATGCTTTAGTCTCAATTATTTTTTCTATGTGACTATTACTTATAATACCCCCAAGTGCAATAATCTTAAAATCTTTATCTTGATATTTTGAGACTATTTTAGCTAAATTATTTATCCCTTTAGGCTCCCCTTTTTTTTCTTTAAAAAAAATAGGAGAGTATGTAATAGCATCTGCTTTATATGACTTTGCGAATAAAATTTCTTTTTCAGTATGACAACTTATTATTTTATAGATTTGAGTATCTTGTAGTCTATCTAAAAGCGTAAATTGCTCTGAATTAAAATGAATTCCATCAAATTTATATCGTTGACATAACTCTAAATCTGAATTAATCAATACTTTATTTATACCAAATTTGCGTGCTATTTTTAGAAATACTAAAGCTAATTCTTCTTTATTTATTGATGTTTTATCTCTAAAACATGCTATCTCTATTCTATGATTTGAAAAAGTTTTTATCAGTGATTTTTCTAATTTTTCTGGAGTATTTCCAAATATATTTGGGTCTGTTATAAGATAAGATATAAAAAAAGGAGGCTTGTTTAAAGCCTCCTTTTTTAGCTGTTGATGAATCACTTAATAAATGACTCACACTAGTTTAATATGACAGCAAGTCATATTAAAACTAGTGTTCCTCCTCCGACATCATTACTGATCCAGAGATATAAACATATGTTAACATCATGAAAATGAATGCTTGTAAAATACCAAATGCAAATAAGAAAAAGAAACCTGGTAAAGGTGCAATCCAAGGTACTAACATTAAAAGTACCATTAAGAACATATCATCACCTTTAATTGATCCAAAAAGTCTGAACGATAATGAAACAATTCTTGAGATGTGAGAAATAACTTCAATTGGAAACATCAATGGAGCAAGTGCAGGAACTGGACCCATCATGTGACCTAAGTACTTACCAGCACCATTCTCTTTAAAACCTAAGTAATTATAGTAAGCAAAAACTATAATTGCTAAAGATAAAGTAAAGTTAATATTTCCTGTAACTGATTCAAATCCAGGAATAATACCCATCATATTTGCAACAAAAATAACTAATCCTAAAGTTGCAATAAGAGGCATAAATGTTCTAGCATTTTTAGCTCCCATTGAATCTGTACCTATAGAAACAACACCTTGAATATATGCTTCCATAACATTTTGAGTACCTGTTGGTACTAAAGCCATTTTTCTAGTTGCTGTTCGTGCAACTAACATTACGATAACTACTGTTAGCGCTAAATGTGATAATATGATCCACTCTTGACCATGACCACCAATAGCACCAAAGAATGTAAATAATCTACCTTCCATCTATCTTGTCCTTTAATTTTGTCTCGTATTTGAGAATTTATGTCGCTATTGTATATTAATTATAATAAATATTTTATAAAAGCTTTTTCAGAAGTTTTATAATATAATCAAATAGTTAAATTTATAGGATAGTAATGCTCATACAAAATAATGCAATTTTTATTGCTGATTCCCATTATAATAAAGCCAGAACGCAACTTCATGAACTTTTATTAAATATTAAAACGTGTAAAATTGAAACAAAACAAATTTTTTTTATGGGAGATATTTTTGATTTCTTAACTTCAGAGCTTGATTACTTTAAATGTATAAATTATCAAATCACTTCTCTTATAAACGAACTTGCACTTTCTCATGAGATTTTGTATTTAGAAGGGAATCATGATTATAATCTTCAAGAGATTTTCCCAACAATAAACGTAATAAAAAGAGAAAATCAACCTTTTTTAATTGAACAAAACAATCAAAATATTGTATTGTCTCATGGAGATATTTTTACACCTGTTGGATACAACATTTATACTGCAATTATAAGAAATAGTAATTTTTTGAAGTTTCTTAACTTCTTTGATAAAGACAACTTTATTACAAAATTTACAGAAGAAAAACTTATGAATAAAAAGATTTGTTTTAAACAAAATAATTTTTTAGGATTTGTGCATGATAGAATCAATTACTATCAAGCAGATCTCATTATAGAAGGACATTTTCATCAAGGATATATTAGTGATAAATATATTAATGTCCCATCTTTAGCCTGTGATAATAGATACATGATTTATCAAAACAATCAATTTAGCTTTAATACACTATAATTATAACTATGGATAATTACGAATATACGCAACTATTAAAAAACTTAAATCAAAAGCTTGAAAATATTGAACTTATTTTAAAGCCTGATGAGATAAAAACTAGATTAACTCAAATAAAAGAGTTAGAACAAGAACCTGAGTTTTGGTCTAATCAAGATGAAGCAACAAAAATTGCTCAAGAGAAAAATAGACTGTTAAGTAAACTTACAAAATTTACGAAAGCAAATGCTGCTATTACAGATGCAAATGATTTATATGAGATGGCACTTGAAGAAAAAGATGAAGATACAATAGAAACACTTTTTGAAGAAGCACCTTCTCTTGAAGAGATTTTACAAAAAACAGAAATAGAGGTTATGCTTAGTGGAACCGATGATGGAAGTAATGCAATAGTTTCTATTCACCCAGGTGCTGGTGGAACAGAATCATGTGATTGGGCAAATATGCTTTATCGTATGTATTTACGATGGGCAGAAAGAAAAGGCTTTAAAGTAGAAATTTTAGATTACCAAAATGGTGATGAAGCTGGTATTAAAGATGTAAGTATTATTATTTCTGGTATAAATGCCTATGGTTACTTAAAAACAGAAAATGGTATTCATAGACTTGTACGTATCTCACCATTTGATAGCAATGCTAAAAGACACACCTCTTTTGCATCTGTTATGGTGAGTCCTGAAGTTGATGATAATATCGATATTGAGATTGAAGAGAAAGATATTAGAATTGATACATACAGAGCTAGTGGTGCTGGTGGACAACATGTTAATAAAACAGAATCTGCTATTAGGATTACCCACATTGAAACAGGAATTGTAGTACAATGTCAAAACGATAGAAGTCAGCATAAAAATAAAGCCAGTGCAATGAAAATGCTTAAGTCAAGACTTTATGAGTTGGAGTTAGAAAAACAAGCAGCTGAAAAGCAAGGTATTTCTAAAAGCGAGATTGGTTGGGGACATCAAATACGTTCATACGTAATGCAACCATATCAACAAATTAAAGATACTAGAAGTAATGTAGGATATAGTAATATCGATGCAATACTTGATGGTGATTTAGATAAAATGATTGAAGATGTTTTAATCGCGCAAAGTAAGTAGCAAAGAGGGTGTTATGAAAAAGATATTAAGTGTAGATGCAAATCTCATAAACAGTAAAATTATTGAACAAGATATAAAAAAATATTTTGATTCAGTAAATATCGAATTTGAATTTTTTGCTGCACAAACTCCTCAAAATACCCTTGATATAATTAATGAACAAGAGATTGATATTATCTTTTTAGATATATCGTCAAAGCAATATGATGGAATAAAACTTTTAAAATATATTAAACAACAAGATGTAAGACAATCTAAAATAGTAGGTGTTACTGTTTTAGATGATCATACCTTTAGATTTGAAGCACTAAAATACAAAGTGTATAGATATATTTATAAACCATATGATAATAAAGAGATAGAAACACTATTACGAAAATATTTTAATATAAACTATTACGCAAAAGAGATAAATAGAACTGAAAATTTTATCAATATTGAAGATATAGAAAATCCAAATAAATTTGTTGAAGCTCCAATACCAGTAAGTGAAGATGATTTAGAGTTAGTTAGTAGTTATCAAGAACGACATGTTAAACACAATGCAAAAGAGTTTATAGAGCTATATGATGAGTGGGGATATGATGTAGATGATTTAAATGATTTAGAATTATCTCTTGATAGACTCATGATGAGTATTATGATGGATGATGACTTTGAAAGTGCATTACCTGATATAATAAATATTTTAGAAACATATAACAAATTTTTGTATGTATTTACAGAATTTGAAGAGTTAAGTAAAGTTGTTTATTCTATGGTTATTTTACTAAGAGAGATTGATTTTGACAAATTAGAGAGTCAAACTATGGTTTCTAAACTAGTGCTTGCTGCCATTCAAGATTTAGTAGAGTGGAAAGAGCGTGTATTTATAGCTGAAGATGCTGAAGATGTTTACTATATAAATGACCCTATTTTAAATACATTTGTTCAACTACAAGATATTCTCTCATAATTACTAACTATATATGTTTACTCTTTTTACAACTATAGAAGATGAAAATTTAGCCTATCATGTTACAAATGATTTTTCATCTGTAGATAATGCAAGGGAAAAACTCGCTTTAAAATATAACTTCGATATAAAAAAACTCCATTATATGGATCAAATTCATTCAAATATAGTAAAAAAAATATCACCTGTGACTAATAAACAAACTTGTGATGCTCTTATCACAAATGAAAAAAATACTCCTCTTATGGTGATGGTTGCTGATTGTATCCCCATTTTATTTTATGATGAGGATAAACAAGTTATAGCTGTAGCTCATGCAGGTAGAGTTGGAACTTTTGAAAATATTGCACAAAATACGATACTAAAAATGAAAAAAGAGTTTCAGTGTGAAGCAAAAAACATCCATGTTATATTAGGTCCTAGTATTCAAAAATGTTGTTATGAAGTTTCTCAAGAGTTAGCCACTTTTACAAAGAATAGATTTGGAAAAAAGTTTGTAAAAAATAGAAATATAGACCTACAGGGTATAAATAAAAAACAACTCTTAGATATAGGTATTGTAGAACAAAATATAGAGATATCAAATATCTGCACAAAATGCTCAAACAAACCTTACTTTTCTTATCGTAATGATAACTTGTGTGGTAGGTTTGCTGGCTTAATAATGATTAACTAATCATTAAAAGTTTTTATATATAGTTTTTCCACTTTTAATCTTGCCCAATATGTTTTTCTTAAAAATTTTAAACTTGATTTTACAGAAGGATCAGAATTAAAACAGTTTATATTTACTTTTTTTCCTAACTCTTCCCAGCCATAAAATTCCACTAGTTTATTTATCACTTTTTCTAAAGTGATTCCATGAAGTGGATCATTTGGATTATTGTTCATCTTCTCTCCTTTTATTTTGAAACCAGTTATTTTGTTGCTCTTTTGTAAAAAAAGTCCAGGCTACAAATCGTGTTTGTTTTTGCCCTTGAATCATCTCTATAGTTTTTATTTGTTCGGGATTATACTCTTGTAATTTTTCATATATAGCACTCAAATTTTCTTTTTTAGAAACAAGTGAGGTAAACCATAAACAGTTATTTTTATACTCTACACTTTGTGTTATCATTTTAGATATAAACGCAACTTCTCCACCGTCACACCAAAGCTCGTTGTGTTGACCACCAAAATTTAAAGAGAGTTTTTTATTTTTCCCTTTGGAGAGATTTTGTATCTTTCTTAGTGTCCCCTCTTTTGCCTCTTTTTTACTCTTGTGAAATGGTGGATTACACATAGTGAAATCTATTTTATCATTTTGAGTAATGATGTTTTCAAAAATATACTCTTTTGATGTTTGTTCAATAATCTTTATATTATCTTCTAATAACTTATTAAAACTCACTATCTCATTTGCATTTTGTATCGATACTTTATCTATCTCGCTCCCTATAAACTGCCAACCATAACTTCTATTTCCAACTATAGGATAGATACAATTAGCCCCTACTCCTATATCTAAACCTTTTATACTCGTCCCTTTTGGTATCATCTCATTATTACTACTTGCTAACAGATCAGCTATATAATGAATATAATCAACACGACCAGGGATAGGAGGACAAAGATATTTTTGAGGTATTTTCCAATCTATTTGGTAAAAATGTTTTAACAATGCTTTATTTAAAGCCATTACTGATTCGCTAGAACTAAAGTTTATCGACATATCACCGTATCTATTTTCATGAACAAACTCTTTTAGTTCAGGTAAACTTTTAATAAGTGCATCAAAATCATATCTATCATTGTGTAGATTTCTTTCATGGAGTGTTTTCATACTAAAATTATAAAATTTCTTCTGCTATATAAAAAGTACTGATACCTGATTCTTTATCATAATTTACACCCTCTTTTTTCTTGTAACTATCTACAATCTCTTTTGCTTTTATATGAGAAGAGGCATTTGCTAAGAGTTCTTTTTGATCTGTTTGGGTAAGGATATTTTTATCTAATGTTTTTCTAAAGTTTAAAGCTCTTTTAGTATCTAAAATAGTATATTTCATAATATTTATATCTCTTTTTCTATCTATAGTAGCTTTTTTATTTGGATCTTCAAATCGTAATATTCTATTTCCATGTGATGTTATTTTCATAGTGATAGCTTTTTCTATATCTTTTGTATCTTCTATGATTACATACTCTGCACCATTTACAGAAACTATCTCATCTGATATTCGTTTTATCTCTTTGATAACTGTTTTCTTACCTTTTGCCATAATTATATCCTTCTCTTTTGTGGCATTATACCTAAATTAGAAGTTAATCAACTTTAGTCTATAATCACACTTTAAAATCAACAAAAGAGATAATTATGATACATGAAATAGCCCAGTATATTACAGATACAGTTTTTGGTATGGGTTATTTTGGTATATTTTTTCTTATGCTTATAGAAAGCTCTTTTATCCCTTTTCCTAGTGAAATAGTACTCGTTCCTGCTGGATACCTTGCTTCAAAAGGAGATATGCAAATACCTTTAATACTAATATCTTCATTATTAGGTTCAATTTGTGGTGCTTTAATTAACTATTTTGGAGCTTTATATGTAGGGAGAAAGTTTTTATTAAAATATGGTAAATACTTTTTTATCTCAGAAGAAACACTCAATAAAATGGAATCATTTTTCAAAACACATGGAGCTATATCTACTTTTTCAGGACGATTAATTCCTGGTATTCGTCAACTCATCTCTATACCTGCTGGACTTTCAAAAATGAACTTAAAAGTTTTTATTTTTTATACTTCACTTGGTGCTTTAATATGGAGTATTATCCTTGTAGTTTTAGGATATATAATAGGGGAAAACCAAGAGTTAATCCAAAAGTATCTACATCAAATAGTTATCATTACTTTAATAGGTGTAGCTATAGTAACTCTACTCTATATCTTAAATCATAAAAGAAAAAATGCTTAAAAAATTACAAATAAAAGATGAGGAAAATAACCTCATCAATAGAGAAAAATGTTACGATTGTTATAGACCAAAAAAAAGCTGTATGTGTGAGTATATAAAAAAAGTCGATACTCACACGAGGTTTATAATCATTATGCATCCAAAAGAGTTTAAAAAAACGAAAAACAATACAGGAAGATTTACCCACCAATCTTTACCAAACTCTAAAATATACATAGGGATAGATTTTAATACGAATGATGAGATAAATAGTATAATAAACGATAAACAAAATAGCTGTTATGTTTTATATCCAGATAAAAATAGTATCAAACTCAACCATCAAACCATCCAAGTAGAAAAGAAAAAAAATGTGATTTTTATCATAGACTCTACATGGCCTTGTTCAAATAAGATTTTAGCAGTGAGTAAAAATATTAGTGCTTTACCAAAAGTGAGTTTTGTACATGACAAATCTTCAGCATACAAAATCAAAACCCAACCAAATGAATACTGCTTATCTACTATAGAATCAACACTTTGTATCCTAGAACTGCTCAATAAACACCAAATAGAAAACATACCACAAAACTCTTTAGATAACTTTTTAAAACCATTTGAAAAAATGGTTGAGTATCAAATAAATTGCGTTTTAAAATCAGATACTAAAAATCCACGCTTTTTAAAAAGAGCTGATGAACACCCAGCTTCAAACTAAAATAAACTTATTTTCTATTTGCATATGGCAGAGTATTAGTAAGTCTACTATCAACTAAACCTCGACCTATTGTAAAATGATACAATGATTGATATAAACTATTTTTTAGTCCTAACAGATCATGTAAAATATCATCTAAAAAGCACCCTATCCCTGTAGCACTTAGATTTAATGAAGTAGCTTCTAAATAAAGTTGTTGTCCAATAGCTCCACTATTCCAATACAACTCTTTATATCTGTGTGCTCCATACTCTTGTAACTGCTTATCAAACTCTACTAACATCCCTAAAGAAAATGCACCATCTGCTGCTATATCTTGATTACACGAAATAGTTTTAGCTATAAGTTTAAAATCTCCCCCTTGGAGAAAATATAACTCTTCAACTTCACTATTAACCTTTTCCCATAAAAAAATATCTTTCATCTCTTTTGCTAAATTATCTTTACCATCTTTATTGCCAAGTAAAATATACAATCCTGATGGTAAGTTTTCAACACTATGTACAAAAAGTACAAGATTTACTGGGTTATTCTCTTGAGACTGTACACTTGAAAGTATAGTTTCAAACTCTTTTTTTGAAATATGTGCATCATTTTTATTCATCATTTGAGCTGATCTTCTTTTTAAAACAATATCTTTTGAACTATATTCACACTTTCGTAAACTGTTTGTTTCACTTTTTACAAGTTGTAGTTTGCTTGGTGTTGTTGAAACTGCATCTTCTATTTTTTCAAGTATATTCCACTCATGCCGTGAACTACTTAAAACATTTGCTTTACCAAAATACTCATCTTGCAAAGAGTTTCTTAATGATTGAATATTTACACTTTGATTTTGTTTACTTTTACTCACAAGTAAAAGCATATCTGCTCTTTCTTGTTCTTCTGGTATATACCTTGTACTATCATCTAAACCTATCAATGAAGATATATCTTCATCATTAGTATCAATCATCTCAATATCCCAGCCTAATATTTTTGCAGATATCTCTAAGGCTTTGTACGCATGACCACAATCAAGTTGTGTATATCGCCAAGAGCGTTCGCCATATTTCCAAGCTTCTCTCCACACTATAGAAGTTAATCCTATGATAAAAGAATCTTTTGGAATATCTAGCTTCTCTTTTGTATTTGAGAGAAGTTCAAGGTTATGATCTTTTACCCCATAGTGATAAAGTCCATCTTCTACCCCCTCAATATCACTTGCTAAAAGATATGATTCACTTGGCTGTAAGTTTCCACTTGAAGCATTACATCGTAGTGCCCAAGATTGTCCTTCATATGATTTCACTGCGGCTAAACCTAAAGAGAACTGAAAAAACTGACTAATAGACTCCAAACAAAATGGAGCCGTTTCACTCTTTGTTGTATCAAAAATATCTTTATATACTAGTGTATTATTTTCAAATGAGAGTGGTAGTGAGATTTGCTTTGTATCTTTATAGCTTCTATATGGATCAGGTTGTGTAGCCCAATCCATATATCCTAAAGATCGTGCATATCGAGCTGGTGCATGTTTTGTTTCGTTGTGGTAAGTATATACCATCTGTAAATTACTATTCATAAACTGATAATAACAAAGATAGATATATATAATCTTATAGAATTAAACTAAACAAAAAAACTATAACTTGGTATATCTCTTTTCGCTAAAATTTATAGTATAAAAGGGTAAAAAAATGGATATAGAAACAACAAAACAAGATAAAATAAAAGGGCTATTTTACTCTGCAATCGTAGGAGATGCCTTATGTTTAGGTTCACACTACGAATATGATGCAAAAAAAATATTTAAAGCTTATGGAGATAAAAATATAGAAAGATTTATGGGACCTGGTGAGATGATGGGCGGTCAAACACATGGTATAGGCTGGGGTGAACAAAATTATCATCCGGGAAAAAGTGCGGGTGGCACTACAGATTATGGGGACTATAATATTTTAGTTTTAGAACATCTTGCAAACTTAGCTAAAAAAAATGAAATGTTTACCTTAGAGAGCCTTATTCCACATTGGATGAATAGACTTGAAAATAGTTGGGGTTCATGGATATGTACCATGACCAAAGAGACTTATGCCCAACTCAAACAAAATGTACCACTTTCACAAGTGGGTGGATACTCAAATGCTATGGCGATTCGCCATCTTGCAGGCTATGCTTGTTTTGAAGATGAAGAAACACTTGCACACTTTTCAAAAGAGGTGATGTTTACACATATAAATGATGAAGCTTTAAGTGGTGGTGAGTTTTTTGCACGTGTTGCCTATAGAGTTTTAAATGGGGCAGATATCATTGATGCTATTACAAGTGTATCAAAACAAAGTAATATGTTTATACGAAGTAAAGTAAAAATAGCGTTTGATAAAGTAGCTGAAGAAGCTGATCCTAACCAAGCTTTACATAATGAACAATTTTCAGATGACTTAGCACTTACCTCTATGGCAAAACTTTGGGATGTAGGAAGAAGTGAACCTATACGAGTAGGAAAAGCTAGTCCGACAGAGGGGACACTTCCAGGCGCTCTTTATATAATACTAAAATACTCAAAACAAGAAGATGCTTTAAATAAAGCCCTTGTAGCAAATGCGATGATAGGTGGAGATAATGCCTCACGCTCAATTGCCATAGGTATGGTACTAGGTGCAAAATATGGTCTTAGTGCACTCAATCAAGAGTGGCTAAAATCATTAGAACAATACGAGTATTGTGAAGGGTTACTTAAGCAATTACCATTATTAAAATAAGATAAAAGGATATATAGATACAAAACTATTGAATTATCTGACTACACAAGCTATAATAAAAAAAAGCTGGATAAACTTTTAGCCCTACTCAAATTTAAGGAACGTAATGCAACCATCAAAATCAGTTGTTTTTGCCATATCATCATTATTCTTTTCTATTGGTTTTTTAGCCATTGGATATGGGATGATTTTAACATTTATTGGTGTCTTTTTAAAAGAAAATGGAACATCAGATATGGTCATAGGGTTTATTAATGCTGCGTTTTTTCTAGGTGCGATGGCATCTTCTATTTTTAGTCAAAAGATCATCTCATCTGTTGGGCATATAAGAAGTTTTGTGACGTTTGCCTCTTTGATGGTGATTACCTTTTTACTTCACTCACTTTTTTTAGATGAGATTTTTTGGGCAATACTTCGTTTTATATCTGGATTTGCTTATTATGGGCTCTTGATTATTTTGGAGAGTTGGTTAAATGAGAAAAGCACCAACGAACAAAGAGGACAGATATTAGCTATATACACTACAGTTTTTTATCTAGCAACTGCACTTGGACAACTACTTTTAAATATCGATGAAGATTTTAAACATATGATTTTTTCTCTTGGTGCTATTTTAATACTTTTTTCTGTAATTTTTATAGCAATGACAAAAATCAAAGAGCCTGTACTTAAACCTTTTGAAAGATATAGTTTTCCAAAACTTTATACTATTGTACCACTAGCGGTTACAGGAAGTTTTATAAGTGGTTTTTTTATTGGTGGATTTTTTACTATGGTTCCATTGTATATCATGGAAGTTTTTAATTCAAAAGAGGTACTTTCCATTTTTATGACTTTAACTTTAATAGGTGGACTACTTTCCCAATGGCCTATAGGAAAACTCTCCGATATTTATGGAAGAAGAAAAATAATAGCAGCTACAGGACTTTCTACAGCTATTATCTCACTCTTATTTATCCTATTACTTCCAAGTGAAACTTTGATATATATCTTAGGTGTATTACTTGGCGTAAGTATTTTTTGTATTTACCCTTTGAGTATATCAAGAGCCAATGATGTTATCGATGAAAATAAAGATATCGTAGAGATAAGTCGTGCTTTACTTTTTGCTTATGGTACAGGCTCTTTTTGTGCACCTTTAATCATAGGGGTTGGGTTGAGCTTTCTGAACCAACAAGCGATATTTATCATATTTACAGTTTTAGGAATCTATCTAGCTCTTTATTCACTATCGAAAAAAAGAATAGCAGATGACGATATGAGTGTCTTTGTAAATGTACCTGTAGCAACAAGTAGTGTCATCCCACAAATTGATCCAAGACAAGACCAAGAGTGGGTTGATGAACAACAAGGGAATAGTTAAGAGATAGGAGAAAAGAAAAGCTTTTTATTTTCTCTTACTCCACACTACTATAATGCAACTCTAAACCTTTAGAAGTGGTTACAAAGCCATTTATGTTTATCTTTCCTTCATGTACTAAGTTATGGTGTTTTTTACAAAGTGGTATGAGGTTGAATTTATGATTTTGGTTTATGTGTCCTATAAAGCCTTTATCGTCTGCTTTTTGTTGCTCTTGAATATGGTGTACATCATCTACTTTAGCGCCACAGATTGCACATGAGGTTACATACAAGTCTTTGTTGTATGTACTTGTTTTCTTTTGTGACAATCTCTCTATCGTGTCATAATCATCTGTAAGGCGTTTACGAATATCGTTTGCAACTTTTAAAAACTCTTTATCCATATGTAAAGATTTTGCAAACTCTAAACCATACATACTACTACCACTTCCATGTGATAGTTTTCTATTAAATACTAGTTTATCATCCTCTTCGTTGTATAAAACGCTTAAGTGTAAACAGATGATATTTTTGAGTTTCTCTATCTCTTCTATCTCTGGTAACTGATGAAGATGGGTAGCAAACACAAAAATAGATTTTAAGCTTGCAAGTTTTAGTATTGCAGATGCTACGATACTTACTCCACTCATCGTTTCTGTACTGTGACTTATCTCATCACCTAAAATAAGAGAATTTTTTGTTGCACGATTAAATATATTTTTGAGTTCCAGCATCTCAACGGCAAATGAAGATAACCCTTTAGCGATGTTATCACTTCCTGAGATTCGTGTAAATACCTCATCAAATAAACAAAACCGCATAGATTTACAAGGGACATAAAATCCTGCTTGTGCCATGATCACAACGATTCCTATAGATTTCATCAAAGAACTTTTTCCACTACTATTTATACCATAGAGTAAAACTCCATGCATTTTATTGTCCGTCATATTATCTGGTCGTGCATTTTGTATGATAAGGTTATCTTTTTGCTCTTTACTCGCCATATTAAGATCACCCAAAATGATGTCATTTGGTACATAGATACCATTTTGTTCAGTTGATTCGATAATTGGGTGTCGTAAATCAATCACCTCTATAAAATTTGTTTTTTGTTCATCTTTTTGTTTGATGATTTTAGGTGCCACATAGTTGTATTTTTTAGCTGTTTTGATATTTGAAACAGTCAAATCAATCTCCGCAATAAATGAAACCATCTCTTGAAGCATATCGGCAAATTTGTTTTCGTAGTATTCTACTTTTTCTTTAAATACAAGTTTATTCAGCTCTATTATTTTTTGTAGATTATGCACATATTTATCTGAAATAGTAGAGGTGAGTTTATTTGTGATTTTCACACTTGTTGTTTGCACTTTGATATTAAAATCTTTGAATAAATATAAATCATCATCAATGATAAGATGAGATTCCAAAAGCTCTTTTTTTATCGAACTATATCTATTTTTTGTAAGCCCTATAAAAAAGCCCTCTTTTCCTAAACGATTAATAGGCACAAGATTTCTGTCTTCACTTTTTAAAAATTTTAAAATATGGGTTCTAAAAATATCTAGCTGTTCTTCTAACTGTTCATTTTCTTTTAGTAGTGCATCTATTTTACTGTCTATGCCTTGAGCGATGATATTTGAGTCGATATCTTTGAGCATAAATTTTCCACAATTTGTCAAATCAAAAGTTTCATCGATAGTTTTGATAAATATCTCAATCTCTTCACTGCTACAAGGTGGTTTTACAAAGTTGTAACTCTCCATAAATGTAACCACCTCTTTGATACTTCCTAAAGAGTCATAAAGATAATTAAGTTCAAAAGGGTGCAGACGGTTGAGTTTTATTCTTCGTAAAAGTCTTTCTATATCATAGATGTTACTTAAACTATTTT
>Ga0193959_1000355_pt1 | contig 18513 bp, 18 predicted proteins | sample FB_2_MG_FD_140333 | JGI IMG/M metagenome (GOLD analysis project Ga0193959, IMG submission 140333) | Microbial mat bacterial communities from the Broadkill River, Lewes, Delaware, United States - FB_2_MG | ecosystem: Environmental > Aquatic > Freshwater > River > Microbial mats | place: USA... | reverse complement strand
AAGCACGTTACGGTTTTCAGTTAAATAATCATTATACTGGTGATGCTGATGCTGATTTAAAAATTAATGCCTTTACTGTAGGTGCTACTTACAATTTTGGTGGATAATATATATTATATTTTATTTAAAAAAGAGGCGATTCGCCTCTTTTTTTTGTTTATAAATAAGCATTATATATTAAGTAATGTTAGCAATCTGTTTTGGCGAGTGGTTCAGTAATTTTCTAAGGCTTTATAAGAGGAATCATTTTTCTGAATCTACAGAAAACTATGTAAAAGGTAATTTAGAAGGAGCTGACTTCGGGTTTAATAGTAGTGTTAGCTACATATTAAGGAGTGTTTAAACTTTTTTGCGTGTTATATTTAGGTTTACTAATATTAACGGTACTGAGTGCTTTAGTGATTGGACAATAAAGAGTCGTGTCTTACATGTGTATGTAGGCTATATGCTTTAACATTTGTATTTGTGTAATTATTTGAAAAAGAAGTGATTCACTCAAAACGCATGACAAAGTGTTAAAAAATATCGTTGAAATACACATATTTTTAACATAATTTAGATTTTTAGTATAAAACTAAAGTCTACATTTGCCGACCAATTTAATTATAAAAATTAAACTTTAATTATGAAAAAATTATTATTTACAGCTGCAGTTGCAGTATTAGGATTTACAAGTGTAAGTGCACAAGAAGAAGCTAAAACTTTTGGTTTTGCTGAAGGTGATCTATTCATTGAAGGAATGGTTGGATTTAACAGTACAAATGACAAAAACACTGAAGAAAAAACTTCTGGATTTGAAATTAGCCCTAAATTAGGTTATTTCATTAGCGAAGATTTAGCTATTGGTGGTGAGTTATCTTTTGGGTCAGCTAAAGAAGAAGTTGCTGGTACAGATACAGCAGATCAATCTACTTTTGGTGTTGGTGCTTTTGCACGTTATTACTTTTTAGATTTAGGTGAGCGTTTTAAGACTTATACTGAATTTGGTGTAGGATATGCTAGTACTAATTATGATCTTGCAGATGTAAAAGAAAATACTATCGGAGCAGGTTTAGATTTAGGTATTAACTATTTCGTTACTGAAAAAATCGCTTTAACATTTGGTTTAAAGAACATATTATCTTTCTCAACTAGTAAATTTGATGCTGATGGTGCAGAAGCTGTATCAGAATTTAACTTAGGTTTTGGTGATGTTGCTAACCCATTTGGTGGTAATGCTGCTTTTGGTATCTTATTCAAGTTATAAGACATACAAAACATTTAATTATATATTAAAACCGAAGCAAACGCTTCGGTTTTTTTATGCGCATATTTTAATATATTTACTACATGAAGAAAATAATAATTATCAACGGCCCTAACCTTAATTTACTAGGTAAACGCGAGACTAATATCTACGGTAATTTAACTTTTATGGAGTTTTTTGATGCAGTAGTAAAAAAATATCCTGATGTAGAATTGGAGCACTTTCAATCTAATATAGAAGGTGAACTTATAGATAAACTACAAGATGTAGGTTTTACTTATGATGGGATTGTTTTAAACGCTGCAGCTTATACGCATACGTCTGTTGGTATTGGTGATGCAGTTAAAGCCATTACAACTCCTGTGGTAGAGGTACATATCTCTAATACATTTTCTAGAGAAGAGTTTAGACATCAATCGTATATTTCGCCTAATGCTAAAGGGGTTATTTTAGGTTTTGGTTTGCAAAGTTATGAATTAGCAATTGAGAGTTTTATTTAAACAAAGTTCGTCACAAAGATGTATTAGGTAAGGATTTCTAATGTTATGAATGCTTAAAATTGTTTATATGAAGAATCTTATTAAAACGTTCTTTATTTTTATTGTTATAATTAGTACATCTAATGTACAAGCCCAAACAGGTTTTGGTGTAAAAGGCGGATTGAATTTTACCTTTTTTAAAGTAGAAGAGGGGAGTTTTGGTGAGACTCCAGATGTAGAATTAGGATATTATATAGGTTGCTTTGTAGACTTTGAAATTGAAAACGGTTTTCTTTTACAACCGGAATTACTTTATATAAATCTAGGAGATTTTGATTTTTTAAATGCTCCTATATATTTAAAATATAAAATAAAGGATCATTTTGATATTCTTGTAGGTCCGAGTTTAAATTATTTCTTCGATTTTTCAAACGCTAAATTAAAAGTTAGAGCAGATTTAGGATTTGCTTACACTTTTACTTCAAGATTAGATCTACATATGAAATACACTATTGGTTTTGAAGAAATATCACCTAATGGCGTTTTTTTAGGTTTAGCCTGTAAATTATAATTACGCTATTGTATTAGGTGGTTAGATGTGTGCTTTTAAAGCTAAAACAGAGTTTAAACTTTTTTATTAGTTGTTTGTCGGAGGTTTTTTTAATTTAGTGGTTATTAACATAGTTTTAACATATAAGCATTGCAGTTCTTCTAATCGTTTTATAATGCGTTAGTTAAAACTAGAATCTATAAAGTGTAACCAATTTAATACAAATATAATTATGAGAATGTACTTACCTAAAACAAAAATTTTAATGGCCTTTTTTATGGTTGGAGCTATCTTTATGTCATGTTCTAGCGACGATAGTGGAGATAGTGGTAATTTAGATGGTGTACCATCTGGTGAAATTGTTGCCTTAGAATTAAGAAATGAGACCTTAACAGGGTTTAGTGGTTTAAGCAGAAATGAAGGATCTCAAAAATGGTGGTCTCATACAACTAGTGATTTTAATTTTTCTGGTTGTGGTGAAGAAGGAGAAGATTATTCTTATGATGGTTTAGGGTATTATGCTTTTTATCCTGATGGATCTATGTATTCTAAGAGTGGAATAAATGGTACTCCTACTTATCTTCAAGAATGGGAGTGGACAGATTCTAGCTTATCTGCAATTTATGTAAGAGGTGAAACAAGTGTGCCATTTACTGTAACGTATTTAAACGAAGACAATGTTGTTTACGGTTCTAATCAAAGTGTTGGAGGCGGATGTTCTTTAACATCTTACGAACAACTTGGAGATCCACATTATGTAGATTAAATTTTAGTTATTCATATACTATAGGGCAGCAATTTGTTGCCCTTTTTTTATGTCTAGCTTTAGTAAAAGCAGGTAATAAGAAAATGTAGAAACCAAAAAATGCGATTCGTTAGAATCGCATTTTAAATATAAAACGTTTAGTGTTTCAGTTGTAAAAACGTATAACTCTAAAATTTTAACTATAATTTGTTATAGGTGAATCACTTCATCATAAGCTGCTGCAACAGCTTCCATAACCGCTTCACTCATTGTTGGGTGAGGATGCACTGCTTTTAGCACTTCATGTCCTGTAGTCTCTAATTTACGACCTAAAACAGCCTCAGCAATCATATCTGTTACTCCAGCACCAATCATATGGCATCCTAACCATTCACCATATTTAGCATCAAAAATTACTTTTACAAAACCATCTTTTGCGCCACTAGCACTTGCTTTTCCTGAGGCAGAGAAAGGAAATTTACCAATCTTAACATCTAAGCCTTGTGCTTTGGCTTGAGCTTCAGTTAAACCAACACTAGCAATTTCTGGAGAACAATAGGTACAACCAGGAATATTACCATAATCTAAAGCTTCTACATGCTGACCAGCAATTTTTTCTACACAAAGAATACCTTCTGCAGATGCAACGTGTGCTAATGCTTGGCCAGGAGTAACATCTCCAATCGCATAATAGCCAGGAATGTTAGTTTGATAATAATCATTAACTAAAATTTTATCTCTGTCAACTGCGATGCCAACATTTTCTAGACCTATATTTTCAATATTAGACTTTATACCAACCGCAGATAATACAATATCAGCTTCTAGTACTTCTTCTCCTTTTTTGGTTTTTACTGTGGCTTTTACACCAACTCCAGAGGTATCTACAGAAGTTACTTCTGCAGAAGTCATAATTTTAATTCCAGATTTCTTAAAGCTACGTTCTAATTGTTTTGAAACCTCATCATCTTCAACAGGAACGATTTTATCTAAATATTCTACAATAGTCACTTCTGTTCCCATTGAGTTGTAGAAATAAGCAAACTCAACTCCAATGGCTCCAGAACCTACAACAATCATCTTTTTTGGTTGCTTTTCTAAAGTCATGGCTTGTCTGTATCCAATTACTTTTTTACCATCTTGTGGTAAGCTTGGTAATTCGCGTGAGCGTGCTCCAGTAGCAATAATGATGTGGTCTGCAGAATATTCTGTACCATCAACATCTATTTTCTTTCCAGTTTTTAGTGTTCCAAAACCTTCAATAACGTCTATTTTATTCTTTTTCATTAAGAATTTCACACCATTACTCATGCCTTCAGCAACACCACGACTACGTTTAACAACGGCATCAAAATCGTGTTCAGCACCAGAAACTTTAAGTCCGTAATCTTCAGCATGTTTAAGATATTCAAATACTTGAGCAGATTTTAAAAGTGCTTTCGTAGGGATACAGCCCCAATTTAAGCATACACCACCAAGGCTTTCTTTTTCTACAACGGCAGTTTTAAATCCTAATTGCGATGCTCTTATTGCGGTTACGTAGCCACCAGGACCACTTCCTAATACTATAATATCGTATTTACTCATGGGTAAGTTATTTTAGTTGAAATTTTGAAGTTACAAAAGTAACAAATTCCAAAAAGAAAACTCCAAATAGCAAAATGAAATTCTAAATCACCAAAGTTTTAAATCATCTGATGTCTTTTCTAAGCAGATCTTTGAGGTTTGAACCTTATAGATTTGTCATTTTAATTAGAGGTCTTCTGTAAAATGTTTGCGGCTTTTGTCGTGTTGAAACTTGTCTTTATTATAGGCTTTTGATTGTCCTTTAGGAATAGATAGTGATTTCCAATGTTCGCCTTTAATTAATTTGCCAATATATACGATTTGCCCAACATGATAAGCATAATGCATCATTTGTCTGTTGATGGCTTCGGTAACAGAATGGCCTTGGTTTCTAATATAGATAACTTGCTCTAAGTTATGATTTGATAGTGGTTTGATGGCGGTAAACAAACAATTCCAACCTTTGTTCCAAGCGTCTAGCAATTCATCTTTTGATTTAAAATCATCTATAAATTCTTCATCACGTTTACGCCATTTTTTTTCGCCATCTTCGGTTAAAAAATTGGTCCAACGGCTAAGCATATTACCAACAAGATGTTTTACAATGATAGAAACGGAATTAGAATCTTGAGCAAATTCTTTTTTTAATTCGTCAAAAGTCAATTGTGCAATGGTTTTATCGCCAAGGGATTTGTAGTATTCAAATTGTTTAATTGTACTAGGTAAATAAGAAGAATCCATAAAGCTTAAATTTAATCCCTATAAAAATAGCGATATAACATCTGATAAACTATTATAAAAAATAGATAGATGTAATAACGCTATTTAGCTTATGTATTATTACAGATTTTACTCTTTAGAAGCAACAAATTTTAAAGCATCTCCATTAATGCAGTGTCTTTTACCTGTGGTTTCTTTTGGGCCGTCATTAAACACGTGTCCTAAATGACCACCGCAAGTTGCGCAATGTTCTTCGTCTCTTGTATAACCAATTTTTGTATCTGTACCAAAGGCAACATTACCTTCAATTACACGATCAAAACTTGGCCATCCTGTTCCTGAATCGAATTTATGTTCACTTTTAAATAAAGGAGTATTACAAGCAGCACAATGGTAAACACCTTTTTCGTAATTTTTATTTAAGGGGCTAGAAAATGGTCTTTCAGTTCCGGCTTCTCTTAAAATGTAGTATTGTTCTTTGGTGAGTTGTGCTTTCCATTCTGCGTCTGTTTTAGTAACAGGAAATGTTTCTTTAGTTTCATTTTTTTGGGCTGAGCTGTTACAGCTAAAAAACAAACTAATAAGGGTAAGTAATATTATCTTTTTCAAAATTAATTTTTTTTTAAAATTAGGGTTGTTGGCTTGGTCGTTATCATGTTTTGTTCATTACGAAATAGTATATGTTTTTATTTGAAATTACATTCAAAATACTCTTGACTTTATTTTTATTATTGTTAAATTTAACAACGTCAACAATAAACGAGTCCATATTAATGAAAATAATACATATAAGTGCAGAATGTTACCCAATTGCTAAAGTAGGTGGTTTGGCTGATGTTGTTGGCGCTTTGCCCAAGTACCAAAATGAAATAGGTGCTAATAGTGCTGTTATAATGCCATTTTATAACACTAAATTTACTCAATCGCATAAGTTTACTTTGGTTTATCAGGCTAATTTAATTTTGGGAAACCAAGAATTAAATTTCGATATTTTAAAAATTGAAGACGCTGTTTTAGAATTTGATGTTTTCTTCGTTCATGTTGAAGATTTGCTATATACAGAAAGTGTTTATACAGATAATGATACCAATCGTTTTTTAGCATTTCAAATAGCGGCTTTAGATTGGATATTAACTTTAAAGAAAAAACCAGACTATATTCATTGTCATGACCATCATACAGGTCTAATTCCATTTATGGCACAAGAAAGTTATAAATATGAGTCGCTAAATAAAATACCTGTTATTACTACAATCCATAATGCACAATATCAAGGATGGATGTCTTACGATAACTTATATAAGATACCTGAATTTAATATTGAAAATGTAGGATTATTAATGTGGGATGGTATGATAAACCCACTAGCTGCAGCAATAAAATGTGCTTGGCGCGTGACTACTGTGTCGCCGAGTTATATGGAAGAATTAAAATATAGTGCCAACGGACTCGAGTCTTTATTGTCTCATGAAAGTTCTAAAGCAGTTGGAATTTTAAATGGCATAGATTCGGCTGTTTGGAATCCGGAAACGGATAAATTCATTATAAAAAATTATAAAAAAACGACTGTAGAATCAGGGAAGAAGGCGAATAAAGAATGGTTGTGTTCTCAGTTTAATTTGGATAAAAGTAAACCTTTATTTGCTTTTATAGGACGTTTAGTTGGTGAAAAAGGAGCAGAGCTTCTGCCACATGCGCTAGACTATGCGTTGCGTTCTAAAGATATAGCTGTCATTGTTTTAGGATCTGGAGCTAAAGAAACAGAGAAAGAATTGTTTGATTTAATACTAAAACATAAAGGAAATTATAATGCGTTTATTGGTTATGACGAAAAACTGTCTCATATTATTTATGCTGGAGCAGATTTTTTATTAATGCCATCTCGTGTAGAACCATGCGGATTAAACCAAATGTATTCCTTAAGGTACGGAACTGTGCCAATTGTAAGACGCATTGGAGGATTAAAAGACACTGTTGTAGATATTGGCGACCATGGTTTTGGTATATGTCATAATGAAGTTTCCGAACAGGATATTGTGGTTGCAATTAATAGAGGGAAAGAGTTTTATACTCAACAAAAAGAATTTAAAGCGAACCGAAAACATATAATGAGCATAGATCATTCTTGGGAGGTTTCAGCTAAAGCATATATAAACTTATACAATTCAATAAACTAAACTAAAGCTATGATAAACGATAAAGTATTGTCCATTATACTTGGTGGCGGCCAAGGATCTCGACTATATCCATTAACTGAAAAACGATCTAAACCTGCAGTGCCAATAGCTGGTAAATATAGATTAGTAGACATACCTATTTCTAATTGTATTAATTCTGATATTAAACGCATGTATGTGTTAACGCAGTTTAATTCAGCATCATTAAATAGACATATAAAAAACACTTATCATTTTAGTTTTTTTAGTTCTGCGTTTGTAGATGTATTAGCAGCAGAACAAACACCAGAAAGTAAATCTTGGTTTCAAGGAACAGCAGATGCCGTGAGACAAAGTATGCATCATATTAAAGCGCACGATTTTGAGTATGCTTTAATTTTATCAGGTGATCAGTTATATCAAATGGATTTTAATGAAATGATTAAAGCGCATAGAGAATCTAATGCAGAGATTTCTATTGCAACAATACCAGTAAATGAGAAAGACGCTACTTCTTTTGGTATTCTTAAGACAGATGAAAATAATGTTGTTACCTCATTTGTTGAAAAACCAAGTTCAGATTTATTGCCAGATTGGACGTCTGAAACAAGTGAAGAGATGAAAGCTCAAGGTCGTAACCATCTTGCTTCTATGGGGATTTATATTTTTAATAGAGAATTGTTAATTGATTTAATGAATAATCCCGAAACTAATGATTTTGGTAAAGAGATTATTCCTCAATCTATAGACAAACATAAAACGTTAAGTTACCAATATGAAGGGTATTGGACAGATATTGGAAATATAGACTCATTTTTTGAGGCAAATCTTGGTTTCACAGATGATTTACCGCAATTTAACTTATACGATTCTAAACAACGCACCTATACTAATGCGAGGATTCTTCCAACTTCAAAAATTACAGGTACTGCTTTAGATAGAGCAGTCATTGCTGAAGGTTGTTTAATAAATGCCGCTAAGATTGAAAAATCTGTTATTGGTATTCGATCTAGAATAGGTAAAGATTCTACAATCATTAATACTTATATGATGGGTAATGATGATTATGAATCTTTAGATGATATAAAAAACAATAAAACAGAAATACTTTTAGGTATAGGAGAAAGGTGTTATATCAAGAATACTATTATAGATAAAAATGTACGCATTGGTGATGATGTAAGAATTAACGGTGGATCTCACTTAGCAGATACAGAAAAAGAAGAATATGTAATTAAAGATGGTATAGTTGTTATAAGGAAAGACGCTATAATTCCTAAGGGATTTGTACTATAAATATGGCAAAAGTAATAACACACAGTCGTTTTACAGATTTTGATATCGATCTTTTTAAATCTGGAAAGCACTATCGTTTATACGAGAAATTTGGTTCACACATAACAACCGTAGATGGAGTAGAAGGTGTGTATTTTGCTGTTTGGGCACCTAGTGCTAAAATGGTATCTGTAGTTGGAGACTTTAATTTTTGGACAGAAGGCGAACACAAATTAAATGTACGCTGGGATTCTAGCGGAATTTGGGAAGGTTTTATTCCTGGTGCTGGAAAAGGGAGTAAGTATAAATATAAGATTCTTAGTAGTAATAACGATATTGTAACAGAAAAGGCAGATCCTTACGCTAGACGAGCAGAGCATAATCCTAATACAGCCTCAATCGTTTGGGAAGATAACTATAAGTGGAAGGATACAAAATGGATGAAAAAGCGCAAAAAGAATAACGCTTTAAATGCGCCATATTCTGTTTATGAAGTTCATTTAGGGTCTTGGAAAAAGAATGTTGAAGAAAATCGCTTTATGTCTTATGTAGAGTTGGCAGATGAATTGGTCAAGTACGTAAAAGATATGAACTTTACGCACGTAGAATTAATGCCGATAATGGAATATCCTTATGATCCATCTTGGGGCTATCAAGTAACGGGGTATTTTGCGCCAACATCACGATTTGGTTATCCTGAAGAATTTAAATTGTTAGTAGATAAGTTTCATCAAAACGATATAGGTATTATTCTCGATTGGGTGCCTTCACATTTTCCAGAAGATGCACACGGATTAGGTTTCTTTGATGGTTCAGCACTTTATGAACACCCAGATAAACGGAAAGGGTACCATCAAGATTGGAAGAGTTTAATTTTTAATTACGGACGTAACGAAGTCAAATCATTTTTAATTAGTAATGCTATTTTTTGGTTAGACCAATACCATGCAGATGGTTTTAGGGTAGACGCAGTAGCTTCCATGTTATTTTTAGATTATAGTAGAGAAGATGGGCAATGGGAGCCTAATATGTATGGTGGAAATGAAAATTTAGAAGCCATATCATTCTTAAGAGAAATGAACGAAGCGGTGTATGCTTCATTTCCAGATGTACAAACTATAGCTGAAGAATCTACGGCGTTTCCAATGGTATCAAAACCTACTTTTATAGGTGGACTTGGTTTTGGAATGAAATGGATGATGGGTTGGATGCATGATACACTTCAATATTTTGCAAAAGAACCAATATATAGACAATTCCATCAAGATGACTTAACCTTTTCAATGACTTATGTGTTCACAGAAAACTTTATGTTGCCTTTAAGTCATGATGAAGTTGTATATGGTAAAAAATCTATTTTAGAGAAAATGCCAGGAGATGAATGGCAACGTTTTGCAAATTTAAGACTGCTTTATGGGTATATGTTTACACATCCTGGAACGAATCTATTGTTTCAAGGAGCAGAATTTGGGCAAAGTAGCGAATGGAATTTTAAAAACAGTCTCGATTGGCATTTGTTACAATACGATTTACACAAAGGTGTGCAAGCCTTAATTAAAGATTTAAACACATTATATAAAAATGAGCCGGCTTTATATGAAAAACAATTTGAAGCAGATGGCTTTGAATGGATTGATTATGGAGATTCTAAAAATTCAGTTTTTACATATATAAGAAAAGGAAATAATCAAGAAGATGATGTTATTATAGCTTGTAATATGACACCTGTTCCACAAGAAAAATATAGAATAGGAGTGCCAAGAAAAGGCCAGTTAAAAGAAATTTTTAATAGTAATTTAAAAAAATATTTCGGAACAGGAGAATATAAAAACAGAAAAAAAGCGACGCAATCAGAACCTTGGAATTATAGAGATAATTCTTTAGAAATTAATATTCCACCTATAGGTATGGTTGTTTTTAAGTACTCAAAATAAATGAAAAAAAGATCAAGATGATTTAGGCTTGTTAGGTTTTATAATCTAACAGGTCTTTTTTATTTATTTTGTTAATTAGGATATGCGTTTATGTCAATAAATCGTATAAAAATTATCATAATTGTAAAATTTATGACCGAAAACGTAATAGTTGCTAAATCATGTAATTACTAGGATAAACCCTTTTTAGTGTTTAATTTTTTCCGTTTTTTTGCAAGTAATTTTTGCCTAAAAGTTAACCCATGATTGTAAATACAGAATTAGAAAATAAAGGAGATTTATTTCCTTCGCAAATAATAGATTTTAAAAAAGACGTTGATAAACTATATTTTACAGCAGCAAATGATGTTATTTTAGAATTAACGGTTGTTAGAGATAGTTTACTTCGTTTTAGGTATACTACAGTTGGTAATTTTAATAACGATTTTTCTTATGCCATTACCAAATATGCAAGTACAGGTTACAACAAGTTAGAAATAGAGGAAAAAGAAGATGTTTATGAAATCTCAACGTCTAAATTACTTTGCGTAATTTCTAAAGAAGATATGAGAAAATCCATTTACGATGTTAATGATGGTACGCTTATTAACCAAGACGAAGGTGGATTTCATTGGGAAGAAAGCTATGAGCATGGAGGAAACATTGTAAAGATGAGTAAAGTGTCTAATGATGGCGAAAGTTATTATGGACTTGGAGATAAACCTAATCATCTTAACTTAAAAGGGAAACGCTATAGCAATTGGGTAACAGACTCATATGCTTACGGAAAAGATACAGATCCTATTTACAAAACGATTCCGTTTTACACAGGTTTACATCATGGTAAGGCTTATGGTATTTTCTTTGATAATACGTTTAAGTCGTCTTTCGATTTTGCACAAGAGCGTAGAAATGTAACCAGTTTTTGGGCACAAGGTGGTGAGATGAATTATTATTTTTTCTACGGTCCAAAAATGAGTGATGTTGTAGAAAGTTATACAGATTTAACAGGAAAACCACACCATTTGCCACCACTTTGGGCATTAGGATTTCATCAATGCAAATGGAGTTATTATCCAGAAAGTAAAGTAAAAGAAATTACATCTACGTTTAGAAAATTAAAAATTCCATGTGATGCTATTTATTTAGATATCGATTATATGGAAGGTTTCCGTTGTTTTACTTGGAATAAAGAGTATTTTCCAGATCCAAAACGAATGGTAAAAGAATTATTGGACGATGGGTTTAAAACCGTTGCTATTATTGATCCAGGAATTAAAATAGATAAGGACTATTCTGTTTTTAAGGAGGCTTTAGAAAATGATTACTTCTGTAAACGAGCCGATGGAGATTACATGAAAGGGAAAGTATGGCCAGGAGAATGTTATTTTCCAGATTTTACAAACCCTGAAGTAAGAGAATGGTGGTCTGGACTATTTCAAGAATTGATTGAAGATATCGGAATTAAAGGTGTTTGGAACGATATGAATGAGCCAGCTGTTATGGAAGTACCTAATAAAACTTTCCCAGACGATGTGCGTCATGATTATGATGGTAACCCTTGTAGCCATAGAAAAGCTCATAATGTTTATGGTATGCAAATGGCGCGAGCAACATACCAAGGCTTAAAAAAATATTCATACCCTAAACGTCCATTTGTTATTACACGTGCAGCTTATTCTGGTACACAACGTTACACGTCAACTTGGACAGGAGATAACGTCGCTACTTGGGAGCATTTATGGATTGCAAATATACAAGCACAACGTATGGCAATGTCTGGGTTTTCGTTTGCTGGTAGTGATATTGGAGGATTTGCAGAGCAACCTCAAGGCGAGTTGTTTACACGTTGGATTCAATTAGGGATTTTTCATCCATTTTTTAGAGTGCATTCTTCTGGAGATCATGGCGATCAAGAACCATGGACTTTTGATGAAGATGTTACAGATATTGTAAGAAAGTTTATTGAAATTCGTTACCAGATATTACCATATTTATATACAGCATTCTGGAATTACGTAGACCATGGTACTCCATTATTGAAATCTTTAGTGCTTTTTGATCAAGAAGATGTACAAACTCATTATAGAACGGATGAGTTTATTTTTGGTGAGCAAATTTTAGCTTGCCCTGTATTAGAGCCTAATGCTAAAGGAAGACGTATGTATATTCCTAAAGGTAATTGGTATAATTTCTGGACCAATGAAATTATAAAAGGAGGCAAAGAAATGTGGGTTGATGCTGACATTGATAGTATGCCAATTTTTGTAAAAGAAGGAGCGATAATTCCTAAATTTCCAATTCAACAATATGTTGGAGAAAAAGAAATAAAGGAAATTACTTTAGATGTTTATTATAAAAATGGGAAAGAAGAAAGCGAACTTTATAGCGATGCCAATGATGGTTTTGATTATACTAAAGGACGTTACAGTCTCAGAAATTTTACACTTAGAGGGAAGTCTGAAGAGCTAATAATTAATCAGTATAAAGAAGGGAAATTTGTAACTAAATATGATACCTTTAATATTCAATTTCATGGCTTGCCATTTGATATTGTAGAAGTGCAATTAGATAATGAAAAAATAGCGCTTAAAAGCATGAAAGCAAATGGTATAACATCTATTGTTGTTGATAAGAATTTTTCTCAGTTACATATCATTGGAAATAAGTCTTAATTCTAGTGATTTTCTAGTGACCAATTAATTATTTTGGTGTCCAAAGAGTACAAAATGTTTTTTGTATTTTAGTGTAACTCTTAATAAAACTATTAGCTATGAAATTTAATAAATTAGTATTGGGTATTGCAATTGTTGCTTTTGTGGCTTCATGTGCAACAAACCCATTTACAGGTAAAAAAACCTTAGCATTTGTTGGTAATGATCAATTATTTCCATCTTCATTTGCACAATATAATCAGGTACTTTCAGATAGTAAAGTCATAACTGGAACTGAAGATGCCGATATGATAACACGTGTAGGTCAACGTATTGCAATTGCATCAGAACGTTGGTTAACCGCAAATGGGAATCATGGTTATTTAGACGATTATAAATGGGAATATAAACTTATCGAATCAGAACAAGTAAATGCATGGTGTATGCCAGGAGGAAAAATTGCATTTTATACAGGGATTTTGCCAATTGCAGCAAATGAGACTGGTATTGCAGCAATTATGGCACATGAGGTAGCGCATGCGTTGGCTAATCATGGTCAACAACGAATGAGTGCATCGTACATTCAACAAGGTTTAGCTGTAGCAGGAAATGTAGCCTTATCAAATGATGAACAAGCTTTAGGGATATTTAATCAGTCTTATGGAGTTGTTTCTAACGTTGCAGGAATGTTACCTTTTAGTAGAGCTCATGAAACAGAAGCAGATGAAATAGGATTATATTTAATGGCAATTGCAGGTTATAATCCAGATGAAGCCTCTGTACTTTGGGAGCGTATGAAAGCAAATAGTGGAGGTGAAGCACCACCAGAATTTATGAGTACACACCCAAGTAATGATTCTAGAATTAAAAACTTAAGAGAATTAGCTCCAAAGGCAAAAGCAGAAGCTAAGAAATTTGGAATAACGAGTTTTAGACCTATAAATTAATATTGAATTAATAAATATTTGATTACTTTAGAAGCTGCTCAATTTGAGCAGTTTTTTTTATTTAGTATTTATGAGTGAACTTAAAAAAGGAAGTAAAAAACTTCTCAATGCCTGGGCATTTTACGATTGGGCAAATTCTGTTTATACCTTAACGATTGCATCATCAATATTTCCAATATTTTACTCTGCACTATTTGTATCTCAAGTTGAAAAAACGGTTCCTGCTTTTGGAATGGTATTTAAAAGCACGGCTTTAATTACTTATGTTACAGCATTTACGTTTTTAGTGGTTGCTTTTATGTCACCTATTCTTTCTGGTATTGCAGATTACGTTGGTAATAAAAAGAGCTTTATGAAGTTTTTCTGCTATGTTGGTGGTATAGGCTGTATAGGTTTGTACTGGTTTAGTTTAGATAGTATTCATATAAGTCTGTTATTTTATTTTATGGGATTAATAGGCTATTGGGGAAGTTTGGTGTTTTATAATTCATATTTGCCAGATATCGCTTATCCTGAACAACAAGATAGTATTAGTGCCAAAGGTTTTAGCATGGGCTATTTAGGAAGTGTTGTTTTATTACTCGTAAACTTAGCTATGGTAATGAAACCAGATTGGTTTGGTTTTGATATGAGTATTGCTAAAACTATAACAGAAAGTGGTACAGAGCAAGAAATCGCCGAAGCACTGCAAACGGCCAAGAATAAAGCATCATTTGAAGCAATGAGAGTTTCATTTATAACCGTAGGTTTATGGTGGATTTTATTTAGTCAATACACCTTTTATATACTTCCAAAAGGTGTTTCAAATGGTGGAAAAGTGACAAGAGATGTTGTTTTTAATGGTTTACAAGAATTGAGACAAGTTTGGATTCAATTAAAACAAAACCTGCGCTTAAAACGATATTTAGTTGCGTTTTTTGTGTTTAGTATGGCAGTTCAAACCATCATGTTGGTGGCTGTTTATTTTGGAGAAGAAGAGATTGCTTGGGGAAGTTCTGATGCGAAAACCCAAGGATTAATTACTAGTATTTTAGTAATTCAATTAGTAGCGATACTTGGTGCGTTTTTAACCTCTAGAGCATCTTCAAAATTTGGAAATATAAAGACACTTATCGTTATTAATTTCTTTTGGATGGCACTTTGCTTTTATGCCTATTTTATGGAAACAGCATTGCAGTTTTATATTGCTGCTGGTTTTGTAGGTTTAGTTATGGGAGGAGTACAATCATTAGCAAGGTCTACTTATTCAAAATTCTTACCACAAACTGAAGACACTACATCTTATTTTAGTTTTTATGATGTAGCAGAAAAAATAGGTATTGTTATTGGAATGGTCATTTTTGCAACCATAGACCAAGTTACTGGTAGTATGAGAAATGCTATCTTGTTTCTCGTCATCTTTTTTATAGCAGGAATTGTGCTTTTATTTAGAGTCCCAAGAACTGAATTAAAGAAAATGGATTAATTCTTTTATAATATTTATTCCCACACTTCGCTCTAATATTTTAACTTTGTCAACAAGTAAATCGCCTTATCGATTCTAAATTTATTTAGGGTAGGAAAGTCCGAACACCATAGTGCAATCATAGTGGTTAACAGCCACCAGTCGTAAGGCTAGGAAAAGTGCAACAGAAAGTATGTACAGGTAATGCTGTAGTGAAACCAGGTAAACTCTATGTGGTGCAATGTCATGTAAACTAACGTTTGAGCGTGCACGCGCGATTGTTAGAGGGTGGGCAGCTAAAGTTTGCTGGTAACAGTAAACGTAGATAAATGATAAGGGCTCTTTTATTAGAGTACAGAATTCGGCTTATAGATTTACTTAAGCATAAAAAACCATCTAGAAATAGATGGTTTTTGTGTTTATTTATAGATTATAGTTATTTTTTTGGTGGTGTAATAGTATAACCTTGAGTTGTTAATATGTTGAGCACATCGTAGTAGTAGCGTATATATATAATTTTATCATCTTGTATCAAAGAAGCTGTATGGTAGGGGATTATAACTTCTTTTCCTGTTTTTTTATTCGTAATTGTGTTTGTTCCCCAAGATAAGATCCATTCTCCTTCATTCCAGTTGTTTTCAACTTTTACGGGTAAATATAAATCTCTGCTAATAGAGTGTTTAAATTGGTTTGTACTGTTAGTGTAGTATTCTTTGTGTTGTTGTACGTTTAAAGAGTCTATGCCGCCGCCTAAGCCATATATCATGGCTTTTTCATGAAGTTGTGAGCTCATAGTGTTCACGTCTCCTTTTTGTAATGCTTCGGTGTAAGTTCTAATGAGTTTTACTGCTGTTTCTGCATTTTTAAATTCAATAGTCACTTTACTTTCTTGTGCGTTGGTAATAAAACTGATACTTAGGCATAGAAATGACAGAATAATAACCTTTTTTGAGATTTTCATAATAGCTGTTTTTAAATTATATAATTGATTAATAGTTACAAATCAATTTTGGAGCAAAAACACTTAATGCGTGAGGCTATTAAAATCAGTAGGGTGATAATAATTAAAAGAAAGTTACTTAGGATTACTAAGTTAGTGAATTTAATTGATTGGGAATTAACCTACAGGTCTGATAGAGAGTTACTTTGTAAAAAAGCTAAACATATTCCCACCATAACTTTTAGAATGTGAGTAATGTTCTAATTGACTTAAATCGGTGTGTTTAGAGTGTTCTACAATGAGTACACCTTCCTCTTCAAGTAATTCATTCTTAAAAACTAATTCTGGAATTTTAGAAAAAGCAGCCAATTCAAAATTATAAGGCGGATCGGCAAAAATAATACTATGCTTTTGTTTTGATTTTTCAAGAAATTTAAAAACATCACTTTTAATAGTGCTAATCGTCATTTCAAAAGCTTCAGCAGTGTCATTTATAAATTTAATGCAGCCGTAATTTTCATCTACAGCTGTGATATCTTCAGTGCCTCTAGAGGCAAACTCGTAACTAATATTGCCTGTTCCAGAAAATAAATCTAAAACAGAAATAGCATCAAAATAATACTGATTATTTATAATGTTAAAAAGTGCTTCCTTTGCCATATCTGTGGTTGGTCTTACAGGTAATTTTTTAGGAGCTGTAATTCGTCTGCCTTTATACAAACCTGAAATAATACGCATTAAAAGGAATTTAAGATTAAAAAATGTTGGTGTAGGTAGCGTCTGTCTGTTTCTGCTGCGATTTTAAAGTCGTAAGCTTCTTCTATAAAACTAACGTGTCTTATATAAATGTAGAGCATAACAAAGAGTTCGTCTCCAATGACAATATTGCCACATAATTGAACTGCTGTGGTTTCTACATCTAGTTTTAGTTGTTCAAAAACAAATAATATATAGTAGAGAAAATCTTCTTTACTATGGTATTCAAAAACATTAAATAGTTGTAGAGTGCTGTTTTCAACAACTAATATTTCAATTGTAGTTTTATTAACATTGATATAGACGTTTGAACCTTCTGCTGTTTCAGAATTTTGTAAAAACGCATCAATAAGTATACTAGAAGAGTGTTTATAGACAAACTCTCCAAAGGTTTCAAAAATGTAATTATTAATATTTACATACGGCACATAAACATTTACGCTTTTGTTTATAGCGATGTTGTCCTCTGTAATAAAATCGTTTTTAAGTATTTTTGAATTGAATTTTAAATAATCGGTTTTATTAGCCGAATTGTAAAATTCTTCAGGCACAAGTGTTGCCAATTCATTTTGATGTATGACTAAAACATCATTAAAGTCTTCTGAAAACACGGCATTGCTACCTAATTCTGTTTTTAGTTGATTAAGAACAGCATCTGGTGTTAATTTTTGCTCAAAATCAATAATTTTAAGAAACTCTACAGTATTCGTTGTTCTGTTTAGAATACAAAAAGAAAGCCCATTCAAATTAATTTGAATGGACAGTTCTTTAATATCGTTTATTTTCAAACTATTCTTTATTTGTGTAGCTTTTTGGCCAGTTTCCTTTAGTGAATACTTCCTCCATAGAACCTACTTTTAAAGTAGGACCATTAACACCGTCTACAGAAACAACTTGATTTTCTTTTTCAATTAAGTAAGGTTCTTGGTCATCCAAAACAACCGCTTTATCTACACTTACTTCAAATACAGGAAACTCATCTAGTTTACCAGCTTTAAGTGTGAATTTAGCACCTTCTTTACCAACACCTACATTCATCATTGTTTTGTATCTGTCACTTCCTTTGAATATAGAATCTTTTACAGAGTAAAAGCTTAGTGTATCAATTAAAATAATTGTTTT
>Ga0193959_1000352_pt1 | contig 18578 bp, 19 predicted proteins | sample FB_2_MG_FD_140333 | JGI IMG/M metagenome (GOLD analysis project Ga0193959, IMG submission 140333) | Microbial mat bacterial communities from the Broadkill River, Lewes, Delaware, United States - FB_2_MG | ecosystem: Environmental > Aquatic > Freshwater > River > Microbial mats | place: USA... | reverse complement strand
CTGGCTCTGGCTCTGGCTCTGCAGTCAGTGTGGGGGCGTCCTCTACCGGTGTCGAGCCTTGCTGCACTCTTTCAGCGCTAGATGGATCGGCCATTTCTTCCGCGCCGTTATCCTGCGAGTCCTCAAGCAGGTCCGGGTCATGCAGCAGCGCCTCAAGGTATTCGAATACAACTTTCTTCTGATCAGCCATGGGTCACTCCTGTCGACGCCGTTCCAGCAGGGTACGCAGCAGGCGCGCATAGGCATGTACCCCTCGACTGCCCGCATCAAATGACGACGGCACCAGCCCCTTGATACTGGCATTCCTGAATTTGGTATCAATCGGCACAACCGCCTTGGACACCTGCCCCCCATAATGCTGGTGCAACTCGCGCAGGCTATTCACCGACGCCTGGGTGCGGCGGTCATAAAAGGTTGGCACGATCGTGTAGGGGAGCTTGTGGCGGCGGGCGCGGTTAATCATCTCGATGGTGCGAACCATGCGCTCCAGACCCTTCAGGGCCAGAAACTCGGTCTGCACCGGCACCAGCAAGTGGTTACAGGCCGCCAGCGCATTCACCATCAGTACACCCAGTACCGGCGGGCTGTCGATGATGACATGGTCGTAATCCGTCTGCAGGTGGCGCAATGCCTTGGCCACCTGCAGTCCCATCCCTTCCTGCGCCACGGCCTTGCGCTCCAGTGTAGCCAGTGCCGTGGACGCCGGTATCAGGTGAATACTGTCATGCGTGGTGTTCAGAATCAGTTGACGTGCACGATCCGGCTCCACCTTGACCTGCTCGAACAGGTCATACACGCTGCGCTCCAGTTCATCGGGATCATAACGGAAGTAGCTGGTCATGGAGCCATGTGGATCCAGGTCAACCAGCAACACGCGATAGCCTACTTCCGCCAGAAGCCCGGCCAGGGTGACGGCTGTCGTGGTTTTACCCACACCGCCTTTCTGGTTTGCAACTGCCCATACCTGCATGGTTATTGTTCCTGTGCTTGCTCCGGGTCCGCTTGACGGAAAAGAATACCGGAGTCCGTTTCCACCTGTTCCAATGTTGGCACCGACGGCTTATCCGCCGGTTCAGTCAGCAGAGTGTTGACCGCGTCATCGCTGACGCGATCACTGCCATAGGCCTGTACTGCACGCCGCACCCGTGCGTCGCGGGCAATAACCACCACAATCCGCCGGTTACGCTGCCGCCCTTCGGGTGTACGATTGCTGTAGGCCGGTTGGTATTGCCCATAACCGACCGCTGCCAGCCGCTCGGGTGCCACGCCCCGGAGCTCCAGCACGCGCACGACCGCAGCCGCACGCGCCGCCGACAGTTCCCAGTTGGACGGGTACAAGCGGCTGTTGATCGGTCGATTATCGGTAAACCCTTCGATATGTATCGGATTATCGCTGTCCTGTACCAGCGCCACAACCTGCTGCAGCAGCGGGTCCGCCGTAATCACGGGAATTGCATCCCCGCTCTCGAACAGCAGACTGGCATTGAGCTCAATTGCGACCCACAGCCGATTGCCATGTACCTGTACTCGCCCCGCCGCGATCTGCTGCGCAAACCGCTGTTCAGCCTCGGACTGCAGCTGCGCCAACTGGCGGGATACTGCCGGGTCTGCCGGTTCAACGCGGGCCTCGGTTTCTGCCACCGGGAGCGGCTGTCCATCCAGAATTCCCATCCCCTGCTCGGATACGGCTTGCTGCCCCACGGCACCTTCAGCATGAAAAATACGCGACAGCGAAGCCGACAGCTGGCGGTACTTTTCTTCGTTTACCGACGACAGGGCATACATGACGACAAAGAGGGCGAACAACAGGGTGACAAAATCCGCCCAAGGCACCATCCAGCGATCGGTTTTCAGATCATGTTCAGGCCGGCGTCGACGTGGCATTCTCGGTATCCAGGTAGCCCTGAAGCCTCAGCTGGATGCTTTTGGGGCCCTGGCCTTCAGCAATCAACAGCAGCCCTTCCAGCATCATTTCCCGGTACAGGCCATGAGCGTCAATCATTTGACGCACCCTGGCCGCCAGTGGCAACAGCAACAGGTTGGCCAGACCTATACCGTAAACGGTCGCAACAAAAGCCGTGGCAATACCACTGCCGAGGTGGTCCGGCTGGTCCAGCTGTGCCATGACCTGTATCAGCCCCATCACGGCACCAATAATCCCCATGGTCGGGGCATAGCCACCCATACTCTCGAGTACGCGTGCCGCCTGCAGGTCGCGCTGCTCCTGTGCGATCAGTTCCACTTCCAGGGTGGCACGCACCGCCTCGGCCGATTTGCCGTCCGCCAGCAGCTGTACGCCATTACGCACGAAACGGTCATCAAGGCCTGCTGCCTCCTGCTCCAGTGCCACCAGCCCCTGTCGACGTGCGGTAATACACCAGCGAATCAGCTGCTGTAGTCCCTTGGCATGCGCATTATCGCCCACCGTCAAACGGGCCCGCTGTAATAGCGTGCCGGTTCGGCGTAGCAGTGACAGGGGGGTTTGAACGATTGCAGCACCCAGCGTACCACCCACGACAATCAAGGCAGCGGGCAGGTTGACGAGTTGCATCAGGTTGCCGCCCTCCAGCTGGTTGGCAGCCACAATAGCCCCCACGCCCAGCAGGAGCCCGAACAGCCCCAACATTAACGCGGGCCCCGATTCGCCAGCAGGGGCCCTATGTCATCCAGTGCCAGTACGGCATCAGCCAGGCCGGCATTTACCACTGCCTGCGGCATGCCGTAAATAGTGCAGGTATCACGATTCTGCGCCCACATGCTGGAGCCGGCCTGCTTGAGCAGGCGTGCACCATCACAGCCGTCCGCACCCATCCCCGTCAGAATGACGCCCAACACCTTGCCGCTGTAGGTCTTGGCGGCTGAAGCATAGGTTACATCCACACTGGGCTTATAAGTCAGACGTTCGTCACCGGGCAAAATACGCACCCGATCACTCTGCTTGGAATCAATAATCATCTGTAACCCTCCTGGCGCCAGCAGGGCAAGGCCAGGGCGCAGGCGATCGCCGTCTTCCGCTTCCTTGACGCTGATGTTGCACTGCTGATCCAGCCGCTCGGCAAACACCTGAGTAAAGGTCTTCGGCATGTGCTGCACCAGCAGGATCGGGTACGGATAGTTCGCCGGAAGCGCCGTCAGTACTTTCTGCAGCGCGGCCGGCCCTCCAGTCGATGCCCCGATAACCACCAGCTTGCAGTCGGGAAAGCGCACCCGGGTCGGCGGTGTGGTACCGGGATCCGACGTTGGCGCGGGCCTGGTGGGCGCAACCGGTTCAGTTCGGCGTGCGCCGGGCGCAAGCCCGCCACTGGTGCGCGACGGAGGTACCGTCGCCGTGGCGGGGCGACTGGTTGTAGTACGGGGCACGGTGCTGCCACTGCTGCGTGCGCTATCCGGCCTGAACACCATGGTCGTGCCCTTTTCAACCGTCCCCGGAAACGACCGTTCCAGTGCAGAGCTGCTGCGATAGCGTCGACTGCGGCCCAGAGCGACCAGACGATCGATCAATTGCGTCCGAACACTGCTGCCCTTGTCCATCCAGGCGCGAATGTCCTTGGGCAGATAGTCTGCGGCCCCGGCTTCAAGTGCCTGCAGGGTCACCCGCGCACCCTCGTGGGTGAGCGATGACAGCATCAGCACATTGGTCGGTGCTTCCCGCATGATGATCCGGACCGCTTCGATACCGTTCATCTGCGGCATCTCCACATCCATGGTCACCACATCGGGTTTGAGACGTTTGACCATCTCAACCGCTTCCCTGCCGTTAACAGCGGTACCGACTACCTTGAGTCGGGGGTCGTCCTTGAGCATCTCTTCAATGCGGTGCCGGAAAAACCCCGAATCATCCACGATCAACACACTTACCGGCATAGCACGTCCTCTGTCACACCCGCCGTACTCAGGTCGATGCGTAGTGTTTCAGCAAGTTGGGAATATCAATGATCAGGGCGATGCGGCCATCACCCGTGATGGTGGCACCGGACAGGCCCGGCGTGCCATGCAGAATACTGCCAAGCGGCTTGATCACCACCTCTTCCTGACCGACCAGCTGATCGACAATGAAGCCCACGCGCGTGGTGCCCACACTGACAATCACCACATGCCCCTGGGCAGGCAGCTCTGCACCCTGCTGACCATTCACCAGCCAACGCTTGAGGTGGAACAGTGGCAGGGCCTGGTCACGCACGATAATCACCTGCTGACCATCAACAATGTTCGTTTTGGTCAGATCCAGATTGAAAATCTCGTTCACGTTGACCAGCGGCAGCGCAAATGCCTGACCTTCCAGCACCACCATCAGCGTCGGCATGATCGCCAACGTCAACGGCACCTGGATCGCAATACGCGTACCCTGCCCCAGAATGGAATCAATGCTGAGCGTACCGTTGAGCTGGGTAATCTTGGTCTTGACCACATCCATGCCAACACCTCGTCCGGAAACATCGGACACTTCGGTCTTAGTGGAGAAGCCGGCTTGGAAAATCAGGTTGAAACATTCCTGATCGGTCAGGCGGCGGGCCGCTTCGACGTCCATCATGCCGCGTTTGACCGCCAGGCTGCGCAGTTTTTCCGGGTCCATACCGGCACCGTCATCCTGGATGATCAGCAGGATATGGTCGCCTTCCTGCTCCGCCGACAGCAGCACGTGGCCTTCGCGCGGTTTACCAATGCGAGCACGATCGTCCGGATCCTCGATCCCATGATCCACGGCATTACGCACCAGGTGAATCAGCGGGTCGGCCAGCGCTTCAACCAGGTTCTTGTCCAGGTCGGTTTCTTCGCCACGCAGTTCCAGCCGCACCTCTTTTTTCAGACTGCGAGACAGGTCTCGAATCAGACGCGGGAAGCGGCCAAACACCTTTTTCACCGGCTGCATGCGGGTCTTCATGACCGACGTCTGCAGATCGGCGGTGACCATATCCAGGGTACCCAGTGCCTTGCCCATCTCTTCGTCTTCACGGGCATTGCCCAGACGCACCAGACGGTTACGCACCAGCACTAGCTCACCGACCATGTTCATGATCTTGTCCAGCAGGCGCGTATCCACACGGACATTGCTCTCGGCCGCCGGCTTCGATGGCTTGGCATTTTTGCCTGCCGCCACCGCGCCCTTGGCAGGCTCCGGCTCAGTCATGGCCATAACCGGCTCGGCAACCGGAGCGGGAGCTGGTGTGGGCGTTACAGCAGCAGGTGCCACAGCCAACGTCTCGGCAGCTCGACTCTGCGCCACAGGCTCCTCTGCGTGAGACAGATGAGCAAAAGCCCCCTGACCTGATGACTGCAGCTGGTCCAGCAACGCCTCAAATTCATCGTCGGTGATCAGCTCATCACCACCGAAGCTGCCTGCTGCTGCGCTATCGACCTCGTCATGCGCCACACCGGGCCCCTTACCAGGCCCATGCAGCTCATCCAGCAGAGCTTCAAATTCGTCTTCGGTGATCAGCTCGTCGTCGGTCGTTGCCGCGACGGCTTCTGCTTCGGCGTGGCTGCCGGCCAAATCACCCAGCAGCATTTCAAATTCATCACTGGGAGTGTTCGGGTTGGTGCTGTCGGGCGTAAACACGGGCTCAGGCGCAATAACCGGCTGTGGTGCTGGTGCTGGTGCTGGTGCTGGTGCTGGTGCTGGTGCTGGTGCTGGTGCTGGTGCACTGCCGCCCCGGCCTTCGGCAAAGTCAAGCAGCGCCTGCAGCAGAGCGGCCGGAGCATGCTCCGGTTCTGCTCCGGAGCGCACGTTTTCGAACATGGCGTTGACCGCGTCCAGTGCCTGCAACACCACGTCCATCAACTCGGAACTGACAGCAAGCTCACCATTACGCAGCAGGTCGAACAGATTCTCGGCCTTGTGACAGCACTCGACCATGGCATCCAGCTGCAAAAAGCCGGCACCGCCCTTGACCGTGTGAAAACCTCGGAAAATAGCGTTGAGCAGATCCTTGTCTTCCGGGCGTTGCTCAAGATCTACCAGCTGCTCAGACAGCAGCTCAAGAATCTCGCCCGCCTCAACGAGAAAGTCTTCCAGAATTTCCTGATCGACATCCAAACTCATAAGGAGCTCCTATCAAAATCCCAGGCTGGAAAGCAGGTCATCCACATCATCCTGGTCACACACCGTGTCCCCTTTTCCTGTCGGAAGCTGGGGGCCTTCCGCTCGGATAGGATCCTGTTTCTCTTGCTTCTTGTCGTCGTCGGCCACGGCAACCTTAGTGGGCATGACCACATCCCCGGTATCAGGCGCAGAGCCGCTTTCCAGACTGCTCAGACGTTCCACCTTGGCGGCCATTTCCATCAGTTTGACCAGCTGCCCTTCCACCTGGGTCACCAGGTTGATGACACGACGGATCAACTGCCCGGTTATGTCCTGCACCCCCTGGGAGACAAGGATGTCGGTCAAGGTCGTGCGCAGTTGTTCAATGGTAATTTCGGATTCATTCTTCAGCGCGCAGGTTCGGTCATATACGCCATCCAGTGCCTTGAACTCACCTTCAAGCTGACCCACCAGCAGCAACAGCTCCTTGAAACGCTCACTTTGCTGGTCCAGTTTATCCACCAGACTCAGCGAGCGATCAACACGATCCATGGTTTCGTGAGCATTCTGCTCAGTCAATTCGATCACGTAGTTCAAGCGTTCGGACGCATCTCCCATGATGGACTTGAGATCTTCATCCACCGCCGAGATCTGGCCGCCTACATCGCTTGAAAAGGTCTTGATTGCTTCATGCAGGCCACGGGTCAAATGCCCCACTTCGTTGTAGAACACCTGGTGCCTGGCAAATTGCAGCTCGTTGATCAGGACCATGGCTTCCGGCAGGCGCCCGGCGTCCAGTTCGGATACCAGCGCTCTGGCCCGGTCACGCAGAAATTCGTCGAAGCCATTGAAGTCAACTCTGCTGGCCGTTTGCGCCGCCATCTACACTCCCTGCTAACACCTGTTAGCCGTCAATACGTTCAAAGATCTTGTCGATCTTTTCTTTCAGTACCGCAGCCGTAAAAGGCTTCACTACATAGCCGTTCACGCCGGCTTGAGCGGCGGCAATAATCTGCTCGCGCTTGGCTTCGGCGGTCACCATCAACACTGGAATGTGGGACAGTGCCGGATCGGCACGTACCGTTTTCAGCAGGTCTATCCCCGTCATGCCGGGCATGTTCCAGTCGGTGATCAGAAATTCGATATTCCCCTGCTGCAGAATCGGCAGTGCGGTCTTGCCGTCATCCGCTTCATCAACGTTGGTGAAACCAAGATCACGCAGCAGGTTCTTGATGATTCGTCGCATGGTCGAGAAATCATCTACAACAAGAATTTTGATGTCTTTTTTCAAGACACTTCTCCCAGTTCAAAAAACATCTTCCAATATAGTCTGCCGACGGCAGACACAACGAGACACTTAACGCCAATCCTTGAGCCGGCCTCTGAGTCGAAGCGCCGCCTGGCTGTGAATCTGACTCACACGGGATTCACTGACACCCAGCACCTGACCGATCTCTTTCAAATTCAGTTCTTCGTCATAATACAGCGACAATACCAGACGTTCACGTTCTGGCAACCGTCCAATTGCATCTGCCAGCGCCTGACGAAACCCCTGGCTTTCATGCTGTATGCCGGGCCCAGGCTCATCTGCTGCAAATTGCCCGGCCGGTGAGTCTTCGCCTGCTTCCGTCAGCTGGTCATAGCTGAACAGGCGACTGTCCATCGAGTCCTGCAGTAAGCCGTGGTAGTCGGACAGGGTCACTCCCAGTTCGGCCGCCACTTCCGTATCGGTTGCGTCACGCCCGGTACGATGCTCAACCGCATGGATGGCATCGCTCACTCGCCGTGCATTGCGGTGCACGGAGCGGGGCGTCCAGTCACCACGACGCACCTCGTCGATAATGGCGCCCCGGATGCGGATGCCGGCGAAGGTCTCGAAGCTGGCCCCCTTACTGGCATCATAGCGCCGCGAAGCTTCCAGCAACCCGATCATGCCAGCCTGCAGGAGATCATCCAACACCACACTGGCAGGCAATCGCGCCAGCAAATGATGTGCGATGCGTTTGACCAGTGGCGTATATTCCCGGATCAGCTCCTGCCCCGACTTAAACTCCAATTCATTGTACATATACGCTGCTTTCAAGGTGCCCTTGTCCCTTGCACAAGGCGTTCAACAAAAAACTCCAGATGCCCCCGAGGACTGCTACTGACCGGCCAGCCTGACACCTTGTTGGCCAACTGGCGGTATGCAAGCGCCGCTCTCTCGTTGGGAAAGGCTTTCAGCACGGCCTGCCGCTTTTGCACCGCCTTGCGTACGGATTCATCATAAGGGATTGAGCCCTGGTATTGAAGCGTAGCGTCCAAGAACCTGTCTGTAACCGTCAACAGTTTATTAAACACATTCCGCCCTTCGAATTCCGTTCGCACCATGTTGGCCAAAACACGGAAGCGCGTCATCTGGTAGTCCCGATTCAGCAGTTTGATCAATGCATAAGCATCCGTGATGGAGGTGGGCTCATCACACACCACAACCAGCACTTCCTGCGCAGCCCGGACAAAACTGACCACCGAATCGGAAATCCCCGCAGCGGTGTCAATCACCAGCACGTCCAGTTCGTCCGCAATATCATTGAAGGCATGGATCAGCTCGGCATGTTCGTGCGCACTCAATGCCGTCATTGCCTGAGTACCCGAAGCAGCAGGCACAACCCAGAAATTCTCGCCGGCCTTGACCATCACGTCACGCAGGCTGGCAGTCCCGGCCAGGATGTCGGCAATATTCTGCCGTGCCCGCAGGCCCAGCATCACATCCACATTGGCCAGCCCCAGGTCCGCATCCAGCAGCACCACACGCTGATCCATTTCGCTCAGCGCAACTGCCAGATTAACCGAGACATTGGTCTTGCCAACCCCTCCCTTGCCGCCAGTCACCGCGATTACCTTTACCGGGTGGGTCTGTTTCATCCCATTACTCCTCAGCCTGCCCGGAACAGGGATGCATCGGCGGCATCATCAAACCCGGTTGCCGCATTCTGTGCCGTTACCACCGCACGGCTGACCAGATCACGACGCTGGGCCAGGCCGATATCATCAGGGATCTTCTGGCCATCGGTCACGTAGGCCACCGGCAGCTGCTTTTCAACCGCGAGGGTCAGAGCCTCGCCCAGACTGCCCGATTCATCGGTCTTGGTCAGTACACAGCCATGCAAACCGAGCGTAGAGTAGTTGTCATAGGCACTGCGCATCAACTGTTGCTGACTGGAGCAGGACAGGACCAGTAATTTTTTCAACCTCATCGTGACACTGGACAACATCTGCATCTGCAGCTGCCCCTGAGGATCACCGGCATTCATGCCCGCCGTGTCGATCAGCACCAGGCGCTTGCTCCGCAAGCCCTGCAGCACTTCCTCCAGACTGTGCTTTTCATCCACAACTCGCACCGGCACATCAAGAATACGACCGAAGGTCTTGAGCTGCTCGTGAGCAGCAATGCGGAAACAGTCTGTGGTCACCAGGGCCACGCTGGAACTGCCATGCTGCAGCACATAACGAGCCGCCAGCTTGCCTATGGTTGTAGTCTTGCCGACACCCGTGGGGCCGACAAACACCACCATGCCGCCACGTTCGATCATCTCTTCACCCAATACCGGCAGGGCATCCGACAGCCGTGCCAGAGCATTACGCCAGGCTGTATCCAGCGGCAGGTCGGGTTCGACGCCGTTCACCAGCTGGCGCACCAGCATCGCACTCAGCCCCAGCTGTTGTAGCCGTTGCGCCACCTCAGTGGTCGGCGATGTCGAAACGTCATCGTAACCTGCAGAGGCTGCATGGGCCGGCACGGATGTCTGTTGGCGAGAAGCCTGCTGCAACAGACTGCGCAGTTCCTGAATCTCGTTTTGCATGCTTTGCAGCATGCTGTCATCGGCAATGGAGGCTGCTTCCTGTTCCGGCTCTTCACGAGCGGCAGCCCCAGGCCTGGCCGTTCGCGGCATACGCTCCGGTGCTGGAACGGGGGCAGCAGCCCTGTTTTGAGAACGTTTTTCCTCTTGCTCACGACGACGGTTGCGACTGCGCAAGGAGGCCAGAATCGAGCGCAGATCCTCGTCATCCTCGTCATCAATCTGACGATTGGCGCTGCGGCTGGCCTCGGGGTTTTGCTCCGTCATGCGACGACTGGCCTCGGCAATGCGTGCGCGGGTCTTGTTCAGTTCCGCTTCGAGTGCCGCATTGCGACTGGCCTGCGCTGACGGAGGAGGGCTGCCGCCCGTCAGAATCCGGATCTGTTCATCCCGGCGAGAGGAGGGAGACGTGGCAACACGGTTGCGCTTCAGTTCAGCCTGGGCCGCTTCATATTCATCTTCCCGCGCAGCCACGACCTCCACCCCTCCAGCCACACGATGGTTGGAGATGATGACAGCATCAGGCCCGATCTCTTCACGCACCCGGCGCATTGCCTGCCGCATGTCCGGTGCAAAGACACGTTTGACTTTCATACGCCTCCCTTATTGGCAATCCGCCGCTGAGCACTAGCCATTTTGCCCACCGACCGTAGCCACTATGGTGACCTTCTTGTTTTCAGGGATCTCCTGGTAAGAGAGTACATGAATTTGACTCTCTCCATAACGCACAAATTTGGCCATTAATGGCCTGACCGGTGCTGCAACCAGTAAGATAGACGGTTTTCCCATCATTTCCTGCCGCTGGGCCGTTTCAGCCAGCGAACGCTGCAGGCGCTCAGCCATGCCCGGCTCCAGCACCATGCCCTCATCTCCCTGACCCTGTTGCATCGAGTTCAGCAACATCTGTTCCAGCGCGGGCTCCAGTGTAATCACCGGCAGTTCCGGCTCCGAACCATTGATCGTCTGTACGATCAGGCGCGATAGCGCCACTCTGACAGCCGCTGTCAAAGCCAGCGGGTCCAGCGTCCTTTGCACCGCCTCTGCCAGTGCTTCCGCGATCGATCTGAAGTCTTTCAGCGGCACCTGCTCCATCAGCAGGTTCTGCAGCACTTTCAGCAAAGCACTGATCGACAGTTTTTTGGGCACCAGCTCCTCAATCAGCTTGGGACAGGATTTGCCCAGCATATCCAGCAACTGCTGCACTTCTTCATGCCCCAGCAGTTCGTGCGCATGGTTCTGCATGATCTGATTGATATGCGTCGCAACCACGGTACTGGCATCCACCACCGTGTACCCCAGCGTCTGCGCCTGCTCTTTCTGGTTTTTCTCGATCCAGATCGCATCCAGACCAAAGGCGGGATCCTTGACGGCAACCCCCTTCAGGCTGCCAAATACCTGACCGGGATTGATCGCCAGCTCACGGTCCGGGTAGATTTCGGCCTCACCGGCAATCACTCCCATCAGGGTGACACGATAGGCGCCGGGCAACAGGTCCAGGTTGTCACGGATATGCACGGATGGCACCAGAAAACCCAAGTCCTGTGACAGCTTCTTGCGCACCCCCTTGATGCGCCCCAGCAGCTGCCCTCCCTGCATCTTGTCCACCATCGGAATCAGCCGATAGCCAACTTCAAGCCCGATCATGTCAACCGGCATCACATCATCCCAGCCCAATTCACGGTGCTCCTCGACCGGTTTTTCGGCCGCTGCAACTTCCGCCTGCTCGGCTACTGCGGCGGCCTCCACCTGACGCTGATCTTCGCGCCGCTTGATCCACCAGGCACCCACAGCCGCCACTATAGCCAGACCGACAAACGCCACATGCGGCATGCCCGGTACGATGCCCATAATGAACAGTATGGCAGCCGCAACGCTCAGCGCACGCGGCGATGAGAACATCTGGCGGAACACCTGAGCACCCATCGCTTCCGATGAATTGGCGCGAGTCACCATCACCGCCGCTGCCGTAGACAGCAACAGCGACGGGATCTGGGCAACCAATCCATCACCGATGGTCAGCAGCGAGTAGAACTGCAGCGCCATGTCGAAACCCAGTCCATGCTGCACCATCCCGATACCAAGACCACCCAGCAGGTTGATCACCAGAATCAGAATACCGGCGACCGCATCGCCACGGACAAACTTGGACGCACCGTCCATGGCGCCATAGAAGTCGGCCTCCTGAGTCACCTCCTGGCGCCGGGAACGGGCCTCATCCTGATTGATCAGACCGGCATTCAAATCCGCATCGATCGCCATCTGTTTGCCGGGCATGGCATCCAGGGTAAAGCGGGCACTCACTTCGGAGATACGGCCAGCGCCCTTGGTGACCACCACAAAGTTGATGATCACCAGAATCAGGAACACCACTATACCCACGACGTAGTTGCCGCCAACCACCACATCACCAAAGGCCTGTATCACCTTACCGGCGGCGTCCCCACCTTCATGACCGTACAGCAGTACCACACGAGTGGAGGCAACATTCAGCGCCAGACGCAGCAGGGTCGCGGCCAGCAGGATGGTGGGAAACACTGCAAAATCCAGTGGACGCAAGGCATAGATACTGACCAGCAGTACTACGATCGACAATGCAATATTGAAGGTGAAAAAGACGTCGAGCAGGAAGGGGGGCATCGGCAACGTCACCATGCCCAATATCACCAGCAGCAGGAGCGGAATCCCCAGATTCCCCTGCGCCAGACCTCGGGCATTTTTCAGGATAACGTCGCGTTCCACTTGTCCTCCGGTGCGTCAAAAAAACGACATTTATATCTTTCTACGCTGACCGTATGGCCAGCGCCGTATTATAAGGGTCTTAATGATGTTTTTCTGACGTTTCTTTGTCAGCCTACCCGGTTACAAGCAAGAATCCTGCCAACCACTCACAGTCAGCCTCCTCACCCAGCTGCCCGATGCGTCGTAGACCACACCGGAATATCTCAACAAAACAACAGGCTGGACCTTTCATCAGCAGGAATCGTGCGGTGGCGCGGCGTACATCTGTCAACGCTCGGCGTCGTGCCGCAGGTCGTCCGGAATCTCGAAATCTTCTTCCCCCAAAGGTTCAGGGGTTTCGTCCAGATGCTGTTTGGCACGCTTGAGCTGGAACACATAGGCCAATACCTGCGCCACTGACTTGTACAGCCCGGTCGGGATTTCATCGCCAATTTCGGCATTATGATAAAGCGCACGCGCCAGTGCCGGTGCCGACAGCAAAGGCACGTCATGAGCCTGGGCAACTTCGCGAATTTTCAGCGCGACAAAATCAGCCCCCTTCGCCACCAACCGGGGTGCTCCACCTCCAGCCTGGTCATATTTGAGCGCAACTGCGTAGTGGGTCGGGTTGGTGATCACCACATCCGCTTCGGGCACTTCAGACATCATTTTGCGCTGGGCTATCTCGCGCTGCAGCTGACGGATACGCCCCTTCACCTCGGGCTTGCCCTCGGTGTTTTTCATCTCGTCCTTGACTTCCTGCATCGTCATTTTCAGCTTCTTGTTGTAATCGTACAGCTGAAAAGGCACATCGATCAGTGAGATGATGATCAACGACAGGCTCATCACCAGAAATGACCAGCCCAGAATCTGCAGCGAATGCGCAATAGCCGGCTCTACCGCCTCCCGCGCCAGTGCAATCAAATCCGGCCGATCCAGCCAAAGCACCATGATGGCAAAGGCACCTACCAGCAGAAACTTGGCCAAGCCCTTGCCAAGCTCCACCAGCGCCTTGAGCGAGAACATTCGCTTGAGCCCACTGAGTGGATTGATACGACTGCCCTTGGGCTGCAGCGCCTTGCCACTGAAATTCCACCCCCCCAGAGCAATGGGGCTGAGTAGCGATGCCAGCAGGGTAAGCAGGAAGAACCCCCAGAGACTGAAAAACCCTTCGAACAGCGCTTCACCCAAATGATTGAACATGCGCGAGGTGTCGAATACATCCTGACGGTCCAGGGTAAAGTTTTCCTTCATCACGCCAATCATGGTCGCAGCCACATTGCTGCCAAACAGCAGTGCAGATGCGGCCGCCGACAGCAGGAGTACCGTTGCCGACAGTTCACGCGAGCGCGGTATGTCCCCCTTTTCACGGGCATCCCGCAGACGTTTCTCCGTGGGCTCCTCGGTTTTTTCCTGACCGGTTTCCTCCGCCATTTCAGCGCCCCGCCTTCAGCAATTGCTCGATATTGTTCAGCGCTTCGGCAGCAAAAACCTGATAGTGGCTGAAAAAACCGGACAGACTGGCCCAGACAATGAATAGCCCCATCAACATGGTGAACGGAAAGCCGATGGCAAAGATGTTCAGCTGCGGCGCCGCCTTGGTCATGATGCCAAAGGCAAAATTCACCACCAGCAGCGCGGTCACCGCCGGCAGCGCCATCAGCAATGCCGCCATGAACAGCCAGCCGCCGGACAGTGCTATTTCCCACAGGGTGATACGACTGACACCTTCCAGCCCAACCGGGATGACCCAGAAACTGTCCACCAGAATTTCGATCAGCAGCAAATGCCCATTCATGCCTAAAAACAGCATCATTACCAGCATCAGATAAATCTGGGAAATAATCACCACGTTGACCCCGTTGGCAGGATCACTCATGGAGGCAAACCCCAGGCCCATCTGCATGGCCATCAACTGCCCCCCGGCCACAAAACTCTGCAGCAGAATGGTGGCGGAAAAGCCCAGCAGACTCCCCAGTACGACCTGCTGGGCAATGATGATCCAGCTGTGCACCGACAGCGGGTCAAATACCGGCATCGTTGGCAGCACCGGCAGAATCATCGCTGTCACAGCCAGCGCCAGCCCCAGACGCAGGCGTGCCGGCAGCATTTGAGTACCGATGATCGGCATCGCCATGAAGAACGACATGACACGGAACAGCGGCCACAAAGCAGAACTGACCCAGTGCTCCAGCTGCATCAAGTCGATTTCCATGTGGCACCTAGGAGATCAGTCGCGGAATATTGAGAAACATGTAGTTGAACAGGTCCGATATCCTGGTCACGATCCAGGGGCCCGCCCACATCACGGACAGCAGCGTCACAATTAGACGCGGCAGGAAACTGAGCGTCTGCTCGTTGATCTGGGTCGCCGCCTGAAACACCGATATCATCAGGCCTACCGCCAGCGAGGGCCCCACAATCACGGCTACGATCACCACAATCAGCCAGAGTGCCTGACCAAACAGGTCCAGCGTCATCCCCGGATCCATTGCTCCCTCCCGCTACATACCAAAACTGGCCGCCAGAGTGCCAATCACCATGGCCCAGCCATCCACCAGCACGAACAGCATAATCTTGAACGGCAATGAGATGATGATCGGCGACAACATCATCATACCCATTGCCATCAATACACTGGCCACTACAAGGTCAATGACCAGAAAGGGAATAAACAGCATGAAACCTATCTGGAATGCGGTTTTCAGTTCACTGGTCACGAACGCCGGGATCAAAATGGTAAACGGAATGTCTTCAACACTTGCCACCGGCGGCGTTTCAGAGATGCGCATGAACAGCTGGAGGTCACTTTCACGGGTCTGGCGCAGCATGAAATCACGGAACGGCTCGCCTGCAGCTCTGAACGCCTCTTCAGGCCCCATCTGTTCAGCCATATAAGGCTGAACGGCTCTGGTGTTCACTTCTTCCAGCACCGGTGACATGATAAACAGTGTCAGGAACAGCGACAGGCCGATCATAATCTGATTGGACGGCGTCTGCTGCAGCCCCAACGCCTGCCGCAGTATGGCAAAGACGATGATGATACGGGCAAAAGAGGTCATCATCATCAGCATCGCCGGCAGGAAGCTCAGCAGCGTCATCAATGCCAGTATCTGGATGGTGACACTGTAATTGGTTTCACCATCTTCGCCGGTGACCAGTGTAACCGCCGGTATCCCGGTATCAGCCCCCGCCACGGGAGCCAACATCAGCAACAACAGTCCCAATAGACGCATCAGCGCTCTCTCCCGCGGGACAGGACCTGCTGCAACCGTTCCGCAAAGGCCGCTCCACGCACTTCGGCACTGTCCACAACCGGTTCTTCAAATCGAGCCAGCAGATTGACACGCCCTGGCGCCACACCCAGCAGCATCTGCTGCTCGCCCACCTGCACCAGCACCGCGCGCTCTCGCTGCCCCAGCGGAATGGCCGCCAGCACTTTCATACCCTGCCCCGCTACAGCGACGCCGTTTACGCGTCGCACCAGCCAGGCCAGCAACAGTATCAAGCCAACCACCAGAACCAATCCCAGTCCCAACTGCATCAATGCGCCCCAGGACAGGGGATCAGGCAATGCAGGGGAAGGCGGAGGGGCTGGCACCGAAGCCTCCGCTGCTGCGACAACAGGACAACAGGATACCAGCAGCAGGCCGACACGCGTGGTGATCATTTCAGGCGCCGGATCCGTTCCTGTGGACTGATCACATCCGTCAAACGAATCCCGTAACGGTCGTTGACGACAACCACTTCACCGTGGGCGATCAGGGTACCGTTCACCTTTACATCCAAAGGCTCACCCGCCACGCGATCAAGCTCGATGACCGAGCCTTGACTCAATTGCAGCAGGTTGCGAATGGCGATCTCCGTACCGCCCACTTCCATGGTCAGGGTTACCGGAATATCCAGGATCACGTCCAGCTTGGGGTCATTTACCGGAGCCGAGTCATCCTGCAGTTCATCCAGCTCAACACCTTGCGCCGCCATCCCCGTTTGCGCCTGTATATCATCCAGCAGAGCATCGGCATCCACACTGGCATCTCCGGTTTGTTCTTCCAGCGCAGCCGCCCACTCATCAGCCAGAGCCTGGTGATCCTGGTCGTTGTTCTCGTCACTCACGTTTTACTCTCCGCGTACCGGTCAGCTATTGCCCGGCTGCTTGATGGTCTCTTTGATTTTAACGGCCAAATTGCCGCGCGAAGCCCCCAACTGGCATTTGAACAGCGGCAGGCCATTGGCACGAAGCTTCAGGTTATCGGTCAACTCCACCGGAATAATATCCCCGGCCTGCAGCTTCATCACATCGCGCAGCGTCATCTCTCGCTCGGCGACCGTCAGGTCCAGCTCCAGCGTGGCCATCATGATGTCACGCCTCAGGGCCGAGAGCCAACGCTCATCCTTCTGATCCTCATTGCTTTGAACACCGGACACCAGCAGGTCGCGTATTGGCTCCAGCATCGAATAAGGCATGGTAATGTGAAGGTCACCCGACCCGCCCTCAAGATCAACCTGAAAAGAGCTGACCACCACTACTTCGGTCGGGCTGATCGCATTGGCCATGGCCGGGTTCACTTCGTGACCCACATGCTCGAACTTCAACGCGGCCACCGGGCGCCAGGCTTCTTCCAGGTCCTGAAACAGCTGCTGTAGCGTCCGATGTACGATACGCGTTTCGGTCGGTGTAAATTCTCGCCCTTCGATTTTGGCGTGCCGCCCATCCCCGCCAAAGAACTGATCGACCAGCTTGAATACCAGTCGTGCGTCCATAATGAACAGCGCCGTACCACGCAAGGGCGGCACCTTGACCAGACTCATGCTGGTCGGTACGTACAGGGTATGGATGTAATCCCCGTACTTCATCACCTGAATCCCCCCAACCGTCACATCGGCGGTACGACGCAACAGGTTGAACAGGCTGATACGGGTATGACGGGCAAAACGCTCATTGATCATTTCAAGCGTGGGCATACGCCCACGCACAATGCGCTCATGACTTGCCAGGTCATAGGCGCGGACACCACCTTCTTCTTCGGCGCCCGTATCCTCATCGGTTTCAACATCCCCATCATCGACACCGTGCAACAGTGCATCGATTTCGTCCTGGGAAAGTAGATCCTTGACCGACATTCGGCCCCCTACTGCATCACGAGATTGGTAAACAGAACAGTTTCAACCCCAGGCTCACCGATCTTGTCCTGCATGATCGACTGCACCATGGATGTTGCTTCGGCGCGTAGCGCCTGTTTGCCCTCGACACTCTGCAGCTCTTCGAAGGATTGTGACATGAACAGTGCATTCAAACGTGACACGACCAGTGGCATGTGCAGTTTCAACGCCTCATCCACTTTGGGATCACGGCTTTTGGCTTCGACAAACGCCTGCATGTAATGACGCTTGTTATCACCTGACTGCAGGGTCGCTACAAACGATGGCTTGCCTTCCAGCGTGCGAATCTTGGTATAGATTGCATCACGCCTGACAGGCTCGGCGCTTGCCTGAACAGCAGCCTCTTCACCCGGCATCAGCAGAAAATACGCGCCGGCGGCCCCGCCACCCAGCAGCACAACCGCTCCCAGCACCAGGAAGATGATGAGTTTTTTCTTCGAGCCCTTACCTGCTCCAGCCGCGTCGTTGTCCGCAGCATCGTTGTTCGCCATTGGTGCCTCCGCAACAGTGCCCTATATTCCGACAGCTGGGTAATATAACACACTGTTTTTGGGCAATCGCAATCAGGCGTAATAGTCCACCAGCCCAAGCGCCTGGCTACCGACCAGCCTGCTTTCGACTTCAACATCATCCCCCTGCCCTGCATACCCGCCGGAGCGCCCGCTGGAACCACCGGGCTGCTCATCTCGCGCCCCCGAACCGGACTGATCAGAAATGGAGCCTTCGCTCAAATTCAGGCCTTGCTCGGCCATCATCTCTCTCAACCGCGGCATCTGTTGCTCAAGTGCATCGCGCACAGCAGGGTTGGGGCTGGTAAAACTGACGCTGACCTGATCCTG